>Ga0257112_10000969_pt1 | contig 11041 bp, 10 predicted proteins | sample LP_taG_5_FD_191565 | JGI IMG/M metagenome (GOLD analysis project Ga0257112, IMG submission 191565) | Marine microbial communities from Northeast Subartic Pacific Ocean, Canada - LP_J_2015_P26_1000m | ecosystem: Environmental > Aquatic > Marine > Oceanic | place: Canada: Northeast Subartic...
TCGAACTGTCGTTCCATGGTCGAAACCCGTTCGGTGAGGTCTCGTAGTCCGTTGACCAGGTCGAGGAGGGTCTGGTCCGGGGCGGACAGGTCAGCGTGGGCACTCGTCCTGTGGGAGCGGCGGAAGGCCATGGGGCGACTGTACCCATGGCCGGTGGTGGGTCCGGGGCACGCCTAGGTCAGGCACGCTCTGGCCCGGACCCGATGCCAGGCTGCGCCATGTCGCGTCATGCCATGTCACTACCCTGCCGACCGTGACCAGGTTCCTGATCTCCGTGCTTCTGCTGGTCGTCGTCGTGGTCGGTCCGTCGTGCTCAGGGCACGACGGCCGGGAGATGGTCGCCAACGGCATCGGGTTCACCCCCGAGCCGAGCGTGCTGGTCGGCGAAGCAGTGCCGACGCATTCGGTCTCGGCGGATCGTGCCCGTGTCCAGGGTCAGAACACCGTCGGCGCGGTGGTCCTCGAGACGACTTCGGGAACGGTCGGGACGCTCGGTTCCCTCGGTTCCTACGAGGTCTCCACCCTGCAGTTGGGCGGCGTATGGGAGGACGATCCGCTCAACGTGGCCCTCAGGAAGCCGGTGCTGGCCGAGATCGCCAGGTTCGCCGACGACCTGGTCGTGGACGAGGAGGCTCCCGCTGTGGCGGGTCTCCTGACCGGTCGGCCGGTAGTGCACCTGCTGGACGACCGGCTGCTGAGCGTGGTGTACGACTTCGAGGTCATCCCAGGTGGTGCCGCCCGCCCGTCGGCGGTGGTCCGGTCGGTACTGCTGGACCTGGAGACGAGCGAGCCTGTGGCGATCGGCGACCTGTTCTTGGCCGGGAGCCCGTGGCCCGAGACGGTCGCCTTCCTGGCCAGGCAGGACCTGCAGGCGCGGCTGGGAGCGGGAGCGGTCTGGGACGAGGGCGCCGGCGATCGGTACGGGTTGGGGGCGGAGTCGGGGAACTTCCGCCTCTTCGGGGTCACGACGGAGCACCTGGTGCTGCGCTTCGAGCAGTATCAGGTCGGCCCGGGCGCGTTGGGGGCACCGGAGGCGACGATCCCGTGGTCGTCGCTGGTCGGGCTGGTTGATCCCGGCGGCCCGGTGGGGCATCTGCTGCCGTAGCCGGCTCGTGCCGTAGGCGGGCACGCGCCCGATCAGGTGCCGTTGCTGGGGGCGTGGTCGATCTCGATGACCTCGTCCCGGTCAGCGATGGTGGCAAGGGCCTTCGCCAACTCGACGTCCGCCAGCCCGCGGACGTCGATCGTGGTCTGGCGGAGGTCCTGGGACGGATCGTCGGACTCGGTGGTGAGGACGCCCATGATGCGACCGCCGCCGGATTCGAGGCCGATGAACAGGGCGTCGAGCGTGCCGTGGCCGGGTCGGTACCGGACCTCGAACCGTCGTCGGGAGCGTCGGAACAGGACGTACGGCTTGAGTGGGCCGAAGGTGACGACGACAACGAGCGCCATGGCGCCGGCCACGACGGAGACGGTGTAGAGGCCCATGGCGGCGGCTATGCCGAATGCGGCTGCCATCCAGAGGGTGGCCGCCGTGGTGATGCCGGTGACGGTGAAGCCACTCCGGATCATGGCACCGGCCCCGATGAAGCCGATGCCGGTGACCACCTGGGCTGCGACCCGGGATGGATCGTTCTGGGGACCGATGACCGCATAGGCGCCGGCGATGGTGAACAGGGCGGCGCCAAGGGCCACCAGCGAGTGGGTGCGTAGACCTGCCGTCTTGTGGCGGGTCTCGCGCTCCAGGCCGAGAACGGCGCCGAGGGCGAGCGCCAGGCCGAGGCGCCCGATCAGTTCGAGTGAGCTGGGTGCGTCCACGACGTCGAGCCTGCCACAACGGGTGCGGTGGACTGGAGAGGGTTGCCCGGTCGGCCTCAGCCCCAGCGGCTGGAGCGGGTGAGCTCTTCGGCGGGGAGCCGGATGTCGAACCGTTCGCGGACCCGAGCGTCGACCTCGGGCGACACGTGTGCCGGGAAGTGGCTGGAGAGCACCCCCGAGGCTATGACCCTGGCCCGCTCGTCGACGCTCGTGGCCCCGGCGTCGAACCAGTCGGCGGGGCTGAGCCGGTCGCCGACCTGCGGGTAGATGTACTCGGACTGCATGAGCGACAAGGTCTGGTCCTGGCCCAGGAAGTGGCCGGCCCCGAAGATGACCGACTTGATCGTCTCGATGGAGAGCTTGTCGGGGGTGATCTCGATGCCCCGGACGGTCCGGTTGACGGCGCCCAGCATGTCGTTGTCGATCACGAGGGCCTCGTAGGAACAGGCCAGCAGGCTGGCCAGCATCCCGGCCGACTCGTAGACGAGGTTGGCGCCGGCGTGCCCGGCCAGGGCCACGGTGAGGCCCTTCTCGTGGCCGGCCTGGTTGTCCGGGACCTTGGAGTCGGCCATCCCGGCGGCGACGCCGGACGGCAGGTCCAGCCAGTTGGCCACCTGGGCCGCCGCGGCGTTCAGGACTGCCTCTTCGCCCGACCCGCCGGTCATGGCGCCGGTCCGCAGGTCGGACACGAACGGCCACAGCCCCATGACGCACGGGTGGCCCGGGTTCAGCAGGTTGACGCAGGTCAGGGCGGAGAGGCACTCGGCGAGCGCCTGGGCCAGGGAGCCGGCCAGGGCGGCGGGTGACGTGGCACCGGCCTGTCCTGCCGAGAGCAGGTTGATGGGCATGCCGGTGCGCACCTGGGCGACCATGGAGCGCACGGCGTCCTCGGCGTAGCGCAGGGGTGGGACGACGAACGTGTTGTTGGCTACGCAGAACGGCCGCTCGGCGAAGGAGCCGGATCGGCCGCCCAGCATGTGGTCGAACATGTCGACGACCTCGACCACGTGTTCGGGCTGGAAGAACGACGTTCCCATCGGCTTGGAGGTACCCATGGCCACGGCGTAGGCGGTGTTCACGTCGAGGTCCCGCGACTCGACCATGTCGCGCGCCACCAGGGTTCGGACGTGGAAGTGGACGTGCTCGAGCGTGTCGACGAGGCGGGCCACGTCGTAGACGTCCTGGAGGTCCGACGGTCGGTGCTTCCGGGTCTCGTGATCCCACACCGAGACGGCGGCGCCGGCGGTGCCGAAGTGGACCCGGTCGCCACCCACCTGGATGGACCGGTCGTCGTCGAACCCGTGCCATGTGAACGACTTGGCGGCCATGGCGATGGCGTCCTCGACGAGCGAGCGGGGGAAGTGGAGGCGTTCGTGCTCGTCCACCCAACCTCCGGCCGGCACTACGACCTCGATGAACTCGGGGATTGGTGTGCCCATCCCGAACTCCTCGAGGAGGGTTAGGGCGGTGTCGTAGACGGCTCGGCACTCGGCGTCGGTCAGCGGCTTGTAGGCGCCGCCGGCCTGTCCGGGGTGGACGGCCTTCTCGTCCTCGGTGGGACCGGCGGCCCGCGCCGCCACCCGGGCCGCCCGCCCGCCGGCCCGTCCGCCCCGCTTCGGTGTGGTGGTCCCACTCATGCCCTGAGCCTCTCGTTGGATGGATCGTGGGCAGCCTCGGCCAGCACGGTGGCGGTGTGCCGCCCGCCGAACAGGGCGATCTCGAAGGTGGAGCCGGGTTCCCGGAAGGCCGGGTCGACGTAGGCGAAGGCGAGCGACTTCCCGACGGTGTGGCCCCAGGCCCCGCCGGTGGTGATTCCCATGGCTCCCGAACCGTCGCCGGCCGGGTCGTAGGTGGGCTCGTTGCCGCGACAGTCGGAGTCGGTGGCGTCCACCTCGCAGTAGACGAGGACCATGTCCAGGCCGGTCAGGTCGGTTCCGGCGGCGTCCCGGCGGACCAGCGTGGCGTCGCGGCCGATGAAGTCGCGGCCGGGCGTGTCGAGGTCGACGAACCTGTCGAGGCCGGCCTCGATCGGGGTGATCTCGGTGGTGAGCTCGCCGCCCCAGGCCTTGTAGGCCTTCTCGATGCGCATGGCGTTCATGGCGTACGAGCCGAAGTGGACCATGCCGTGGGGCTCGCCTGCAGCCACGAGGGCGTCGTACAGGTCGGGCATGCGGTCGATGGGGTGGTGGAGTTCCCAGCCCAACTCGCCGACGTAGCTGACCCGCATGGCGGTGACGGGCACGCCGGCCACGTGGATCTCCCGGGCGGTGAGCCACGGGAAGGCGTCGCAGGAGAGGTCGGCGTCGGTGCAGGCGGTGAGAACGTCGCGGGCCCGGGGTCCGGTTACGGCGAGGATGGCGGTGCCGTCGGTGCAGTCGGCGACGCTCACGTCCTCGCCGGGGAGCACGTGCTGGACGAGCCAGTCGTGGTCGTGGGTGGTGCCGGCGATGGCCGAGTTGAGGTAGAAGCGGTCGTCGGCGAGGCGGGTGACCGTCATCTCGCATTCGATGCCACCGAGGTCGGTGAGCATGTGGACCAGGCGGGTGCCACCGTCCCGGGTGGGCAGCCGGTTGGCTGAGAGGCGGCCCAGCAGGGCGGCGGCGTCGGTGCCGGTCACCTCGAACTTGGCGAATGCGGTCAGGTCGGCGATCCCGACCCGTTCACGCACGCCGGTGCACTCGGCGGCGACGATGTCGTGGGCGTTGGAGCGCCTCCACGAGTAGTCCTCGGGTTCGCCGTAGTAGCGGGGGCGTTCCCAGCCCCAGACGTCCTGCCACTGGGCGCCGAGGGCGTCGAGTCGTTCGGCTATGGGGGTGCGCTTCAGGGGGCGCCCGGCGGACCGGTACTCGCCGGGCATCCGCACCTGGTACATCTCGTGGTACTCGTCGACGGACTTGGCGATGGTGTAGTCGACGTCAGACCACGGCCCGAAGCGACGAGGGTCCATCTCGCGGACGTTGATCTCGGTCTGGCCGTGGACCATCCACTGGGCCAGGAACTTCCCGGCCCCGGGGCCCTGGGTGATGCCGATGGAGGCTCCGGCGCACATCCAGTAGTTGCGCACTCCGGGGGCCGGACCCATGAGGTAGCCGCCGTCGGGGGTGTGGGTGATGGGGCCGCTGACCACCTGCTTGATGCCCGCCTCGGCGAAGATTGGGAACCGTTCGGCCGAGATCTCCAGCCACGGGGCGAGCTGCTCGAGGTCGGGTGGGGTGAGGTGGAAGTGGAGGTTCCAGTCGATGCCGTCCAGTCCGTAGGTGATGGAGTTCCGGGTCTCGTAGGGGCCGATGAGGAGGCTGTCGATCTCGCGGCGGTAGTAGCAGGACGAGCGGGGGTCCCGGATGACGGGCATCTCGACGTCCTGGGCGGCCATCTCGGGGAGCGACTCGGTGATCAGGTACTGGTGGATCATCGAGACGATCGGAACGTCGATACCCGACATGGCGCCGAGCTGGGGGGAGTAGTGGCCGGCGGCGTTCACGACGTGGTCGCAGGTGACCTCGCCCTTGTCTGTGGTGACCTTCCAGCGCCCGTCCGGTAGCTGGTCCACGGCGGTGACGAGCGTGTGGCGGGCGATCTCCGCGCCGAGTTGGCGCGCGCCGACGGCCATGGCGTTGGTGGAGCCGGTGGGGTCCGACCAGCCGTCGTTGGGCGTCCAGAAGCCGAGGATGATGTCGTCGGTGGAGCCCATGAGGGGCACCCGTTGGCGGACCTCGTCCGGGCTGATGAGGTGCGACTCGACGCCCAGGGAGCCGAGGACGCCCTGGACGTAGCGGTACCAGTCGGCCTGGTCTTCGGTGACGGCGAGGCGGATTGCGCCGCAGCCGTGCCAACCGGTGGACATGCCGGTTTCGGCCTCGAGTGCCTTGTAGAGATCGATGCCGTAGGCGTGGACCTTGGCCATGTTGAGGCTGCCTATGAAGTTGGGCACGAGGCCGGCGGCGTGCCAGGTGGAGCCCGAGGTGAGCTCGCCCTTCTCGATGAGCAGGGTGTCGGTCCAGCCCTCGTGGGCCAGGTGGTACAGCAGGCCGACGCCCATGGCGCCGCCGCCGATGATCACGCACTGCGCGTCGTTGCGCACGGGCGCCTCGCTTCCTTGAGGGTGTGAGCCGGATTCTTGTTCCAATGAGTGGAACGTTCCGTCTGATGGTGCCATATGCTAGCGAGATCCAGTCGATCGAGCGAACTTTCGCCGTCCTTCGGGCCCTGGCGGGCCGGCCCGACTCGACGGGCGTGACCGAGGTGGCCCGGACGACCGGGCTGGCCAAGTCGACCTGCTCGCGGATCCTGTCCAGCCTCGACGACCTGGGGATCGTCGAGCGGATCGACGACGCCGGCCGCTACGTGATCGGCTCCGGGCTGCGCGCCCTGGCGGCCTCGGGGGCGCCGGCCGGGGTCCTGCGGGACCTGGCCCGGCCGTACCTCCGGGAGCTGGCCGGCCGGCTGGGCGAGTCGGCGGCGCTGGCGGTGATGGACGGAGGGGAGGGCCTCTACGTGGTCCAGGTGGCGGCGCCCGGACCGGTGCAGGTGACCGACTGGACCGGCCACCGCTTTCCCCTGCACACGATCGCCGCCGGCCAGGCGTTCATGGGGTCGTGGACCGACGAGAGCGTCGCCGACTACGCGGCCGACGGGCTCGAGGCGTTCACCGCCCACACGGTGACCACGCTGGTTGGCCTGCGCCAGAGGGTGGGCGAAGTACGTCGGACGGGGGTGGCGTGGACCGTCGGCGAGTTCTCCGAGGAGATCACCGGGGTGGCGGCACCGGTGAGGGACCCTGTCGGGGAGGCAGTGGCCTCGGTGACGGTGTACGGGCCGGGCTACCGGTTCCCGGGCGACGCTGACACGTGCGAGATCGAACGCCTGGTGGTCGAGACCGCCGAACGGATGGGTGCCCTGCTGGGCGGTTAGCCGGCTGGTGTGATCCGGCTGCGCAGGACGTCGTCGCGGAGCTCGCCGTGGTAGCGGAGGTCGTCGGGGCCAAGGGCGTCGAACCAGTCCACCACCGGACCCTGGCCGGGTCTGGCCAGGCCGTCCTCGTTCACGGTCCCGTCGTAGAAGCCGCCCAGGTCGTAGTTGGTGAACAGCCGGGCGGCCACGGTTCGACCGTAGCTCCCTTCCTCCGGGAGGGCCGCCGTTCGTAGACTCCGCAGTGATGTCCCAGCCCGTGGTCCTCGCCCCTGACGAGGTCGCCGCCGACCACACGTGCACCGACACATCGCTCTACGCGGCCGACAGGGGACTGCTGGCTTACATGCTCCAGGACGTCCGTGCCATGGTCCGGCTGGCGTTCACCAGGGCACGTGACGTGGACGAGTACGAGCCGATCATCTGGTACGTCCACGGCCTGAAGCGTCGGATAGTTCCCTGTGACTTGAATCGCCTGGTCAGTGGCCGCGACCTGGAGGTGGTCGGGTTCTTCGGGAGTCGGCGGCTGGTCTCTGAGGGAGGGCTCGCGCCCGGCGAGGACCCGATCGACGGCCTGGACGCGGATCTCACGGCCGAGTTCCGCAACCATCCCGGCATCGCCAGCTACTCCACCATCGAGATGGTCGACGGGTTCTGGTCCAACCTCGTACTGCACTCGGTGCCGTCCGACGCAGAGGTCTGGCGGGGCAGCGAGGTCCACCGGGGAGCGGTCGCCCTGTCGCCCACGCTCTATCGGGACGTCCGGATCCACAACGGGCGGCTGGCCGGCGGTGTCGACTCGACCAACGAGATCGTGCTGCACCACACGAAGTACTGGGACTACGGGCCGGTGCCGGATGCCCAGCCGACGTGGACGGCGGTCCGGGCGTGGTAGGTCGGTCTGTGCCGGCCGGCCCTGTTGCCGGACTGCCGATGTACGACTGGCCGGAGGTCCACGACGCGGTTGACGCCCTGTGGGCGGCCATCGCCGATTGCCTTGGGGCCGCCGGCATCGACGCGCCGACGACGCTGTGGCGGTACGACGGCGGGGCCACGCTCGACGACCTGTGGACCGATCCGGACCTGCTGGTCGCCCAGACATGTGGCCTGCCGGTAGTCGATTTCCTCCGGGGTCGCGTCGAGGTTCTCGGCTCTCTGGACCATGGCGTGGAAGGCTGCGCGCCCGGTGACTACCGCTCGGTGCTGGTGTGCCGGGCCGACGATCCGGCCGAGTCCCTCGAGGGCTTCCGGGGCCGTCGGGCGATCGTGAACAGCTACGAGTCACAGTCCGGATACGGCGCGTTGGTTACGACGGTGGCACCGCTGGCCATTGACGGTCGGTTCTTCGATGAGCTCGTGGACTCCGGAGCCCACCGGTTCTCCCTCCGGGCAGTGGCCGATGGTCGGGCCGACCTGGCGGCCATCGACGTGGTGAGTTGGCGCCTCGGGCTGGACCACGAACCGGCGGTCGACGACCTACGGATTGTGGTGTGGACCGAGCCGACCCCCGGGCTTCCTCTGGTCACAGGCTGGGCGCAGGCCGGTCTGCGGGAAACCCTGAACGAGGCCATCTCGGCGGCGGTGGCCGACCTCCATGTGGCCGTTCGTGAGCCCCTGCACCTCTACGGCTACCGAACCCGCCCCACGTCGGACTACGAGGTCATCGCCGAACGCCTCGTGGCCGCGGCCACCGCCGGATACCCACCGTTGCCTGCCCGGTCGGAATCCGATTCTGCCGGTCACACCCCGTGGCTACCGTGAGGGCATGGACGTCAGGGGATTGCTGGAGGTGTGGAGAACGGCGTTTGTGCGAGCGGCGCACCATGAGAATCCCGCTGGGTCGCCATTCGATGGGCGGGATCCGGGAATCAGGCCTCTGTCGCGGTCGTCCCTGCTCCCATCGATCCGATACAAGTCGGATCTCTCGGTTGGCGAGATGCTCGACGAGGACCGGGGCGATTGACCGGCACGGCTACCGGGTAGGAGCGTCGGCGGGGCGCCGTTACCCTCCCGTCTGCGGGGTGGAGCAGTCTGGTAGCTCGTCGGGCTCATAACCCGAAGGTCGCAAGTTCGAATCTTGCCCCCGCTACCAAGCGATGTCGCAAGACGTGGCGAGCCCCCGAACCTGAGGTTCGGGGGCTTCTTCGTGTGTCGGTTCGAGGCGAGCGTCGAGGCCGGATGGCGAAGAAGTAGTTACACGTCGGCGCCGCTCTTGGAGAGGGTGCCCTGTAGCCCTCGAGTCGAGTTGTGGACGGCTACCGTCGATCCGGCGAGAGGGGGCCGAACCTATGGACCCGACCACCTGGTCGGTGCGGGCCAGGAACCTGCCCGAGCACGCCCGCAACCCGATCCACACCGATGAGGGCGGTCGGGCGGCCGGCTTCGACGCGGCGCTGGTCGCCGGGGTCACCGTCTACGCCTACCTGACCCGACCGATCGTCGAAGCCTGGGGCGAGGGCTGGCTCCGTCGGGGCGGTGCCCATGTCGAGTTCCACGCGCCGGTCCAGGCCGACGACCGGGTCGACTGCGTGCCGGTCGTCGTGGACGGCGCCACCGAGGTCCGCGCTACGGTCAACGGCGAGGTGAGGGCCCGTTGTACGGCATGGTCCACGGCTCCGGAGACCACCGGACTCCGCGGCCCGCTCGACGAGCCGCTCGAACGTCGACAGGTCCAGCTCACCGGCGACTGGGACGGCTACGGGCAACGGGCCGGTGACGACCTGGCCCTGTATCCCGAGAGTGGCATAGTCCATCCGGCGGTCTGGCCGGCGCTGGCCAACGGTTTCGTCCACGACCATCTGGCCGTCGGGTCGTGGGTCCACACCCGCAGCAGGATCCGCCACCACGACATCGCCCGCGTCGGTGACGTGGCGACCGTCGACGCCACGGTCGTCGACCGGTTCGACACCCGTAGTGGCAGCCGGGCCGTGCTGGACGTGAGGATCAGCCTCGACGGGGCTCCCGTGGCCACCATCGAACACGAGGCGATCGTGGTCCTGCACCCGTCAGCTCCGCTACCCGGATCTGACGATGCCGGGTCGTAGACGCTCCCACCCACGCCTGACGTGCCCGACGGCACCCGACGGCTGAGGGGCCGGCTGGCTCAGGTGAAGGCGGGCATGACCTCGTTGCAGAAGAGCTCCATCGAGCGTTTCTGCTCGGCGAGGCCCAGGCCCAGGCTGGCGTAGTAGACGAACTCGTCGACCCCGAGGTCCTCGTAACGACGGAGCTTGGCCACCACCTCGTCGGGGGTGCCGAACATCAGGTTCTCGCTGAGCGTCGTCGGCTCGTAGTCAGCGGCATTGGACACCTGGTCCATGGGGATGGCCTTCGGGAAGCCGTTGTCGACGTCGCCCAGGTTCTTGAACAGGTTCTCGAACTGGCTGAGCTGTCGTTGGGCCGCCTCGACCGGCACCATCCACTGGTCGGCCGAGTCGTAGACGGCGGTGTGGCGCATCATGGCGAAGGTCGGCGTGGCACAGCCCGGATTGGCAGCCAGCACGTCGTCGAGCTGCGACCGGTAGAGCTCGGCCTCTGCGAACGGCCGGGCTATGGGCCACGACAGGATGTTGCAGTCGTTCTTCACCGCGTAGTCGAAGGTGATCGGCGAACGGGCCGCCACCCAGATCGGCGGATGGGGCTGCTGGACCGGCTTGGGTACCGACGTCGACGTCGGGAAGGACCAGAACTCGCCGTCGTGGGCGTAGTCGCCGGCCCACAGTTCCTTCAGGACGGGCAGCATCTCCTGCATGTAGCGCCAGGCGTCGGGCTGCTTCAGGCCGGGGTGCATGCGGTCGAACTCCCGTTGGTAGGCGCCCGAACCGATGCCGAACTCGAGGCGGCCGCCGCTGATCAGGTCGAGGAGCGCCGCCTCGCCGGCCAGGTTCACCGGATTCCAGTAGGCGGCGACGGCCACCGCGGTTCCGAGCCGGATCCGGTCCGTGTGGCCGGCCCACCAGGTGAGGATCTGCAACGGGTTGGGGGCGATGGTCATCTCGAGGGCGTGGTGCTCGGCGGCCCATGCCACGGTGAACCCGCCCTCCTCGGCCATCTGGACCATCTCGATGGTGTGGCGGGCCACGTCATGCATGTCGCGGCTGTCGTCGAGCCGCTCCAGGTTGATGGCGAGTTGGAACTTCACGTCAGCGGCGGCCGAGCGGGAGGATGGGGAACCAGTCCTCGCGGAGGCGCTGGCCGTCGACCATGTCGTGGCCGGGATAGGGGGGAGAGGTCTCTCCCGAACGGGCCACGTAACGGGCATCGTCGCCGACGACGCGCAGCGAGAAGGCCCGGCGTAGGTCCGGTGATCCGTGGG
>Ga0257112_10000978_pt1 | contig 10964 bp, 10 predicted proteins | sample LP_taG_5_FD_191565 | JGI IMG/M metagenome (GOLD analysis project Ga0257112, IMG submission 191565) | Marine microbial communities from Northeast Subartic Pacific Ocean, Canada - LP_J_2015_P26_1000m | ecosystem: Environmental > Aquatic > Marine > Oceanic | place: Canada: Northeast Subartic...
CTATCTTCTTGTGGAACAAATTGAATTGTTCTCATATTATGCAGTCTATCTGCCAACTTCACCAACAAAACTCTAATATCTTTTGACATAGCTAGGATTAGTTTTCTAAAATTTTCTGCTTGAAATTTATTTTCAGTGTATGTTTCTATTTTAGAAAGTTTTGTTACTCCGTTTACAAGAGAGGTAATTTCATCTCCAAAATTTTCCTTTAACTCATCGTTTGTAACCAAGGTGTCCTCCATAGTATCGTGAAGCAACCCAGTTACAATTGTTGCGGTATCTAACTTTAAATTTACAAGGATATCTGCTACAGCAACAGGATGGGAAATATAGGGATCACCAGAATGTCTTAATTGTGACTTATGTGCATTAAGAGCAAACGTATAGGCTTTCTCAATAATTTGAGCATTTAAATCAGGACCGTAAGCCCTAATTTTATGAAGCAACTCATTTTGAACCATATAGGGCCTTATAAACCATACATTAGAGACTTAGTGAAGTAGAAAAAATAACAAGAATTATAAGGTTTCAGCAATTTTATAGACTTTATCGTCTATGTTGCTTGATCTATAGATTTCCGAGATTGTTTGTTTTTTTTCTGAATGTATCCAGTTTCGACATATATCCATCATCGGTTTAAGTACAAATTCTCTCTCATGAAGTCTTGGGTGTGGTATCAAACATTTACCTCTGTTTCCTTGAGAATCTAATGAATTTCCTGGACGCATAAGTAAGATATCAAGATCACAAGTGCGAGATTCATTCTTCTTATAAATATTTCTTCCCATCTCGGTTTCGATTTTTTTAAAAATCATGAGAAGATTCTCTGGTTTCAAAGTTGAGCAAATCATAATAGCTCCATTAACAAACTTGTAAGCAGCGCGATTAAAATCTTTTGGCGGAGAAGAATATAAAGAAGATTTTTTAATAATGTGCATATTATTTTTTTTTAATTTCTTAATTACAGTCTTAAGAGATTTAACTGAGTTTCCATACTTTGAAGACATATTTGAACCGATTCCTATTATATAAATCATTTTATTTTTTTCTTTTCACGCTCCCAGCTTTTTTTCTTCTTAGTCTCTCTCTTATCGTGTAATTTCTTACCCTTAGAAAGAGCAATTTCTAATTTTGCTTTTCCCTTTTTATTAAAATATATTTTTAGAGGTATTAAAGTAAGAGATTCCTTCTTTATCTTTCCTGTTATTTTTCTAATCTCTTTTTTATTAAGGAGTAGTTTTCTCGGCCTATATTCTTCATGATTCATGTAGGAAGAATTAGAATATTTAGCAAAATGAGAGTTAATTAAAAAAATTTCATTTTTCACATCTCGAGCAAACGACTCTGATATATCTACCCTGCCATTACGCAATGACTTAATCTCACTTCCTTTTAATTGAATCCCCGCTTCAAAGAATTCAATAAAAAAATAGTTATACCTTGCTTTTCTATTTTGTACTGCTATCTGCAAAATTAAATAAGTGAAGCATATTTTAATGCTTCGTCTACTGTTTTCTTGGTTTCACCAGAAACTTCCATAAGAGGAAGCCTTATATCACTTGAACAAAGTCCAAGTTTAAAAGCAGCATATTTTACCGGTCCTGGGCTTGATTCAATAAATAACGCATGATGTAATGGCATCAATAAATCGTTAATAGTTGCTGCCTCATAAAATTTTCCCTCTAGACACAAGTTCATAAATTTGGAACAAAGCTTGGGTGCAATATTAGAAGTTACAGAAATTGCACCATGGCCACCATATAACATAAATGCAAAAGTAGTAGCATCGTCTCCAGTCAATAAGTTAAATTTATCACTAAGTTCGATTTTCGATCTATAAACTCTTGGAATATCTGCAGTAGCATCTTTAACTCCCGCAATATTTTTCAATTTAAACAATTCTTTCATTGTTTCATTAGTCATGTCAACCACGGATCTGCCTGGTACATTATAAATAATAATTGGTATATTGGAGTTATTACAGATAGACTCAAAGTGAGCATACATTCCCATTTGGGTTGGTTTATTATAATAAGGTGTCACTATCAATGCGGCATCAGCTCCGGATTTTTCAGCATGCTGTGTAAGATCAATGGCTTCTTTAGTATTATTGGATCCGGTACCTGCTATAATTGGAACTCTTTTTTTTGCTTGATCTAAGCAAATTTCAATGGCAGCCTTATGTTCCTCATGAGATAAAGTTGGCGACTCACCCGTTGTTCCAACTGGAACAAGTCCATGAATTCCTTGATCTATCTGAAAATCAATAAATGACCTATATGATTCCTCATCAATCTTACCATCTTTAAATGGTGTAAGTAGTGCAGTAAATGATCCTTTGAACATATGATTATTTTAACACTATTAATTATTTAAAAAACAACAAATCATAAATATACTCGCATTCACATAATTACCTTTTATCCAGTGAAAAAAATAGTCTTAATTCCATTACTTGTATTTATCTTTTTTCAAGAAATTTCAGTTGCTGAAAATTTACCAGTTAAAAGACCAGATGAAACCTCTTTATATTTAAGTAAAGAATACATTTTGCCAGTAAAGAGACCACTTCAGCCAATACTTTCTAAAATATTAAGCAACAAGGACTATGAATTATTTGAGCTCGCACTGAATAAGGCGGAAAAATATAAATGGGATAAAGTCAAAGAAATTCAATCAAATATTAAAGATGAACTAGCAAGAGAAGTTCTTGAATGGTTAAGATATTATAACGGAGCTTCGGATCTAAATTTTTCAAATTACAAAAACTATATAGAATTAAATAGTCATTGGCCTTTAATCGATAGTATTAAAATGAAAGCAGAGTCAAAGATCACTTTTCGAGATGATGATCAAAATTTGATAAATTATTTTAGAAACATGTCTCCTGAAACAGGTTGGGGAAAAATATATTTAGGAAATGCATTCTTAAATGTAGGGGAAGTTTCTAAAGGGTCGGCTCTAATTAAGGAAGGTTATATAAGTGGAAAGCTTACTAGGAAAGAGCAATCAAAAATTATAAAAAAATTTAAAAAATTATTAAATGAAGAAAATCACAAGAAAAGAATTAATGAATTACTTTGGTCTGGAAAATACCGAACTGCAAGCCGTTTAATTAAATACGTAAGTAAAGATTATCAAAAATTATACCAGGCAAGAATTGGTCTTATTTCTTTTTCTGGCGGAGTTGATGATTTAATCTCCCAAGTGCCAAAAGAATTAATTAATGATCCCGGTTTAGTACATGATAGAATTAATTGGAGAGTCAAAAAAGGAAAATACGATTCCGCTCTTGAACTGCTATTAGAAATTAACAAAACAAATCCTGAGAAGTTACAAAAACCTGAAAATTTTTGGCATTTAAAGAGTGGTCTAATTCGAAGATTAATTGACAGACATCAATATGATGAAGCCTATAAACTTGCCATTAACCATGGGCTAAAATCAAACAAAGATATAGCTGAAGCAGAATGGCTTGCAGGATGGTTAAGTATTACATTCTTAGAAAACCCCCAAACGGCTCAAATGCATTTTAAAGAAATTTGGAATGTATCATCTAGACCAATTTCAAAAGCACGTGGAGCATTTTGGATAGGAAAATCATATGAAAATATGGATAGAATAAAAACATCGCAAGAGTGGTATGGGAAAGCTTCTTCTTATAGTTTAACTTTTTATGGTCAACTAGCTGCTACAAAACTGAATGAAAAAATTCTTTTTAACCCAACTGTAAATATTGATAGAGTTGAGTCTGAACAATCTAGAGAATTAAACAAGGAAATTTACGCAGCTATATCACTTCTTAATGAATTTGAAAAACCAAAAATAGTTAAGAAATTTATAAAAGATCTAGCTGATAGAGAAGATAAAACAATAGCAACAAATGCAATAAAAATTTCCACAGATCTTGAAAAATATGACTTTGCAGTTCAGGCGGGTAAGATTTTTTACTATAATACTATAATTCTGGATACAAGAAGCTTCCCACTTATAGATCGACCTGAATTTGGTAAAATTATTTTCCCTGATCAAAGCTTAATCCACGCTATTATTAGGCAAGAAAGTCAGTTTGATCCAAAGGCTGGTAGTTATGCTGGCGCGAAAGGGTTAATGCAGCTTATGCCATATACAGCAAAAAGAATCTCTAAAGGACTAAAAATAGAATATTCAAAGAGTAAGCTTACCGATGATCCTAAATACAACGTTATACTTGGTAGTGCATACTTAGATAAGCTTTTATCAAATTATAATGGATCATATATTTTAACTCTGGCAGCATATAATGCAGGTGCATCCAGGGTTTCTGCTTGGATTAAAAAATACGGTGATCCAAGAAGAGACGATATTACCAGTGAAGATTGGATTGAACTAATTCCCTTCAAAGAAACACGCAATTATGTTCAGCGTGTTTTAGAGAATGTCCAAGTATACAACTTCTTACACAATAATAATACACCCCAAAGATATACAATTCTTAATGATCTAAACAGAGGTTATGTTGGTGGGAATATAGTGGTCAAGCCAATTAAAAAAATCAGTTAAGACATTTATGCTACCTAAAAACGATGAAACATGTGGATGGATTAATGACTTGCCCAGTCGTACAAATATAAAAACTATTAGTGGAAAAAGTTCTTATGACTGGATTGTTGTCGGGGCTGGGTTTACTGGGCTTTCAGCTGCTAGGCAGCTTGGAAAGCTTCACCCAAATAAAAAAATAACCATAGTTGATGCTCAACTTGCAGGAGAAGGAGCAAGCAGTAGAAACTCTGGTTATCTAGTTGACACTACCCTAAATGATGGTTTCATTTCTAATAAGAGTCTTAATGGATTTAAAGAAAAAAATGAACTTTATTGCTTAGGAATTGATTCGGTTAAAAACTTTATATCTCAATACCAAGTAGATTGCGATTGGAATGAATGTGGAAAGTATTTTGCATCCTCTAAATTAAGTGATGAAAAAAAGTTAGTAAAATTTAGTGAAATGCTATCTTCTCTCAATATAGAAAATAGTGTTTTTTACAATCATGATCTGACTGCAAGACTAGGTACAAATTTTTATAACATAGCTGTTTACACTGAAGGAGGAATATTGCTACATCCTGGAAAGTTAGTCCGAGCTATGGTTGATTCTTTACCAGAAAATGTAACATTATTTGAAAATTCACCATTATTAAAATGGGAAAAGAATTCTGGAACGATTAATTGCAAATTCAATAATGGAGAAATTTCTGCATCTTCAATTATTTTTTGTACAAATGGTTTCTTATCTTCTTTAGGAATAGAAAAGAGTTATAGTTTTCCCCTTGTATTGACTGCAAGCATGACAAGAAAACTTACAGAAAAGGAGTACTTAATGTTGGGTGCTCCAAATGAATGGGGGGCGCTTTCTGCCCGATCAATGGGCGCAACTGTAAGAATGACTAAAGATAGAAGAATACTCATTAGAAATACCGTTGAAGTTCCAAATCAGAATAATAATTCAAAAGACAATGTTAAAAAAAGAATTAATTTACATAAACTTGGCATTCATAAAAGATTTCCTTCTCTGCCTACAAATATAATCGAGTCCAGTTGGTCCGGAATAGTTTGTAGAAGTGGAAATGCAGCGCAAATTTTTAAAAAAATTGAACATAATATATACGCTGCAGGTTGTTACAATGGATCCGGAATAGGAACGGGAACACTTTTTGGAGAACAAATTGCAATTAAAGCATGCAATGAATCTTCAAAGGAAATAGATCTAATTGAAAAAAATAAAAAACCTAACTGGCTTCCACCTCAACCATTCTTAAATTGGGGAATAAAAGCTCGATTTTTAAAAGACAATTTTTTCGCAAAAAGCGAAATTTAAGAAATGGCGGAGAGAGAGGGATTCGAACCCTCGGTACGGGTATAAGCCCGCACAACTCCTTAGCAGGGAGCCGGTTTCAACCACTCACCCATCTCTCCGAGCAATATATGTGATAACGAATTTAAATTTAATAATCTAGTTTTTTCTTCAAAAGTTTATTTAAAGTAGCAGGATTGGCCTTGCCCTTAGAAAGTTTCATAACTTCACCAACAAAAAAACCAAGAAGTTTTATTTTTCCATTCCTATATTTTTCAATATTTTCAGGGTTGTTCTTGAGAACCTCATCAACAAGTTTTTCAATTTCTCCTTCATCACTGATTTGCGCTAGACCTTTCTCTTCAATGATTGAATTCGGATTCTTTCCCGTCTCACACATGTCCTCAAAAATATCCTTTGCAAGACGATTTGAAATCTTACCAGTTTTAATATTATCCAGTAATTCTCCCATCATATCTGTTGAGACTGGGCTATCTTGTATTGAAATATTCTTTTTGTTTAGAACAGAAAATAATTCACCCGTCACCCACGTGGCAACCAACTTAGGGGTTCGCCCTTTGACAACTGCTTCATAATATTCACTTGTTGCCTTATCAGATACAATCACTTCTGCATCATAATTGCTTAACGAATACTCCTTAATAAACCTCTCTTTTTTCTGATCTGGAAGTTCAGGAATATTATTTCTAATTTCCTCAATCCACTGATCTTCTAAAACCAACGGCAAAAGATCAGGGTCTGGAAAATATCGATAATCGTGTGCATCTTCTTTTGATCTCATCGAGCGAGTTTCGCCAGTGTTAATATCATACAATCTGGTTTCTTGATCAACAATTTTTCCAGACTCGATTAATTTAATTTGCCTCTTTGTCTCATATGTGATGGCTAAACTAATATGCTTAAAAGAGTTCAAATTTTTTATCTCACATCGGGTACCAAGCTCATCTCCTGCTTTATTTACAGAAACATTAACATCTGCTCTAAGTGATCCTTGTTCCATATTACCATCACACGTATCTAGGTATCTAAGTATACTTCTAACCTTTCGCACATAATCAACAGCCTCTTCTGGTGAATTCATGTCTGGTTTTGAAACAATCTCCATAAGTGCAATCCCAGAACGATTAAGGTCTACAAAGGTATATTTTGGATCCTGGTCGTGAAGGCTTTTTCCAGCATCTTGCTCGAGATGAAGACGCTCTATCCCTATTCTTTTCGATCCTTCTTTGCTTTCAATATCAATATAGCCTTCACCTACAATTGGGTTTTTATATTGAGAAATTTGATAGCCTTGAGGTAAATCCTGATAAAAATAATTCTTACGGTCAAAAATTGATTTTTTATTAATTTTTGCATTAAGTCCAATGCCCGATTTTACAGCTTGTTTAACACAATAATCATTAATAACTGGAAGCATTCCTGGCATGGCCGCATCTATTAAACTAACTTGACTATTAGGGCTTGAACCAAACTTAGTTGATGATGCTGAAAATAATTTAGAACTTGAATTCACTTGAGCATGAACCTCTATTCCAATAACTAAGTTCCATCCATCAATCATTTAACCCACCACTTTTCTGGAACTTCTTTATATTGAATTGTTTCCTCAATATTTTTTGCTATGTTTAATAGTTTTTGCTCTTCAAATGAATTTGTAATTATTTGTAATCCAATCGGTAAATTATTTTCGTCATTCGTGAATGGAATAGATATAGCTGGTATACCCGCTAAATTCACAGGTACTGTAAAAACATCGTTTAAATAATTTTGCACAGGATCATTTGGTTCATTTGCAATCTCAAATGCCACGCTTGGTGTTGATGGAGTAAGAATGGCATCAACTTTACTGAACGCATTGTTAAAATCATTTTTAATTAATGATCTCACCTTCTGAGCTTTTAGATAGTAAGCGTCGTAATACCCAGACGATAATACATAAGTTCCAACGAGAATTCTTCTTTTAACTTCATCTCCAAACCCTTCAGATCTTGTATTTTCGTACATCTCAATAAGATTTGAACCCTGTTCTCTGAGACCGTAGCGAACTCCATCATATCGGGCAAGGTTTGATGAGGCTTCAGCTGGTGCAATAATATAATATGCTGGAAGGGCGTCCATAGTATAAGGCAAACTTAGATCAACTATCTCTGCACCGTTTGATTTGAGTAAATTTCTACAATCATCCCATGCTTTTTGTGTACTTGATGGAAGGTTGTCACTTCTGAATTCTTTAGGAATACCAATCTTCATTCCTTTCACGTTAGAATTAAGATTTTTAAAATATTCTTCTTTGTTATGGATCGAAGATGTTGAGTCATTTTTATCATGACCAGAGATTATCTCTAAAAGAATAGCTGCATCATCAACTGTTTTTGTAATTGGACCGGCTTGGTCAAGCGATGATGCAAAAGCAACAATGCCCCATCGAGAAACGCGACCATATGATGGCTTTAAACCAACAGTTCCTGTAAATGAAGCTGGTTGTCTAATAGAACCTCCTGTGTCAGTTCCAAGAGAAGCAGTGCAAAGATCAGCTGCAACAGCGGCAGCGGAACCACCGGATGAACCTCCGGGAACTAACTCTGCATTAGAACCTCTTGATTTCCATGGATTTTTAACGGGACCAAAAAAACTTGTTTTATTAGTAGAACCCATTGCAAACTCATCACAATTTAATTTTCCCAAGCTAATCAGTCCAGCGTCCTCACAGTTTTGTGTTACTGTTGATTCGTAGGATGGTACAAAATTTGAAAGAATTTTACTTGAGGCTGTAGTTGTAACTCCTTTTGTGCAAAATAAATCTTTTATTCCTATGGGAATACCATCATATTCGCTCTTTAAGCTATCATTTTTCCGTCTTTCATCTGATGCTTCTGCATCTTTTACTGCGTTAGTCGATGATACCTCATTAAAGCAATTTAAATCTTTTCCCTTATTAATCCTGTTTAAATATTCTTTTACAATCTGAACAGAGCTAACTTCTTTCTTTTTCAGAAGCTCCGCTGCTTTTACTATATTTAATTTATCTATCATCTACTCGATAACTTTAGGGACGACATAAAAATTAAGTTCTTTTTCTGGTGCGTTTTCGAGTACGTCCTCAATATTATTTGTATTCGACTTCTCATCTTCTCTTCGTATTAAATTCTGATTTAATGAGTTCGCTGTGGGATCAATATTTTCTGTGTTAATTTCTTTTAACTGATCAACGAATTTTAAGATCGAGCTAAGGTCGCGGCTTAGGAAGTCAAGCTGTTTGTCTTTGATAGAAATCCGCGCTAACTTTCCTAATTTTAAAAGAGTTTCTCTATCAAATTCCATAATTATTTCTAATCTATTAGGTATAAACTTTGTATGATATACAGTCAAAAAATGCTTAAAGAAACAAAAAAAGATATTGATTTAATTGAGTTTAAAAATCTTCTTGAAAAAGATGAAAGATTAATGGGCATAGATCTTGGCAAAAAAAGAATTGGCATATCAGTCTCTACTTCAAACTTAGACGGCGCGTTACCATTAAGAACAATTGAACGAGAAAAATTTAACGATCAATTAATTGAGCTTTCACAGATTGTTTTAGATTATAGAATAAAAGGTATTATTTTTGGCCTTCCTTTAAATATGGATGGTAGTGAAGGAAGAAGTGCTCAATCAATTAAAGATAAATCATTGCAGATTGCAACCTCTCTAGGACTTACTTATGCTTTTTGGGACGAGCGTTTGTCAACTGTTGCTGCAGAACGATTTTATGAAAATCCTTCTAAATCAAGACAAAAAAAAAGAAATCCAAAAAAAGACATTGATAACTTAGCTTCAGCATTTATCTTGGAGGGAGCTTTAGAATATATTAAAAGGAATTAGCTGGATGGTAAACGAAATTGATATTCCAAAAATTTCCCAAAGCCACCTATTTGGAATCAAGAATCTAGAGATTGATGATATTAAAAAAATATTGGATCTTGCAAATTTTTTTAAATCAAAAAATAAAGAAAAAAATAAAAACTACCCACTTTTAAAAGGAAGAACCATTATTAATCTTTTTTTTGAACCTTCAACCAGAACACTTATATCTTTTGAAATCGCCGCTAAAAGATTAGGAGCAGATGTTATAAATGTGAATATAGAAAGATCTTCTCTTCGAAAGGGTGAAAGTCTTCATGATACGGCACAAACACTAGGAGCAATGAATCCTGACCTAGTTGTTGTACGTCACGGCACTAATGATGCCTCTAAACAAATAGCCCAGATTGTAAAATGCCCTGTAATTAATGCTGGAGAAGGAATCAATGAACACCCAACTCAGGCATTGTTAGATGCATATACTATTATTAATCATAACAAAAAATTAGAAGATCTAATCGTCGCAATTTGTGGGGATCTTGAACATAGTCGTGTAGCACGTTCTAATTATTATCTATTAGATAAAATGAAATCGAAAGTAAGATTTGTTTATCCTGAATACTTTAAACCTAAAGATTTACACAAGTATAATGTAGAAACTTTTAATAATCTAAAAGATGGGATTGCTAATGCAGATATAGTTATGATGTTAAGAATACAAAATGAACGAATATCTGAGCTTAATTTACCTTCAACCCAAGATTACTTTAATCAATTCGGCCTGACTTACGAAAAACTTAAATCAGCAAAGTCAGATGCTTTGGTTTTACACCCCGGCCCTATTAATAGAAATGTAGAAATTGAAGATAGACTGGCAGATGATATCGATAAATCGGTAATAAATGAACAAGTAGAAAATGGTGTGGCAGTAAGAATGTCTTGTTTATCAATTATGGTCCAATAAGTGACCTTAGAAATTTTCCTCATTCTTTATTTCTCATATTTGTTAGGTTCAATTCCATCTGGAGTAATATTTTCAAAACTATTCTCCTTAGGAGATTTAAGAAATATTGGCTCTGGAAATATTGGGGCAACAAATGTTTTTCGTTCTGGAAATTACTTTGCAGCAATTTTAACATTGCTCTTGGATCTCTTTAAAGCATACTTGGCAATATCAATATGCTACATTATTAATTCAAATCTTATAGTTTTAAGTGCTTCCATTATTCTACTCGGACATATATTCCCTATTTGGCTTACAAATCTTCGTGGA
>Ga0257112_10000980_pt1 | contig 10946 bp, 7 predicted proteins | sample LP_taG_5_FD_191565 | JGI IMG/M metagenome (GOLD analysis project Ga0257112, IMG submission 191565) | Marine microbial communities from Northeast Subartic Pacific Ocean, Canada - LP_J_2015_P26_1000m | ecosystem: Environmental > Aquatic > Marine > Oceanic | place: Canada: Northeast Subartic...
TTGAAGAAATTCACAGGATACTCTACTCACGTCAAAAGGCACAAGATAAGGAAGAACTGAAAAAATATGCCAGAGAAATAAAAGTAAAATACCCTGTTAAATTCGACGAGTGCCTCGATAACGAGAAGTACCGTGGACTAGTTGATCAGGACATGAAAGATGGAGCTAATCTTGGCATTACCGGAACTCCAGGTTTTTTTGTTGGCCTCTTCAATCCAAAGTCCGGAGAAATTCAGGGTGAAGTACTTTCCGGCGCACAACCCTATGATGCTTTCCAACAGGCACTAGAAAAATACTTAAGCCAAAACTAAAAAATATGAGTGAAGGAGACCTCCGCCAATCTCTGGAGAAAATAAATTCTCCACGCATCCTTGTTGTAGGAGACCTGATGCTGGACCATTATTCATGGGGTGAAGTAGATAGAATATCTCCGGAGGCACCAATTCCTGTAATGCGGGTGCTCCGGGAAGACCAGCGCTTAGGCGGGGCAGGTAATGTTGTGATGAATCTGGCCGCTTTTGGTGCAGAAGTACTCGTTTGCGGAGTCACTGGAAAAGATGAAACGGGCAAATGCATCCGTAAACTGCTTGCGGAAAACGGAGTTGATCATTCAGGGGTGATCATTTCTGAAAATTATAAAAGCTGCCTCAAGCACCGAATGATTGCCGGACAAACCCATTTGCTCCGGATGGACATTGATCCGGATCCGGAAACGATTGTACTGCAAAATCAGCTGGTTGATTATTTGGAACAAACAATTCCAAAATGTAAAGCAGTCATTGTTTCTGACTACGGAAAGGGTTTACTTAGTACTGAAAGTCTCAAAACAATTGCGGCTTGTGGTAAAAAACACGGAATTCCGATTGTTGGTGATCCTCGACGTACGACAAACTACAGCATCTATCAGGATTTCACACTCATTAAACCAAACCGCAAGGAAACTGAAGCAGCAGTCGGATTTACTATTAAAGATCAAAATGATGTCCTCAAGGCTGCAGAACAGTTGAAAGCTGAAGTAAAACTGGAATATCTGGTAATCAGCCTTGATCGGGACGGTTTACTCCTTTTTCACAATCCAGAGGATTATTACTTCTTTGAAGCAGAAACTCAGGAAGTTTTCGATGTGGTTGGAGCCGGAGACATGGTCAGTAGCATGCTAACGTTTATGCTTGCCGGACAGGCAAAGATTGAGCAGGCCGCTTACTGGGCTCAACTTGCTGCAGGCATGGAAATACAACATGTAGGTGTTGTTTCATTTTCAAAACACGAGTTACTTCAGCGTTATGATTACGGGGAAACTTCTGCGAAAATCGTGACTCAGGAAAAACTGTACCGCAACTTGCCCCAGGAAATTCCTATTGTTTTCACAAATGGATATTTTGATGAAATTTCTGCAGGGCACCTGAAATTCCTGCATCAACTCAATACTCTTAAAGGCTTTAATATCGTAGCAATCAATAGTGACCAGAGCATCACTAAACAAAAAGGGCGACCGCCTTTGCTGAATGAAAGAGAGCGCGCACTGTTGCTTTCAGCCATTGAAGCAGTGGACCGGGTTATTATTTTTGATGATCCGGATGCCAGCAGCTTGATCCGCAATATCCGTCCTGCTCTTGTCGTAAAAGGAAAACATTTCGAAAAACAACAACTTCCTGAACAGGAAGCCATCCGGGAGTCTGGAGCCAAACTTGAATATTTTCCGGAATATTGAGTAATCAGACTACCCCCTATCTTTAATTTCATACCCAAAGAGAAAAATGAGTGTAAATATTTCTGATGTCCTGGACATCGTCAATAACCAGAATCAATGGCGCGGAAAAGAGGCAATTAACCTGATAGCCAGCGAAAACGTGCAGTCGGATGCAGTCAAACAAATAGAGTCAAACGATTTCATGGGCCGCTATGCAGAAGGGCATCCGAATACTGCACAGCAAGACAACCGATATTACGAAGGTACCCGCTACATCGATCAAATTGAAAGCATGACTACTCGTGAAATCATCCAGCTGGCAAAATGTCTGCAGGCTGATGTTCGTCCAGTCAGTGGAAATGCAGCAAATACAGCCGTTGCTTTAGGAATATTACGCGGCGGAGATACGGTGCTGGTCAATTCCATCGAAATCGGCGGACATATCAGCCATAACCCGATCGGAGTGGTGGGAAGAAGAATTCAGGTTCGAGGAAACGTTCTCACTCCGGGGCGTGAAAACTCCATCTCATTACATTACTGGCCTGCAACTGAAGACGGATATCATCTTGATGTACCAAAATGCGTTGATCTGGTGGAACAAACTTCTCCGAATATGGTTATTCTTGGCAAAAGCCTGTTCCTCTTTCCGGAACCTGTAAAGCAAATTGCAGAAGTCTGCAGGGCAAAAAATATTCCTCTTCTTTATGATGGTGCTCACGTTCTTGGTCTAATTCTCGGTGGACAATTCCAAAATCCATTTGAGGAAGGAGCGCATTTCATTAACGGAAGTACACATAAAACTTTCCCTGGACCGCAGCGTGGAGTAATACTAGGTAATATGGCCAGTGAACAGGAAATGAAGTGGTGGACCAGTGTAGACCGCGGCGTAATGCCCGGTTCTTCCAGCAGTCACCATCTCCACACTCTGCCGGGAATGCTGATAGCAATCCGGGAAATGGCTCAGTTCGGCCGGGAATATGCCGCACAAACAGTTGCAAATGCCAAAGCTTTAGGACAGGCTCTGACTGATGAAGGGGTGAATGTGGAAGCCAAAGAATTCGGTTTTACTGAAAGTCACCAGTTGGCAATAAAAGTAACCAATTTTGGAATTGCCAAAGATATTGCCCGTTCGCTTGCCGATCAAAATAACATCATCACCAATTACAATATGCTTCCTGGCGACAAGGATGCAAAAAATCCAACCGGATTAAGGATTGGTGTACAGGAAATGACACGCTACGGCATGAAAGCAGGTGAAATGGGCGAACTGGCGGCTTTGATGAAAGCCGGACTGCAAGGAAAAATAGTCAAAGATGAAGTAATCAAGCTGCGCAGCCGTTTTACCGACGTACACTTTGCCTGACAATCAGGTTATGAAAGAAATTCAACCAGCACAATTTTACCAGGGTTTCAGTAAATTTGGAATGGCCATGGATTTAGCTGTCAGTCTGAAAATCAGGCAATAATACTGATCTTGGATATCTTTTTCAGCTGCGTTTTCCGGGTTTTTTACTGTGAGTCGATTTTTTCTTGCGCCAGATAAAATTCAGGGGAGTACCTTCAAAACCAAAATGAAAGCGGAACTGGTTGGAAACATAGCGCTCGTAAGCAAAGTTTGTTTTTTCGGGATTATTGGTCATGAAGACAAAAGTCGGCGGGGCAACACTGACCTGATTGCCGTAATACACTTTGGTCGGCCGGCCCGATTTTGATGGAGGTGGATGCTGGTTGACAATCAGCTGAAGAATGGTATTCAAATCTGAAGTTTGAATCCGCCGGACGTATTGCTCATGAACCCGCAGAATGTTTTCAAAAATTTGAGGAACGCGATGTCCAGTCACCGCACTGACAAAAATAACCGGTGCAAAGTTGATAAAACCCAAACTATCGTAAACTTCTTCTTTGACTTCCTTTTGGGTTATGCCGTCTTTTTTGACCAGATCCCATTTGTTCATCACAATCACCAGTGATTTTCTTCGCTCATTGGCATAGCCGGCAATCTTGGTAACTTGCTCTGTTACCCCTTCTTCTGCATCAATAATCAAAAGGGTTACATCCGCACGTTCTATTGATTTGAGTGCAGAAACAATACTGAATGTTTCAATCTTCCGACTGACCTTGCCGCGTCGACGAATTCCTGCAGTATCAACCAGCAAAATATCCCGGCCTTCAAAACTGCACTGACTGTCAACCGGATCACGGGTTGTTCCTGAAACCGAATCCACAATCATCCGCTCCTTCCGGAGAAGTGCATTTACAATCGACGATTTTCCTGCATTTGGTTTACCAATAACCGCAACTGCAATGGGAGCATCAGAGCGGCTTAGATCTTCATTGTAGTCTTCTTTTTCTTTTATTTTCAGTGGAATCAGCTGATCTACTTCTTCCAAAAGTCCTTCTATTCCACGGTTGTGCTCAGCAGAAATTGGATAAATATTTTCTACTCCAAGCTGATGAAACTCAAAACTTTCTTCTTCCAGACGGGGATTATCGGCTTTGTTGACAACAACAAACAAGGGAGTTTCTGCTTTCTCCAATGTCCTGTATATTTCACTGTCTGCCGGAGTCCAGCCTTCCAGTGCACTTACAACAAACAAAACACAATCTGCCTCTTCAACAGCCAGACGTGCCTGTAATGCCATTTGTTGAACCAATGAGCTTTCTGCAACTGGTTCAAATCCACCTGTATCAACTGCAATAAACTGAAAACCGTGATATTTTGCAATTCCAGAATTGCGATCACGTGTTACACCCGGATTCTTTTCTACAATGGCAGAACGTCGCCCGACAAGGCGATTGAATAATGTTGATTTTCCTACATTTGGACGCCCGACTATGGCGACAACGGAATGGGGGCTGGACATGGAGTTGGGGCAATAATTTCAAACATCCAAATTCTTCACTCGAAGTGCGTTTTCCACAATGAAGTTTCGGCGTGGCTCAACTTGATCGCCCATCAGAATGGTGAAAATTCCGTCTGATTCAACAATATCTTCAACTTTCACTTTTTTAAGTGTTCTGATTGTCGGATCAAGTGTTGTCTCCCATAGCTGCTCTGGATTCATTTCACCCAATCCTTTGTAACGCTGAATGTACATGCCTTTCTTGCCAAAACTAACCATAAATTCCAACACCTGAGACCATGTCTGGATAGAGTGACTCTCACCTTCATTTTCTTCAGTCAGTAACAGTCCATTTTCTCCAAGTGCCGTCTTGAGGTTCAAATGTTCCTGAAACAATTGGGAATAATCATATGCGCTCAGGTTTTCCAATAAATTCAGAGACAGCTCAATTTGTGTATCATTAACCTGGATTAGAACATTGCTTCCTTGTTTTTCCGGATCAACAGTCAGTTTGTAGTCCGGATAGCTATTCTTCAAGTTGTCAATACAGTTTAGGATGTGCTCTGCACCTCCAAGATCAATCTCAATTTCATGCTTGAGCAGGAGATTGATCAAAAGGGTTAGATTGGGGTTAAAGCACAAGCGGTCATAATGGGTTCTGTAAAGCCTGATTTTAAGTGCAGTCTGAAAAAGATCTTCTCCACTGATTGTTGTTCCTTTTTCAGAAGTGAGACTAAGAGTTTCACTGGAAGCGCGTACCAGCCGTTCTGTCAAATCATTTTCATTCTTGGCATAAAAACTGGAACGACCTTTTTTTGCCTTGTACAAAGGCGGCTGTGCAATATAAAGATAGCCATTTTCAATAATTTCAGGCATTTGCCGATAGAAAAAAGTTAGTATCAAAGTCAAAATGTGGAGGCCGTCAACATCTGCATCTGTCATGATAATGATTTTATGGTAACGTATCTTTTCAAGATCAAACTCTTCTTTCCCAATACCTGTTCCCATTGCAGTGATCATGGATTTTATCTCTTCATGGGAAAGCATCTTATCAAAACGGGCCTTTTCCACATTCAATATTTTACCTTTGAGAGGCAGAATAGCCTGGTTTTTACGGTCACGCCCCTGCTTTGCCGAGCCTCCTGCAGAATCACCCTCAACCAGAAACAATTCGCTCAATGCCGGATCAGATTCCTGACAGTCAGCCAGTTTTCCTGGAAGAGTACTGAACTCAAGTACATTTTTTCTGCGGGTAATTTCTCTTGCTTTTTTGGCAGCAAGCCTGGCTCGTTGTGCATCAATGGCTTTGGCAACAATCTTTTTTGCAACAGCAGGATTCTCCTCCAGATGTGCTCCCAGATATTCTGAAACCAGGGTTTCAACTTTTCCCTTAATTTCAACATTGGTCAATTTTATTTTTTTCTGCGACTCAAACTGAGGATTGGTAACACGGGTACTTATCACTGCCGCCATTCCTTCCCTGACATCTTCGCCTGTTAAATTCTCTTTTAAATCATTAGTAATTTTATTGGCACTTATGTAGCTGTTCAAAGTGCGGGTAAGAGCTCCTTTAAATCCTGTCAGATGAGTTCCGCCATCCACTGTATTTATATTATTAACAAAAGAATATATTCGCTCGGTATAACTATCGTTGTACTGAAAAGCAACTTCGATCTCAACATCTTCAGATTTCCCTGAGAAATAAACCGGAGATTCATGCAGAACATTTTTATTTTCGTTGATGTGCTCTATGAATGCTGCAATTCCACCTTCATATTTAAATTCCTGAAACCGCTCTGACCGGTTGTCCCTGATTGAAATTAAAATGCCTTTATTCAAAAAGGCCAATTCCCTGAGACGATGAGCTAATATTTCAAAATTAAAATCTACATTATCAAAAATAGTCTTATCCGGCCAGAACGTAATATGGGTCCCGGTTTTTTTGCTTTCCTCAATTTGTTCAAGGGAACTTGCAGTTATTCCCTGCTGATATTCCTGCTTCCACAGAAATCCTTCGCGGTGTATTTCAGCAATCATTTTACCAGAAAGCGCATTCACAACCGATGCACCAACTCCATTCAGTCCTCCGGAAACCTTGTAGTTGCTGTTATCGAACTTTCCTCCGGAATGAAGACGGGTCAAAATCAGTTCAACTGCCGGAATTCCTTCCTCTTCGTGTATTCCAACAGGAATTCCCCTGCCGTCATCTTCTACTGAAAGACTTCCGTCGGAATTGATTATAACGTGAATCTCAGAACAATAACCTGCTAAAGCTTCATCAACACTGTTATCTACAATTTCAAAAACCAGATGATGAAGTGCTGTACTATCCACTCCTCCAATATACATTCCCGGACGCAGGCGAACGGCTTCCAGGCCCTGCAGTACGGTTATATCAGATTCGTCGTAAGTCGATTTATCTACAGTTTCATTTTCTGGCATTTTGTTCTTTCGTGAAGCAGTCGAAGTCTCAAACTTCAACTGTGTTGTCAAACCAACTCTCCCTTGACAATATTAAATTTTTTTACTGTCAGGGATCCAGATGGTTCTGAGGTAGAGGTAATAAAAATTTGATTCTTAAGTGTTAAAAAATATTGTAAAATATTATTTATCACCTCATCATCCAATTCTGAAAAAAGATCATCAAAAATCAAAACCGGATAAAATTGATATCCCTCATAGAATAAACGATTTATCGTCATTTTTAAAGACAAATTAGTAATCCTGAACTCTCCCTGCGAAAAAAAATCTCTGTCTTTTTTTCCATCCATCATCAAATGGTACTCATCCCTGTGGGGACCAAGTACAGCAAAGCCGTACTGCAGGTCTCTTGACAGACTTTTTTCAAGTTGCTGAAGACAATTTTTCTCTTCATAATCTGCTGAATTCAAAGACGGTTTATAAATCAGCTTCAATGTTTCTGGGCGACCGGAAATATCCTTGAATATATCATTCAAATGTTGATTAACCTGCTCTACATAACTGTTTCTACGCTTCATTAACTGGACTGCAGACTTTGCCAGCATTTCATTCCATAGTTGGATTTGTTCAATTTTTCCCTGTCTCAATAAAGCATTTTTTTGGGAAATAATTTTTGAATATTCCTGAATATTATTAAAATAGAGAGGATCATTGAAAGCCATAATCCTGTTAAAAAACTTGCGGCGCTCCTGTGGAACACTTCTGAAAAGATTAACATCTTCCGGAGTGAAAGACAGTGCCATGAAAGAAAAAATATATTCAGAAACCCGGCGGGAAGGTTTGTGATCTAAAAAAACCTGTCGACCTTTTTTTGTGATATTGACACGAACAAGATGCAGAACTTTTTTTCGTTCTACCTCAGCCTGAAGAACTGCCTCAGCCTTTTTTTCCTGCAGCAGCAGAGACGGCTTTGTTGTGCGAAATGATTCTAAGTTACAAAGGTAAAATACTGCCTCAACCAGGTTCGTTTTACCCTGGCCGTTTGCACCGTAAATCCAGTTTATTTCCGGAGAAAGTTTTGTCGTACACCTACCGTAGTTGCGAAATTGAGATACCTCAATGTTGCGGATGATCATGTACAATCATTTGCGGTTGACGGTTGACTGTCGACAGTCAACAAGTGATCAGGAATAGTAAAACGAAAACCGTCCAGCTACCATTCGACTCTCAATGGCATAATTACTGACAAAAATGATTCATCAACAGTGGACTTGATGATGGTGGGACTCATCGAGTTTTTACACTCTAGCTTTATATCTTCACTTTCAATCACACTTAAAACATCCAACAGATATCTGGAGTTAAACCCAATTTGAAAAGGATCACCCTCGTAGCCGACTTCTATTTCATCTACCACTTCTCCATAATCTGCTTTCTCACTTTCCATTTTCAAAACCCCCTGAGAGATAAGAAGTTTCACTGGTCTTAGTTTTTCTGAACTGATTGAAGAGACAATTCTCAGTGAATTGATAAAACTTTCACGGTTCACAATAATTTCCATTGTGTTATCTTTGGGAATGATAGGATCGCAGTTTGGAAATTTTCCTTCAATCAACCTGGTCTTGAAACTGATCCTGCCGCCGGTAAACTGCATAACACGTTCATCGAAAGAAATTACTACTGTCTGGCCAAAAAGATCTGCTGTCCGGCGTACTTCAGTCAAAGCTTTTCTGGGAACGATAACTTCCTGGTCTTCACTAAAATTCAGATCATCGACTGATTTGAGAATTTGTGCTAATCGATGACCGTCAGTGGAAAGCCAGCGGGTTTGCTGGTCACTCGTAGAACTGAGACAAACACCCATCAGGTTTCGTCGAGACTCGTTGGTAATTGCAGCAAACAGTGTCATGTCAATACACTGCTTCAAATCATCCACAGATATCGTCACAGATTGAGGAAGGTCTTCCAGTACTGTTTGTGGGTATAAGCCGACTTCAACCGAAGGAAGACGCATCTCAGAAGAACCACAGGTAATATGAATCCACAGTTGTTCTGTAGAACGAATCTTTACATCCTCGTCCTGAAGTTCTTTGACTATATCGAATACTTTTTTTGCATTGACGCAGATACTGCCTGGTTCTGTAATTTCTGCTTCCACCCGCTCAACAAGAGAAAGCTCATAATCAGTCGACGAAAACTCAACCTTTGAGCCTTCTCCCTCCATGGTCCTGATAACGAAATTAGACAGGATTGGTTTGTTTGAACTTGTACTTTTGTCAACAACAGAATTGATGTTTTGCAGAGTACTACTGAATGCTTCTCTTTTTAAATTAATTTCCATATTTTATTATTAGTAGTAGTAGGTTTGTTGACAACTTGTTGGCAAGTGAATAACTTTTTGAATTATAAGGTTTTTTACCTGATTTTTATATGTTGACAACTTGTTGTCAGAATGTTGACAAACAATAATTTATCAAAATTAAAGAAAAAACCCAACACGAATTGTTGGTTAGTTGTTGATAACTTATCAGTAACAAACATCTGACCGCAATAAGTTGATTTTTTACAGGTAAAATATTTGATTAAATGTTGACAACATGTTGATAACTGTTAGCAGTCAGTTAGATGTGGATAAATTTATTAATCCACAATAGCCTGATAAAACAAGGTTTTAAATATAAATTGATGTCAGTAGCAGATCATCCTTTATTGAGAACCTGCCGGAATGTTGAAAACCTGCAGACGTAATACCGGTACATGCTTTTGAGAGTGAAAAAGAAAATTCGGAATTATTCTCATCAATTATTATTTCTGCATCCTGAAAATAAAGGTAGGTTTGTGAGATCGGGAAAAAGCATTTGAAGATTGACTCTTTAGCCGAAAAAATAATTCGAAGATAACGGTTTGCCTGCTCAGTAGGCAGAGACTCCAGGAACTCCCGTTCTTTATCCACACAGACATGTCTCCTGATATTAAAATCAACTACTCTGGACAAACTTTCCAGATCTATTCCAATACCAGACACATCTTTTGCCAGCCCTACAGCTGCAGCAGCAAAACCTTCAGAGTGAGTGATACTGCCCCTGATTGATTTCGGCCAGCATGGTTCCCGTGTTTCAGCGATTCTTAGAATTGGTACAGATTCCAGTTCGAATTTTGACAGTGCTCTGTGGGCACAGTAGCGGCCGTAAGAAAACTCGGCACTTCTTTTTGAAGAACCAAAAGAAGCTGAAATTACTTCTTCTTCCGGATGAAGGAGAAAATCGTGTGAAGAGGACAGGTGTTCACAAAAAAAACTAATGAAATCAGGAAACGGTGAGGAAAACATCAAAATGCAACTTGAACTCCGATTGTGGTCATTCCACCTTTATAGTTCTTTTTAGTATTGTAAGTCCCTTGGAAAGGATCACCGGTTTTATTACTGGTTATGTCAATGCTAGTAAAAGACATTAAGTGGTAACCAAGATGAAACTCAACTGTGTTCCAAAAAGGGAGTCCAATGTGAAAAAATCCTTCTGTCACAGAGTCTTTAGAGTCACTAGTGCTTTTGTCCGAAACATTTTCTACAATTGTTGTTTTTGTCTCCACCCCACCTAAACCAAAACCCACAGTAATTGTAACAACGGGAAATGGAACGTTGTAGAAAAGATTTATAGTCTTAATTGTAGTCGCTGTTTCCAGTAAGACAGATGAAGTATCATTATCAGAGCCTATGGTTTCTTTATCTTTAAAGCTGACAGATGAATATCCAATATTTGGGATAAAAGGTGTAGGATGTGAAATTCCGACAGAGTATCCAGAGACACTACCGGGGGCAGCAGAATAATCGATTGCAACATCAGCATTTATACCGATGAACTGTGCATTAGCAGTGCTTGACAGGCTGATCAGACCTACAAGAAAAGAACCTGAAAGACACAGTTTGCGGAAATATTTTGTCTTGTTTAACATGCAGAGCAGATCACTTATTTAGAAACCAAATGCTACACCAA
>Ga0257112_10000982_pt1 | contig 10930 bp, 10 predicted proteins | sample LP_taG_5_FD_191565 | JGI IMG/M metagenome (GOLD analysis project Ga0257112, IMG submission 191565) | Marine microbial communities from Northeast Subartic Pacific Ocean, Canada - LP_J_2015_P26_1000m | ecosystem: Environmental > Aquatic > Marine > Oceanic | place: Canada: Northeast Subartic...
GAAGTCCTGCACGCTGTTGTGGCAGACTCCCTCTCCCCCACCCCACGGCAACTTCCCGGAGATGCCCATCGTCTACCGTGGCCCGTACGAGTACAGTCATCCGGACACCGAAGAGGACTTCTGGCCGCAGAATGCTCCGCCCGCTACCAGCGAGGCGGGCGGACAGTTCGCTCCTGCCCCGACACCCGAACCCGTTCCTGGAGACTGACGCATGAGTCAAGCAGGAGTCGCGACCATGGACCGTAAGCCCATGCCAGGGATGATGGTCTACAACAAGAAGTTGGGCATGTGGGTGTTCCTGCTCAGCGAGGTGATGTTCTTCACGTCGTTGATCGGGAGCTACGTTATCCTGCGCTTCGCCCACCCGGAGCATTGGACCGATCCTGGCGTCGTTCTGAACGTGAATTTGACGGCGTTGAACACGTTCTTCCTGATCTGTTCGTCGGTGACGATGGTCAAGGCCTTCGCGGCCATTCAGCAGGGGGATCAGAAGGGCCTCCAGCGGTGGCTACTCGCCACGATTTTGATCGGAGCCACCTTCGTAGGCGTCCAGGTCTACGAATACATCGCGCTGTCGGGTGAACACTTCGTGCCGATGCTGGACTCATACGGCGCCGAGGGCGGCCCGCTCTACGGGGCCACGTTCTACGCTATGACCGGCTTTCATGGAGCCCACGTGTCGATCGGAGTCCTCTGTCTGATCTTCGTCTACATCAGGTCGCTGCAAGGCGCCTACACGGTTCAGGACCATGAGGGCGTGGAAGTGATCGGCCTCTACTGGCACTTCGTTGATCTCGTTTGGATCCTCCTGTTCACCATCGTCTACCTCATATAGAGGCGGGGAGCAATCATGGAAGAGCAAGAACACGCACACCCGCGCTATTACTTGATTTGGTTCATACTCGCCGTGCTCACGGCGTTAGAGGTAGCGATGTCTCTTTACATGACCAACGTATCGAAGGTCGTGTTGGCGGTGGGACTGATCCTCATGGCAGTTTGGAAGGCAGTCTTGGTCGCGATGTATTACATGCATCTGCGCTACGAGCCGGCCCGACTGTGGATTATGGCGATCTCGCCGCTCCCCTTCGGAGTCATTCTCGTACTGTTCGTCATTACGGAGTTCGGATTCCTTAGATAATTCTTCTAGAACGCTGTTGAAGGACTGCTCCAGGGTCGTGGAGGCCCGGACGGGAACCCTTGGTTTCGGTCCGGGCCTCTGCTTGTTACCCTGATGGGCACGACACAGCTAGTGCTGTCACGGCGGCCGAGCGCCGCCATCCTGTCGCTTTTTCGTCTGAGATCACAGCCGTGGATAACGAAGGTCTGAGGCTCGGGATGTTCTTGGGCGGGCTACTCATGGCGGCCGTCCCCATAGCCTTTGGCACTGCGGCAATCATTTTCCTCTTCAAGAAGTACCGCGAGGAGCGCTAGCTGCCCGACCGGAAGACCGAGCAAGGGGATGAACCATGAGCACACGGTTCCAAAGCCACGTTTCCCGCGGTGTAGTCGACGGTGTGATTGGTGCCACTGCACTCGTTGCCTGGTTCCTTGTGGTCGATGGTTCCCCGGATAACGCCTTCCGTACGCCGAGATTACTCGGGGGCGCTCTGTTGGGTACCGGCAGCATTGAGCCGGGCCTCGGTGCGGTCATTTTGATGACTCGTTCCTTCACTACGGCGCCTTCATCTCGCCACCCTGGCCATGGGATTCTGTCTGTGGGTCAAGCACCTGAAACTGCGTGAGGTGCTCGCGGATTTTCCAACGGACAAAACGTCCTGACCCTTTTCCGACCTACCGAGGATGCCATGACGAAGCCGACTGCGATCCTCCCTTCTGCCGTAATCCTCTCTGCTGTGATCCTCCTGTTTCCGCCTGTTGTGACCCTGTCAGCACAGGTAGCACAGGACACTACCCGGGAAGAGCAGGACACTTGGGACATTGAACAGTCCCTAGGACCCACCGTCCCACTCTCTTTTGAGACCGATGAGGGGACCTGGATGAATGTGGACCTCGACCCGGCCGGTGCGACCGTGGTGTTCGACTTGTTGGGTGATCTCTACACGATGCCCATCGCGGGGGGAACGGCCACCCGCATTTCATCCGGGCAATCTTTCGATATGCAACCTCGGTTCAGCCCCGACGGGTCGGCCATCACTTTCATCTCGGACAGATCAGGGGCCTTCAACATCTGGCTGATGGACCCGGACGGATCGAACCTCCGCCAGGTCTCGGAGGAATCGAACCGGGAGGTGAACAGCCCCTCCTGGTCCCCGGACGGCCAGTACATCTTCGTTCGAAAGCACTTCGTGGACGAGCGCTCCCTCGGGGCGGGTGAAGTGTGGATGTACCATGTGACTGGCGGCTCAGGGTTACAGGTGACGGAGAGAGACGGCTTTCAGAAGGACCAGGGTGAGCCAGCCATCTCCCCGGACGGCCGGTATCTCTACTACAGCCGGAACGTGTGGCCAGGGCAGACATTCGAGTACGACAAGAACGTGTACGAGACCATCTACGCGATTCTCAGGCGAGACCTTTCCACCGGAGAGGAGAGGACCATCGTCCGTAGACCCGGTGGATCCATCACCCCACGGCCCTCACCGAACGGGACACAGCTCGCCTTCATTCGGCGTGTTCGAGACAACACGGTGCTCTTCCTGCACGATCTCTCCACCGGAGAGGACTGGCCGATCTTCGATGGATTGGACCGCGACATGCAAGAAGCCTGGGCCATCCACGGTGTCTACACGCAGTACGACTGGACACCCGACGGCAGCGGGATCGTCATTTGGGGCCAAGGCAAGATCTGGCTCGTGGACGTCGCCACAGCTACGGCCGAAATCATCCCCTTCGTCGCGCAGGTGGATCAGACGATCCACGAGGCGTTGCGCTTCGAGCAGCAGGTGGGAACGTCGCGTTTCGACGTGAAGATGCTGCGCGACGTCACGACATCGGACAGGGGCCGTTTCGTGGCCTACACAGCTTTGGGTAAGCTCTATCTGAAAGAACTTCCCTTTGAAACGCCCCGGCGACTCACCCGAGACGACCGCATTGAGTTCGCTCCTGCCTTCTCACGGGACGGACAATGGATCGTGTACGCGACCTGGACTGATTCTGCGAGAGGCCAGATCCGAATGATCCGTGCCGACGGCAGCGGCACCCGGGATCTGGTCACGACACCGGGGCACTACTCTGAGCCCTCTTTCTCGCCCGACATGCAGTGGGTGACTTATCAATCAACAGGCGGCGACAACGTCCGGGGTCCGACCCACGGAGAGAACCCCGGAGTGTTCATCGTCCGCGTGGATGGGTCCGAGGAGCCCAGGAGAGTCCGTACGACCGGCTCGGACCCGATGTTCGATTCCACGGGTTCACGAATCTTCGTGAACGATTTCTCCGACGGCAGCCGGCGCCTGGTGAGTTTCGACCTCGATGGGACGGACGAAATCGTTCACTTCGAATCGGAAAACGCCACGACGATCGTCCCTTCACCGGATGGCCAATGGGTGGCCTTCACGGAACGCTACCGTGCTTACATCGCCTCGTTCCCCCGATCTGGAAGAACGGTCACACTGGGTCCGAACGTGGATGGCTTCCCGGTCGAGCGCGTCTCCGACAACGCCGGTTTGTACCTGCATTGGTCGGGCGACAGCCAGTCGCTCCTCTGGACGTTGGGGCCCGAATATTTCACGCGGGAGCTTACCGAAACGTTCACGTTCAGGCCTGGCGCACCAGCCGCAGCTGCTGAGCCCGAAGCGAACGGGATCTCGATCGGGTTTACTCAATCGAGCGACACCCCAACGGGTACGGTCGCCTTCGTTGGAGCCCGCATCCTTACGCTTGCTGCGGGGTCGGACGAATCAGGCGGCTTGATCGAGGACGGCACGATCGTCGTGACCGCCAACACGATCACGGCAGTCGGACCCTCGATCCAGGTCACCGTCCCACCGGATGCTCACCGAGTGGACGCGGCGGGCAAGACGATCATTCCCGGGTTCATCGACGTGCACGCACACGTGAGCGGGGAAGGGGCGGGGATCGTCGGGGAAGCCAGTTGGCCGCTCATGGCCAACCTCGCTTTCGGTGTGACCACGTCTCACGATCCGTCGAACAACACCACCATGGTGTTCACGAACTCGGAGATGATCAGCGCCGGCCTGAAGCTCGGGCCGAGACTCTTCTCCACGGGCACGATCCTGTACGGGGCCGAGTCGACGAACAAAGCGATCGTCGACGACTACGACGACGCCGAACGTCACCTGGCCCGGATGAGGGCCGTCGGCGCCTTCAGCGTAAAGAGCTACAACCAGCGCCGTCGCGACGCCCGCCAAATGATCATCCAGGCGGGCCGGAATCTGGAGATGATGGTCGTGCCTGAGGGAGGATCCCTCATTTACTACAATATGACCATGGTGCTCGACGGACATACGGGTGTGGAGCACGCACTCCCCGTTCCGGTCGTGTACAATGACTTGGCTCAGCTCTTCGGGCAGAGCTCTACCGGCTACACGCCGACGTTGGTGGTCGGCTACGGGGGGCTCGGGGGAGAGAACTACTGGTATGAGCGCACCAACGTATGGGAGAACGAGCGCCTACTCACTTTTGTGCCTCGTGACGTCGTGGACCCTCTCTCACGCCGGCGTATCATCGCCGCGGGCGATGAGGACTACAACCACATCAGAATATCCCGGGGCGCCAAGGCCATCCAGGACGCCGGCGGACTCGTCACGCTGGGGGCACACGGACAGATGCAGGGCCTCGGCGCTCACTGGGAGCTGTGGATGCTCGAGCAGGGGGGAATGACCCAAGTCGAGGCACTCAAGGCCGCCACGATCAACGGAGCCCGCTACCTGGGGCTCGACGACGCCCTTGGCTCAGTGGAGGTGGGCAAACTCGCCGACCTCCTCGTCCTGGACGAAGATCCTCTCGAGGATCTCCGCAACACAGAGTCGCTCAGCATGGTGATGCTCAACGGGCGGTTATACGACGCCCTGACGCTGAACGAGATCGGAAATCACCCGGCAGAACGGCCGCTCCTCTACTGGGAGAGGCTCCCATCGCCTGCACCAGCCGCTCCTGTGGCCCCACCGCCCGCAAATGGGAACTGACGTCTACTCGTCGACGCCGAGGATGCGCTTGAGGTGCCTGAGGTAGTAGGCCAGGCCGACCGTAACAACAAAGAAGAATCCCGAGATCAACAGTGATCCCATCTCCCCGTTTTCGGTGAATTCCACGAGCTCGTAAACGCCATACCCGCCACAAAAAAGGATGGCGATGGCGATGAGGACCCGATGAAAGTTGACGAGGGACATTTAGAAGGCTGTTGAAGGAGAGCCCGGGACCTCCTCGGCAAGAACATGGCGAATCACCCTTCCGACCGCGGTTCTTTCCTTCAAGAACGCGTCGTGCCCAAAATTGGACGTGATACGGATGGTCCGCCCCGTGCCGGGCAGCCGACGCACCATCTCCGCAACCAGCCACGGGGGCACCAGCGTGTCCGAATCAACCGAGACGACCGTGGTGGACGCTCGGACGAGTCCCGGATCGACCCTATGAAGGTCGAGGGACTGCGAGAGGATCGCGAAGGCCCGTCCGTCGAAGCGCCGAACAAACCTCTCCCCCTGAACCTTCAAGTACTTCTCCACGGCGAAGTGGGGACTTCCCTCTTCCCAGATCGGGACCGATACGAACCGCTTCTCGAACTCCTCGGAAGTGCGGTACGTGGTCATGGCGAGTTCACGGGCGAGAGCCAATCCTTCGGACTCCCGCCCCGCGTCTGCAGCCAACTCGACGATCCTGCGCTGGAGGGTGCGGAGGCCTGTGGCCATGGGATGGGATCTGTGCGCCGCGCAGAAGATCAGTAGCCGCTCCAGGCGGTCCACATGGAGCGCCCCGAAAGCCAAGCCCACCATGCCACCGTAAGACGCACCAACCCAGGCGTGTAGCCTGTCGATACCGAGGTGGTCGAGTACAGCTTTCACTCCGTCGGCTTGGTCGTCGGTCGTCACGACGGGGATACCAGGCCCGTTCGACGGCCCCGACGACGCGCCCGCCCCACCGACATAGTCCACGCCGATAATCCGATAGGGCCCGGGGGCAAGCGGAGCCTCCTGCCCGACCACACCGGGCCACCAGCCCGGCGTCCCGTCCTCATCGCCGCAGACGAAGCGATGGGCGGAGATCCCCCCAAGAACCACCACAGCGGGTGCGTCCTCCGGGCCATACGAGGCGTAAGCCACGCTGTCGCCCACGCCCGACCGTCCAGCAAGCTCGACCGTCCCAAACTGGGCTCCTGTGACGGAAATCACCACCGCCTCCGCTCATCCATATCGCTCTCCCGTTCCTATGTACAGCGCAACCCGGAGCACCAGCGAATGAGACGGACTTGACCGGAAGGCCTCGGCGAGGAGAGCCGCGGCTCGGACGCGCGTTCATCTGTCGGTGAACCTTGGTTCCCGCAGGACTTGGCACCTTTTCGGGAGTTGCGTAATCTCCCGTAGGTTGCCCCGGCGTCTCAGGGCCTGCCCCTCAGCCGGTCTCGATGATGCCCGGAGTGTATGCAGGCAGCTTCGGCGGGTCAACCGTGTGTCAGGAGAGCTTGTCGAGTTCGATGGCCTCGTCGATCAACATGATCGGGATGTCTTCCCGAACGGGATATAGAATCTTGTCGTCCTCCCGCACCAGGCCCTCCTCAACTGGATCGGCCACCTCATCGCCACCTCGATTGGTCACGCTTCCGGACCTGATCGCGTCGTTCAGTCGGTCCAGAAGCTCCCGCTCAGCGGGGCGCACCGGTTGGTGGGTCTCAGGGCACACGAGAATCTCGAGTAGTTCAGGATCAACCATGGGAACGCCCTTGCCTCAATCCCGGTACGGAAGACATGATGGCTTCACGATGCGAAACTCAACGCAGGAATCTATCATCCTGGTAATGAAACTACTCGTTTTCCTTCTCGCCGCAGCGGCAGCGTTTCCCTTCGCGAAACCGAAGGCCGAGGTTCGCCTCGACTCGGGTGGACCGGCCAACTCGGCGACGGAAGCCACTGCACTGGTCATCTTCCGCGGGGATACGGTGCGCGCCGAAGTAGCGAATACGCCGGAAACACGAGGGCAGGGGCTCATGTTCCGCGACGCTCTACCGGACGGTACCGGCATGCTCTTCGTCTTCGACAGAGAGGCGCAGAGATCGTTCTGGATGCAGAATACGTTCGTCGCGCTCGACGTCGCCTGGATCGATCGCAACTTCGTGATCGTGGATATCCAGCAGATGGAGCCCGAAACCACTGACATCCATGACGGCGCGAGACCCGCGATGTACGCCCTCGAGGTCCGTCAGGGGTGGTTCGCGGAGAAGGACATCAGGGTGGGCGACCGCTGCGAACTGATCTTTTCGCCGTAAAAGTTTCGAGCCACCATGGATCTACCCGGTAAATAAGGCGCCGACGGCTGCCGGCACAACCGGAATCATCAACACGAATACGCAGCCGACGGCCCACGACTTCTTTCGCGCGATCCTGGCGGCTCCAAGGCCCACGAGCAACCATGCCCAAATGCCGAATAGGTCCAGGAGACTCAGGAATCGGAGTAGGTAACCGGGCTCCAAGAACGGCGCGAATGAACCGAGTGAAATCAGGACCTGCGCGTCCTCCATGGCGATTCTCAGGGGCGCGACCAGAACGGCCGCCGTGGCCGTGACTAGATGGGCATGGGCCACCACGGCCAGGTACTGCTTATAGGTTCCTTCGTGCCCTATCAAGAACCTGAAGATCACCGTAACCACGCCGGCGGACACCACAGGGATGAGGGGCCAAAACACGAATGTGGCCGCACCTATTATATAACGGACCACTCCCCCAAGGTCGTCCACCAGGCCCTCGAATTCCGGAGGGAGGGGCTGTCCCGACGCCAACGCCTGCTCACGCACCGTCTCGAGCATGCTGTCAAGCGGGAGAAGCATAACCCCCACCGCCGCCAGGCCAGAGCCCAGAAGCACGGCGCCGACCCAGTACGGTCGGGTGCGCAACCCCTGGAACAGATCATCGGGTGAAAAAAAGACCTGGACATAACGTGAGAAGAGACCCGGACTCTGGACTTCCGGGTTCGTGTCTCCCTCTTCCACGGCGTTCATCTAATGACTTTCGCTCCTTTCGAGTCTGTTCTTTCGAGACAGAGGCGCGCTCCCGTCGCCGGCTCTACCGCGTCCAGTCTACTCTACGGGTGGCTGTTGCGAAATCATCGTCTCCGGCTGGCCCACACTGCCACCGGCCTTCACCCGGACCCACTTGGCCACGATGGACGGATCAGGTTATCGTTTGAGCCGAGCAGTAAAGTACCTACTTAGGTTGCGCAGCGTTGAGGGAGAGAGGTGATGGGGCTTCGGACGAACCCTGACCGAATTCTGGATAACATCGATCGGCAGAGGATCCGGGAAGAGGAAGCTCAGGCCGGGCAGGACCGCCAAGCTGTGGGCAAAGAGTTGGAGACAGAGATCCCCGCCGTCGACGCGACGACTCCGGAGCGTATGAAGCGCATATTCGCCATCGTACAGCGCAGCTACGCGAAGGCGGCAGCGAACGTGGAACTCGGGAAGCTGGCCTCCCACTTCCGCGCCGTGGGCGACATTCCCACGCACCATGCACATGGTGATGTGTCCGTTTCCATCCAATACATCGATTCGGCCCGCCTGGACGACATCGGAATGGCTCCTTTCGAGATCCGCCCAGAACGCCTCGTGGAAGCCAAGAAGGAAACCAAGACGAGCCGCCCCGACGTCAACGCGCTGAAGGTGCTCCGTAGGGAGATCCGCGACGGCGTGATGGCGGCTTACAGGAAGGTAGAACCGAGAATTCGGGACGCATTACGTGACCGAGCTGACATGGGCCATGTCGCCGTGCAAGTGACCATGGACGTTCGGCCCGTGGAGGTGCGGCTTCCCGACGAGGAGTCGATCCTCTGATCGTATAGCCCGTCCTCTGGCACCGTCCCTGCCCATGTGGTCCACCGCTCCCAGGTCACAAAGGACTACGACATGCGCACGCTGACGACGTTCGCTGCGCTTACACTGTCGCTTCTACGGCCATCATCTCCTAGAGGTGCTCTCGCAACCTGCCTAGTATAATCGGATGCGCAGAACAGTGTCGGTAGGCCGCAGCGGAGCCTCGTCCTGGTAGAAGGGGGCCCGGGTACTGGGGGGTCTTGCCAGCAGAGAACAGTGCGGGGCTGAGATGGTGTCTGAAGCGAGGTTCTTTCGTCTCTCGGTGCCTCTACGAGGGACACGTACCCCATACCGGGCAAGCCAGAACCCAAGAGGTGTACCAACTGCTGTGCATCACTTCGACTCAAAGAGGCGCGAATCGTCGGTAAGATCATGATTCGCTCCTTTTTTACGCTCGCGGTCTTACGCCGTGTCCCTTATCTAATTCTCGACACCTACCAAAAAGATTCAACGATTCTAGCGGAAAACCACGATTCCACTGGACATTTCCACTAGAAATCGGCCTGTCGCACGGTCCACTCGGCGACAACGTCCTCCCTCACCTCTACGCCGATTCCGGGTCCCGATGGGACCGCGACCGCACCCCTGTCGAGCACGAACTCAGGCGTCACAATGTCCTCGGTCCAATAACGCCGGCTCGAGGAAATGTCTCCGGGGAGTGTAAATCCGGGGAGGGAGGCCAAGGCGACATTGTGGGCCCGTCCGACTCCCGACTCGAGCATGCCCCCGCACCAGACAGGAATTTCGTGCTCGACGCATAGGTCGTGGATGGCCTTTGCGGAAGAGAGGCCGCCTACGCGACCCGGCTTGATATTGATGATGCGGCAGGCCCCGATCTCGAGGGCGAGTGATGCATCCCGCACGGATCGTATGGACTCGTCGAGACAGATCGGAGTACCCATTTCACTCTGGAGGCGTGCGTGGTCGAGGTAGTCGTCGTGGGCGAGCGGCTGCTCGATCATCATAAGATCGAGCCCATCCAACTCCCTCAGGCGGGGCAAATCCTCGAGTGAATACGCCGAGTTGGCATCCGCCATGAGTGGGACGTCCGGGTGCCGGTCGCGGAGTCCCTTGAGCATCACAACGTCACGCCCGGGTTTGATCTTGACCTTGATGCGCTGGTACCCCTGCTCGATATGGTCGGCGACCTTCCGGTGTAATTCCTCGTCGGTGCCTTGAAGGCCGATGCTGACGCCCACGGGGACCGAATCGCGCACGCCCCCTACGAGTGAGGCCAGTGAGTGGCCACCCGCCTTCGCCTCTAGGTCCCATGCGGCCATCTCCACCGCGGCCCTCGCCATGGGATGGCCACGAATTCCTTCGAAAACGGGGAGAAGATCTGCGGACGACTCCATCACGGCTCCCGCTACCCTGGGGAGTATCAGATCCGTCAGGATCGACCATGCCGTGTCGGTGGTCTCGTACGAGTAGTCGGGCGTTTCGCCCGCAACACACTCTCCCCAGGCGACTATCCCATCGGAGTGCAGGGCCACGAGGAGCACCCGCCTGTCGCGGGTGAAACCAGTCGAGACCTCGAACGGCTCACGCAGTCGCATTCGGATTTCTCGTATCTCGACACGGTCGATCTTCACGTGATCATCTCCATGCGCGCCACGCTGTGCGGTCGGTCGGCCTTCGTGATCGGCCTCGAAACTTGCGGTACTCAGCCGGTCGAGGCCAGCTTTGGCCGGGAACCGGAGATCACAATTTTCAACGACCAGGATGATCACGAGGCATAACGTCGACGCGGATGGGCACCCCAACGCCCTCTGGGAGAAAAGCCCGCGCGAGGCTCGGGGGGCAATGGTCCTCCTGCACGGCCGCACGTGGAGCGCGCGTCCTAACTTCGATCTACAGGTGCCCGGCGAGGACCTGTCGCTGATGGACGGGTTGGTGGAAGCGGGGTACGCGGCCTTCGCGGTCGACTTGAGAGGGTAC
>Ga0257112_10000983_pt1 | contig 10928 bp, 11 predicted proteins | sample LP_taG_5_FD_191565 | JGI IMG/M metagenome (GOLD analysis project Ga0257112, IMG submission 191565) | Marine microbial communities from Northeast Subartic Pacific Ocean, Canada - LP_J_2015_P26_1000m | ecosystem: Environmental > Aquatic > Marine > Oceanic | place: Canada: Northeast Subartic...
ATCGCCGCCCAAAGGGAAGAAGAACAGGCAGAAAGGGAAGAAGAACGGGCAGAACAAGCAAAGAGACGAGCAGCAAATATCATAGGGATCTCGATCATTCAGCCATAATTCCTCCCCAGAATTAGAGTTTTTAGCAAATTAGCTCTTAAGTATGGGGTTGGCAACTGTAATTATTAAGGCGGGGGGAAAGCCTCCCCCGACCCTTATATGCAGGGTCACCCATTAATGATAATTTAGGGGGGTAAAACGCTTCTACCTAATTGGTTTTGGGTGGGTAAATCTTACCTATTAACGTAAGTTATTGATATAATAGGGTGTTCAAGTCCGGCCTTCGGCACCATCTTTTAGTTTGATCCCAGTTGATCGGTTCCGATCAAACCCAGTAAATATCTAATCCACAACCGGCAGATTATCATGATTTCTAAAAAGGCATTACTGACCCGACGTTCCCTTCTCAGGCAGCTGATTATTGGCTCCACTTCTGCCCTGAGTTTGCCACTAATTGGTTGTGGCGCAGCGGGGGTAACGGCAGCCCCTGTCTGGTTGGGTATGGACCAGCAGGAGCTAGATGATGCGTATTCCCAGTTCCTCTACGCGCCAAATATCGGTCAAATAATCGATCGCTGGGAAAGCAACAGTACTCTGGCACGAAGTCGGCTCGGTGATCCCCTGCGATTTAACTATGGCGCTGCAACAATCGAGTCACTGTCTGTATATCCGGCGAGCCAGGCCAATGCGCCGATACATATCTTTATTCACGGTGGCGCATGGCAGGAGGGTAGTGCGGAACTTTACGGGTTTCCGGCCGAACTTTTCATCAACGCCGGCGTCCATTATGTGGTGCCGGACTTCAGCTGGATACAAGACGTCGGCGATAGTCTCTATCCACTGGTGGATCAACTACGGAGCGCAATTAAATGGGTCTATCAAAACGCCGCAAGATTCGGCGGCAATCCTGATCGAATCTATCTTTCCGGTCACTCATCCGGTGCACACCTGGCTGGGGTTATGCTGACAACGGATTGGCAGAAGCAAAGGCTGCCGGCGGATGTCATCAAGGGCGGGCTCTGCTGTAGCGGCATGTTCGATTTGCGACCCGTGCGCCTGTCTTCGCGTGGAGATTTCATTAAATTTACCGATGAGATGGAAGAGGCATTCAGTCCGGCGCGACATCTGGCTAATCTGCATGCTCCCCTATTGGTTGCCTATGGCAGTTATGAGACTCCCGAATTTATACGGCAGTCTCGAGACTTTGCCCGTCAGGTCGAGGACCTGGGCAAACCGGTACAACTGCTGGTGGCGGAAAATTACAATCATTTTGAAATTATCGAAACACTAGCCAATCCCAATGGCATCCTCGGTAGGGCTGTTATCTCGCAGTTGCAGGAGACTGGCTGAGGCAGCACTCAAAAAGATGCTTAAAGAGAGGCTTATAAGGAAGGGCTATAGGTGTCAGAGTTGCAAGAATTATCCCGAAAATATTTTGAATTATTGGACGAAGAAGATGCCCTGGCGCCTTTTAGAGAGCAATTTTATTTGCCTGCAGACACGGTCTATCTGGATGGAAACTCACTCGGTGTTATGCCGCTGGTCGCCAAAGAGAGAGTGAGCGCCGTACTGCAGCAGGAATGGGCCGAAGATCTGATCCGTAGTTGGAATGATAATCACTGGTTCGACTCACCTTTTCGCATTGGCGATAAGATCGCCCGCTTAATCGGTGCCAATGATGGCGAGGTCATTGCTACCGATTCGGTGTCGGTGAATCTGTTCAAACTGCTGGTCGCTGCACTGAATATTCAGCAGTCCACGGGGCGCAAGGTGATACTCAGCGAAGCCGGAAACTTCCCGACCGATGTTTACATGATGCAAGGCTTACAGTCGATGCTCGGTGACAGGATTGATTTGGTTTTGGTAGCGCGGGAACGAATAGAAGAGGCCATTACCGAGAATACGGCGGTGGTCTTATTGACGGATGTGAATTACCAAACCGGACACCTGTTAGACAAGCAGACCATTACCGATCTGGCCCACGAAAAAGGCGCTTTAATAATTTGGGATCTGTGTCATAGCGCCGGAGCGCTGCCGATCGATCTGAATGGGATCGATGCCGATATGGCAGTGGGCTGTGGCTATAAGTATTTTAACGGCGGCCCGGGCGCCCCAGCGTACTTATTTGTGGCGAAACGCCTGCAGAAAAATCTGCAACAGCCTCTCTCCGGTTGGTGGGGGCACGCTCGCCCATTTGCTTTCGTTGACGAGTATGAAGCAGCAGCGGGCATCAGCAGAATGTTGTGTAGTACCCAGAGCATTCTTGGCCTATCCTGTCTCGAAGCTGGAATAGATCTCTTTCTAACTGCCGACATGCAACTCATCAGGGAAAAATCATTGCGCATGGGGGATTTGTTTTTACGCCTGCTCGCCGAACAATGCGCTGATTTCAACTTTGGCATACTCTCGCCCATCGAGCCGGCAATCCGTGGTAGTCAGATTACACTCACGCATCCGCACGGCTATCCCATCGTACAGGCGATGATCGAGAAAAAAGTCATCGGTGATTTTCGAGCGCCGGATGCACTGCGGTTCGGTATAGCACCTTTGTATTTGCGTTATGTAGACATCTGGCATGCTGTGTCCGTACTCAATGAAATTATGCAGACTAAGAGCTGGAATCAGGAGCGGTATAAGAGAGTTTCCGCGGTTACCTGAATGTGCTATTTATAAGCAGCGTCGGCAGTTTAGTCTCGGGCGTTCTTATTGGCTGACTGCCCGTCTATCAGGATAAACCGTCGGATCATGGGATAATAAAAACAACGGAGTAGGTCCCTCATAATGGTCGACAATCATTGGAGTTCGCGCACCACCTTCCTGATGGCTTCGATCGGAGTGGCGGTTGGCCTGGGCAATATCTGGCGTTTCCCTTACGTTGTCGGCACCAGCGGCGGGGGTGTGTTCGTCTTAATCTACGTCGCCACCATACTGGTGTTCGCAGTCCCGGTGCTGATCGCCGAGCTGATGATCGGCCGGCGTGGTCAACACAATCCAGTCGACGCCATTAAAACAGTGTGTCAACAAGAGGGCCGCAGACCTGGACTCTGGAACTCCATCGGTTTTTTTAGCATGGCCGTGCCTTTTATTGCACTGGCTTATTACAGCGTAGTCGCTGGTTGGACTCTGGATTATTTTATAAAGTCGCTTAGCGGCGCCTTCAGCAACGTCGATAGTCAACAATCCGCGCAGATATTTGACAGCCTGTTAGCCTCGGAGCCAATGGTATTACTTTGGCATGCTCTGATCATCGCTATCACTGCTGTAATTATATCAAGGGGTTTAAAAGCCGGTCTGGAAAAAAGTATTAAGATTTTGATGCCGGGCCTGACTCTGATTTTGATCATCCTAGTTATCAGCGCGGCCATATTGGGCGATTTCAGAATGGGAATGGAGTTTCTATTCAGACCCGATTTTTCTAAATTATCCGCCGAAACTGTCTTGATGGCGATGGGCCAGGGGTTCTTCTCACTGGGCATTGGCGCCGGTAGTATTATGGCCTACGGTGCCTACATGAAACAGGATATTTCTATTCCACGGATGTCATTGATTATCGCCAGTGCCGACACCCTGGTGGCATTAATGGCTGGTCTGATCATATTCCCCTTCGTGTTTGCCTTCGGTCTGGAACCGGATAGCGGCCCTGGCCTAATTTTTGTGACTCTGCCAATCGCCTTCGGCAAGATCCCCCTGGGCTCGGTACTGGCAGCCATGTTTTTTCTGCTGCTGGCGGCAGCCTCATTAACTACTATGTTGTCCATGCTGGAATGCATGACCCGGTTGTTCGAAGAACGATTTGCTTGGCGGCGTCGAACCATCGTTACTCTCATCGCCGGTGCCAGTTGGTGCCTGGGAGTGCTGGCGGTGTTGTCCTTTAATGTATTGTCCGATGTCTTTCCTCTGGAGATGTTCACATTCTTTGAAGGTAAGACATTCTTCGATCTGATGGACTATTCAGTAGCCAATATACTAATTCCGTTTAACGGTTTACTGATCGTGGTATTCGCTGGCTGGGCGGTGTCGAAAAAGACCACGCTGATGGAGTTTGGTGACCTGTCGAAATCCTGGTATCAAGTCTGGCGATTTATAGTCAGATATGTCGCGCCAATAGGCATTTCCACAATATTTGTACTTGGTTTATCTTGAACAGTTTCAGATCAGATATAGGGCTGTAGTATATTGGGAAGACGTATCCAGGTTTGTTAATCTGGGCGGCTCAACACTAAGAGAATAGTTTAGGCAAATTATGACGAATACCAACACCAAAGTGCTTGCCGACAAGGCCAGACCACGTGGAGCCTTTCCACATATTAAACGTGCGGGTGATTTTCTTTTCGTCTCCGGCACCAGTTCTCGCCGTCCCGATAACTCATTCGCCGGTGCCGAAGCCGATGCGATGGGAACCGTGAATCTTGATATTCGTACGCAAACTCGAACGGTGATTGAGAACATTCGGGACATCCTGCAAAGCGTTGGCACTGATCTGAACGACCTCGTGGAAATCAGTACTTTTCTAGTAAATATGAATGATTTTGGTGGCTACAACGAAGTCTATGGTGAGTTCTTCGATTTCGATGGCCCGGCCAGAACCACAGTGGCGGTGCACCAACTACCACACCCGCATTTACTGGTAGAAATGAAGGCTATTGCCTATAGTCCTGTTTAGTCCGTAGCATTCAGAGAAGGAATCGACAATGTCAAAAGCGAAACTCGGCGCGTTTAATTTCCAAGGCTGGATCGATGATCACGTCCACTTGCTCAAGCCTCCGGTTGGCAATCAACAAATTTGGGAGGATGCGGACATGATGGTGACCATCGTTGGCGGTCCCAATCAACGCACGGATTATCATGATGATCCGGTTGAAGAATTTTTCTACCAGATAAAAGGGAACATGGTGCTCAAGGTGTTCGATGAGGAGCAGTTTTATGATGTCCCAATACGTGAAGGCGAAATTTTTATGTTGCCTGTCCACGTACGCCACTCGCCACAACGGCCGATGGAGGGAAGCATAGGTTTGGTCATCGAACCTAAACGCCCCACGGGTGAAGTGGACGGCTTCGAATGGTATTGCTTCGACTGTGGGGCCTTGGTCTATCGTGCCGAAGTAGTGCTCGAGTCGATCGTTCGCGACCTACCGCCCTTGTTTCAGACTTTTTATGGAGATGATTCACTGCGTACTTGTTCCGCATGCGATGCAGTGCATCCCGGCAAGGTCCCGCCGGCAGGATGGCTACAGGGATGACTAAAGTGGTCGACATGCACAGTCATTTTTATCCAGATAACGCACCTGATATGGCGGGTGAATTTGGTGGCGAGTGGCCCAGTTTTCGACATCTTGAAGCAGGTAAGGGCATGATCACTCTGGGAGGCAAAGACTACCGGCCGGTTTATGAAGCCTGCTGGAACCCGGAAATTCGCATTCAGGAAATGGATCAGTCCGGGGTCGATGTTCAACTCATGTGTGCAACACCCCTCCTGTTTGCCTATGACAAACCTGCGCAGCAATCGGAACACGCGGCTCAATATTATAACGACGCAGCCCTGGGGTTTTGCGAATACGAACCGTTGCGTCTTAGAGCCTTATGCCAGGTACCTTTACAAGATATAGATTGCGCCTGCCGTGAAGTCAGCCGCAGCGCTAAAAACGGCCATGTCGGGGTGCAGATCGGCAACCATGTGGGGCTGAAAAATCTGGATGACGAAGGCCTGATTACCTTTCTTCAGCACTGTGCCGATGAGGACATTGCAGTGCTGGTCCACCCCTGGGACATGATGGCCCACGAGCGCATGCCTAACTACATGTTGCAATGGCTTGTGGGTATGCCGGCCGAAACACAATTGTCAATATTGTCACTAATCATGTCTGGTGGCTTCGAACGGCTGCCCCGGAATCTGAGAATTTGTTTCGCACACGGTGGCGGCAGCTTCGCATTTTTGTTGGGTCGGGTTGATAACGCCTGGCGCAATCGTGACATCGTACGGCAGGATTGCCCCCTATTGCCCTCCAGCTACACCGATCGTTTTTATGTCGACTCGGCCGTGTTCGACCAGGATGCCCTGAGCATGTTGGTCAGTGTTATGAGTGAAGATCGGGTGATGCTGGGGTCGGATTATCCCTTTCCCCTGGGTGAACAAGATATCGGCAGTCTGGTTCGTAACACCGATAAGCTTAGCCCGATAAGTAAATCAAAAATATTAGGGGATAATGCGTTGGGGTTTTTTAAACTCTGATCCATGTAAAATAGAAAATAGTGTAAAATAAGTCTGTCCCTATTTTCTGCCCCAGTGCTAGAAGTTATATTCGATGCCAATATTGACTAATGTTATATCACTCACGGGTAAGTTGTGCAGGTGCTCGACACCGATTTTCACACTGAACTGATTGTTGATTTGGTACAGTCCGGAAACGCTCAGCGCAGGTCTGATTATTGAGATTTCGCACTCGTCCAGAATTGTATGTAATAGTCCGAGATGGAACCAAATAGAGCAAGTGGGTGGTGCCCCGGGGGTGGGGTCAACTGACTGGCAATTTTGCTAACTCCGAGTACAATCGCGCGCGCAGTAGTAACGGGAAAAGAGAGAGGCTGATAAGCACCCGACCCTTATATGCAGGGTCACCCATTAATGATAATTTAGGGGGGGTAGAATTTTATTTATGGCCTGTACTATGGCCCGTACGGAGCTATTTGTAACATAAGGTATTGATTTATAAGGTAAGTCGAGTCCGGCCTTCGGCACCAAATTCTAGTTTGATCCCTGTTGATCGGGTCCGATCAAACCCAGTAAATATCTAATCCACAGCCAATTTAGTTGTCTGATCCCTGTCTATCGTGCACGATGATGCTCCAAAAGCCTGCAACGAGTCTTTTACAGAAATAAAGAGCACAAAAAAGCCGAGCAATGCTCCGGTCTTTTTCACATCGAAAAGTTAATTAGAAGATTCCACCGCTCTGCGGTCTTCGGCACGAGCACCACGAACAATATTCACCATACCGTAGTTACCTTCATGGCAAGCGTACTCGTAGAGTTGCCCAGCAACCTTTGTCATGGGAATCACGGCGCTTACCCTGTCAGCGAAGGTCGAAGGATCATCGATAGTCCATTCATAGTTCACCGTGTAGGGATCGATCCTGGTGAAGCGTTCGGTTAACTTCTTGTTAGCCGAAGTCCCCATACCTTCGTAGCTCTGAGTCATACCATTGAAATTATTAGTCTCTACTACCAGGGTATTCCCGTCCCAATAGCCTCCAGAATCACCACTCCATAAGCCAATTTTTTCATCCAGAGCGGGACGGTTACCGATTGGAACTATTCGTGCGTCGTGAATCATTTCCATCAGAATGACAACATGATCTCTATTCTGAACAATCTGAAGATTATTGTTGTAGAGACTGGGAGTAAACGGCGGATTGGAATTGAAACCAACGATGCATCTTTCCGAAAGCCCTCGGTCTTCCGGACCATCCTTACCTATACCACCCACAACAAAACGAACAGGCCGCTCACCAGAAACATCCGGTCCAAGGCCACCGACAATTACCTCCAAGCCTTCCACCAGATCCGGAAATCGGCCATTAGTGGGATAGATAATGTGCGAAGTGCGAATACGATCAGTGAGACCGGCGCTCTCCACCCAGAAATCGTTATAGCCACCCGGGTTGGTTTCACTCTCAATGCCAGGAACTGCCTGGTCGGAAGCATCATCGGCTGCTGCCAAGCGCGCTCGCAATTGCACTACTTCATCATCAGTCATGAACTGACGATCACCGAAGCGTTGAGGCCGTTGAATAGGGACGTTGGATGAAAAATTCCACACCCCTTGCAGGTCCGGTTGCCCCCATTCGGTTTTAGGGGCCATATAGGTTTCTTCCTGTGCTTGGGCCGACAGCACAAATAACGGGGTAGTGACCAGTAACAGGACTGAAATGATCCTTCGCATTATTTCCCTCCCCAGCAGCAGATGCTACCGTAGAGACTTTCGTTCAAGGAATCAATTACTATCAAGCGAACTAGACCCCAAAACAGAGTCACTAACGCCTTTTTCATTCTATAATCTCCAGTAGATACCTAACTATCGACTTTATAACACTGACATCTGATTTTTTTCAAATTCACTATTAAGTAAATATAATCTTACTTTAGAGATTGAGGAGGAATGGGAATGACTGACGAGAGATTACTTATAGAGCGACTTGCGATTGAAGATGTCTTTGCTCGCTATGCGCACACGGGTGATGGATACGATGCTGACGGCTGGGTCGAATGCTTCACCGAGGATGGTATTTTTGAGGTCGAAACCGATGGTAATCGGATACAGTTTGTGGGTCGTCTGGCATTACAAGATTTTATCCATGCGCACATCCGTTTGCTCCCTGGTACCCGGCATGTCATGACCAATCACCTTGTGAATATAGAGGGAGATAATGCTACGCATCGCTGCACATTGGCAGGAATGCTGAGTCGGCCTGAGAAGGTGTACACGTTCATTTCGGGGTGGTATGAGAGTACTCTCGAAAAGGTAGCGGGCGAATGGAAGATCAAACACCGGATCGTGCATGTAGACAATGGCGCTAATTCTAGTGATGGAGAACTTGCCGTCCATATGAAATCATTTAGGGAATGGATGGCTGGAAATGGTACACCCACATAACGGCGCTCTACCTTTCCAAATTAGCTTTTAAGTATGGGCAACAATCTAGCTATCAGATTCATGCATTTCCTTTAAACCATCAAAGGTCATTGTCGACTCAACTTCATGATTTTCATCGAGGATTTCATATATCGGGCCGTTATTATATGGCCTCAGGCTGAATAGAATGATGACATCTTCTTCGCCACCACCCTCCCGATGTGGCTTAATATCAGGAAGACCAGCCTTATATGTGCCAACAGGTCTGATCTCTGTAAGTTCTCCGTCAGGGTTGTATATACGATGCTCTCCCTGAACTACGAAAGTGTTGAATGCTGAGACGTGTCTATGGAGGACGATCTTTTCATTTGCGGAAAATTTGAAAAGTATGTCTACGATTTTAGCTCTGTCATCAACGTCTAAAATCGATAACCCCACATGATCTATACCTGGCAGTGGTTGCCAATTAATTTTGGATTCATCGAATGAATATAGATTGCTCATAAGCTTTTTTCTCTAGATAAAATACTTTAAGTAACTTGTACGTTCTAGCCCACTTGAGATAACTAAAGGCTAAATATGTCTTATTTACTGATTTTTTCCCAAATTAGCTTTTAAATATGGGGTTGGCAACTGTAATTATTAGGGATAGGAATCAGCTCAAAAAGGCCCTAGCAAACGACTGCCCCCGGGTCAGCACCACCTATAAAACCTCCAGAAAACACAGCTTCGGCCAGACTTCGCTGACGTTTTATCTGCCGAACAGTTGCGCAGATTTTTGGTATACGTCTATAGCTACCACCTATCCAATCTGCATAAGCATCTTGACAGATAACTTGTTCATCGGTGGGCAAAGAGGCATTGTACGTGGCGAGTTCGGTTTCATTCATCTTTTCAAAGGATGGCCCGACTGCGCTCTCACACGAAGATAAGCCGAGCAGGACAAATAGCAACATTAGATAACGCTTGATCATATTTTGACCCTGGCACGCATCAGATATAGGAACCTTATCACACTTAATCGTCTGCTAACCAACCGGTCGTGTTATTGATGTAACGCGTCCTGATTAGTTATTTACCTCCAAGCCCGACACCATTTAGAGTGGTCTTCGAACAGTGGGCCTTAGTGGAGGGTTGGTGCTTCGTGACTTTTCGTTTTCGAGCGGAGAAAAGATCGTTAAAAAAACATCTAATTCACATCATCTTTTGGGTAGTCGTATTTATTGGGGTGTTGATACTTCTACAGTTTTTTTAAAACTCATCAAAAACCAGTTAAATAGCAATTGAACTAAATATTTAGGATAACCATATGATCACAGACAAACTTAATCGTTGGTTTACAATGCTTGTAAATCTTAGTGTTCTTGCAGGAATAGTTCTTGTAGCAGTTCAAATTCAACAGAACACTGATATTACGAAGGCTCAAATGGCCAATGAATATTACCTGCTTGACGCACAACTCGAATTAACAATGATGGGGGAATCCCCAGCCCAATCATTGGAGAAAGCAATATACTTTCCCGATGAGCTAAATCAAGAAGATGCTGTAATATTAGACAGATACTTCAATTTTGGTATTTTACAACTTCAGCGCATACGAAAAATGATAGAGCTTGGGGTTGCCGATGAGGAGTTATATCAAGAAAGGGCTGAGTATCTCAATTGGCACTTAGGAAATGAAGCCGGGAGGCGTTGGTCGACTCAATACGTGCTCGGGGAGCCAAATGAGTTATACAGGGACATTGAAACAGTACTTTCTGGTAGCGACTTTCAAATCAATAAACAGGTCCTTGATGCAATGTTGACGAATCCGGAACCCGAGAGACAATGAGTAAATCGATGGAGATAATCTGATTTTAAAGCTAAGTAGTTATCAGGAGTTGACTGCTGACTAGCTACAGGCACGATTGAACCCACTGATTTGCAATTTTTTTTCAAAATCGACTTTAGTAAATCTAGGTTGGTACTATAACAATTAAGAGAGGCGGAAATGCTCCCCGGGGTCTTATATATCAGTGCCATTTCAATGCATTTCAGGGGGGGGGTATCAATGTCTTGCTGGTACTACCAGAGGTACTACAGATAGATAAAATCGGCTATAGGGCTTGTAAATAATGACTTGTCGAATCCGCCCGCTGGTACCACTATCCCGACTAATGCTTTCTGACGAAAACCAGTGGGGGACATGAGATGAACTCATACCAGGATAAAACTGTATTAATCACGGGTGCCTCTTCCGGCATCGGCCTGGCA
>Ga0257112_10000999_pt1 | contig 10866 bp, 6 predicted proteins | sample LP_taG_5_FD_191565 | JGI IMG/M metagenome (GOLD analysis project Ga0257112, IMG submission 191565) | Marine microbial communities from Northeast Subartic Pacific Ocean, Canada - LP_J_2015_P26_1000m | ecosystem: Environmental > Aquatic > Marine > Oceanic | place: Canada: Northeast Subartic...
TCCAAGACGGGAGTGACCGCCAAGGTCTGCATCGCTGCAGCGGGAATTTTCGTCCCAGCGATAGACGACTGTGTCGCATTTGTCTTGTGGGCGGAGGCCGGTTTCCCCTACCCACCATACACTCTGCTCCCTAAGATACTGTACGTCCGCGACCCCGAATCCTACGCGCACAATCAAGCAATACAGCGAGAAGAGCAAGAGCGAAAAGAGCGAATCAAGAATCTACGCCGAGAACTCCGACTTGAGGAGAGTCTCGCCAGTAGCAAGGCCATGTTAGATCTTAAACTGGAGCGCCAACGAATCCACAAACTGAGCTGGCACGAACTGATTGCCGAGCACGAGTCTACCGGCCCTCCAGCCGACGCCATCTCTTTCAGTTTATACCATCTGAGAACATGTCTACTTTCACTGCCCGCGCCCGGGCATACAATAGGGCTACCAGAGAACGCTTAGAACCGATAGGAGAAGATAACATGGACAACATAACTACGACCGTGCACCTAACCGACCCTACCGGGCACCAGACCCTTGAGTTGACACGCGACGAGACCATTGCTCTCGTTGAAGACCAAGGGCCTAGCACATGGGTCTTCGCCCAGGGAAGCATGATGCAACCCACTCAGTTGGCTGACGCCGACTGGGGAGCGATAGGCACCATACGTGTAACGCCTGGTTTGGTTGGTGGCTGCTGAGGTCACCACCAAAAACCCGCCCGTAAGGGCCCGGACATACCCCCCGGTGCCGCTCGCCCGGCTGCTTCTGCAGTCCGGCGGCGGTTCCGAAAAATAGCATGACTGATGAGGTCTGAATGACCGAAACTACTGCGAGTAGTCTCATGCAAACAAATAGCAACACAGGCACACTCTATGACTACGAAATAGGGATAATCGGTTGTGGAGGCATCGGCTCTCATTTGGTCGGCCTTGCCGTCCCAGCTCTACATCGAGGAGGTCTTCTTGAGTCGACCGAACGAATCACAATCCGAATTTACGACTCCGACGTGGTCTCTGAGGAGAACCTAGCACATCAACGATTCACTCCAGGCGATGTGGGCAAGCACAAGGTCACAGCCATTGCCGAGAGCATGGCCCCCTTCACGAGCGATCGACTAAGATTGGTGGCCTGCCCTTGGGACGTTCGCGATTCCTCTCATATAGAACCAGCCGACCTACTCGTGGTAGCAGTCGATGCGGCTACCGCACGTCGAGTGGTTCACTCTAGCGGGACGCCATTCTTGGACTTGCGATGCAAGGGCGACGGCTCCATCTGGTTAGACTGGTCGGTAGACCCTGTTTTTATCACAGAGAAGACCCCTGACCAACCGGCCGCCTCATGTCAGCTCGAAGGAGCGATTGAATCAGGAAACATAGAGTTCGGTTTCGCTTGGGCTGCTGCTGTCGGCGCCACTTGGGTCCTATCGGTCCTTCGTTGGCTACTCGGTGATGAGAAGATCATTACACCCATCCCTCGTGCGTCTGGCATAACCTTCGGCGACTACGGAGAACTACCGTTGGTAGAGGCCAATCCCGAGCCTCAGAACTGCATAGAGCCCAAACTTCACTCCTCAAACCTAGTAGATCCGTGCATCAACACTGGCGACTTTGAATCTGAGATTATCCTAGGACATATTGCTGGCTTGGCAAAGGATGTTCGATGGCAGGACCTCTGGAATATCGCCGATAGGATAGGCTGCGAGGTCAGCGTACTGATTGATGCAGATGACAAGATATACGTTGACATAGGCACCTCGGGGGAGGTTACAGCGGCACCTCCAGTTGGCGCTAAGGTTCCATTCAAACTTTGGATTCACACCCACCCTATGGACGCGTACTGGTCGCGCACGGATCGTGACACACTTGCTTGCTTCACCGGCTTGTTGCATAAGGCCGTAGTACTGGGGCACGATCACTACAAGCAGACAGTATTCTCTCAATCCACAGATTCAGCGTTAGAGGATGATGGCCCACTCTCATCATGGACGTCCGAACAGACTCTCAAGTACAGCAAGCGCGGGGGTCCAAACTCATGAGTGAAACGGGAAAATCTGAGGCCACAGAACGCCTGGATGTATTGCTCGACCAATCAAAATCCTCAGGCCAAGGAGCATCAATTTCTGATATAGTCGAAGCCGTATTGGGCTATCCTGCGGACGAGGAAATCATCGAACTTGTTTCCATGGCAATGGAGGACTCGGAGAGGATGAGCAGTGAGGATATCGCCGATGGCATCATTAAACTCCAAGAGTGGAGAGACGTTCAGAGTTAGCAAAATGAACCCATTCCTTGACTACTCTACCAGATGCTTATAGGGCGTCCGCGCGCGGCTCTTTCTCCGCCTCTGGGGGCCTTCAGAAATGAGGTCTTCTAGGGGTGTTTGCGAGCACACTAGGTGTAAGATATGACAATAGAAAACAACGATGAAGAGCACCCAATAACCAACGATTCATGCTCGTTGGATAGGTGCAACGAAGACGATGAGGGATCCACGCATTACCATTGCTCAGAGTGCGGTTTTCCAGTCAGATTTATACCTCCAGTCAACGGCTTCGTACCTACCAATCCGAATCGCTCGACCCCAACGGTCAATCGTCGAGTAGACAGCCTAGGGAGTGAGATTAGTCCATCGGACAATCCCCGATACAGGTGGCTCTCAGAGCTGCATAGACACACTTCTTACGAGAAACCATCCTTCGTTGATGGGATTGTCCGCGAACTGCTTGAATCCGGAGAGGGTGAAAGAATCGTGGCGGAGGCGGCCGGAATAATCAATTCGGCGAATTCGTGCGAGGCACTTGGGAGGAAGAGGCACGGTCTGAACGGTCTTCCAGGAACTTCAGAGGAAGATGACAGAGTCTACCGACAGCGCCTATATGCGGTGGCAGCGTTGCACATTCTGAACTGTGCCCGACGTGACAACCGCGCATTTATCATAAAGGAGCAGTGGAACCCAGATCGCCAGGATTTCTTGAAGACGGTAAGTATACTGAGGAAACTAGTAAGAGACGACTTAGGGGCTCTTCGGACCTCTGAAAACTACGTCGTAGAGAGGGCCAAGGATATCCGCCACCGGATGTCAAATTGCCATGATCACCTGATTAGTATGTTCGGCCCTGAAACGGCATCAAACATCGTTTACACGGCTAGAATGATACTACGGCGCAATGGTGAACCGTTCGAGGATTTCGATGAGTGGCTAAGCAGCCCAAATTGTGATGATGGCCATCGTTCAGGCCATGCTGGCTCACGACTTCGACCAACAGAGAGTATTCGATTTCTATCGAAGGGTCCCGGTTCCGAACATGGACTCCTGGATAAGCCGCAATAGCTCCGCTGCCGCTGATGGTGAACCGAGCAAGGGACTCTAGTCGAGCCTTTGATTGGTGCCAGGAAGCAACTCGCATATCCCTGGATTGTCCCTCTCGAAGAACGACCACGCAGGATTGGACACTAGTCTGACTCGTTCGTTTACTAAAAGCGCCGGTTCAAGCAGAGCGGCGAATTCCTCAACCATGTTAGCCAGCCTCTGAGGCCCAGTCCCAGTCTTGATGTAAATCCGCTGACGACCTCTGATCGCTTCCTCAGATCTTTCACGAGTCCATCCCGAAGCTTCAAGCATCATGTAAATCACTCTCCTCTCTAGCCAGCCGGCAGTGGAGAACTCGGTTTCACACCCATCGAAAGTCAAGTTCGGCTCGCCAGCTCTCATGGCGGTGAACTCAAGTCTCTCTGCCAGCGGACATCTGAGCAACACGCTCCAGAGTCGAGGGAACAACTCGGTGTATCTGCGCGTCCGGTTCTCAGCCAAGTTGTTGCGAAGTCTGAAACGTAGATTCTCGGCCTGCCTCAATACTTCCACCTCCGGATCAGCCTCCCTCGGTGTGGCCTCACTGATGTATGCAGCAATGGTGTGGATGAAGCGCTGTGATTGCGTGTCGTCGAGCAGAGCCAGTATCACACCTCCCAAAGCGTCGCCCATGACGAGCCTGCGAAGTTGAGGCAATTCGTCTATGCATATGTCATGCATCCGATGCCTCCCCCAGGCTCCGTGCCCATAGGCCCCCGGAATCTCTCTTTCTCCAGGCCCTCGGCCTGAAACATGCCCGATTCCACTCACCGTGAACCTCTTGTTCAATCCTTGCATTTCCGGGACAACCCTATACTTGCACCCGGAACTACCTGTGACCTCGAACCAGCGGTATTTCCGATCTATTGCGACATTCGAATTCCCACTGACGATGCCATGCAAGTAGGCAATCCCCTTCTTGTCGGATTTTGACAGGATGCCATCAGAACCGAAACTGGCAAACAGCCTCTGCTGCAGACAGCGCAACCTCCTGTGCAGTTTGCTGTTCGTAGGGTGCAAAGCCCACGTGGCGAGTTTGGCCCATACCTCTGGATGACTCTCCACTTCGAGTTTCCTCCACCCGTGGTCTCTCTTCACACGCAGTTGCAACTTCCCATTCTTGATGAACAGTGTTTGTGGAACGAGCATACGGGCTGCTTCTCGAACACCGATATTTCCAATCGGCTCCCAGGACCTCATCCATGATGTATCCTCAAACCACTGTGAGTCATATTTTCCCCCTTCAAATTGGGACAAATTGAAGTTTAATCCGCGTAAGTGCATAAACCGATGCATCCTATCTAACGCATTATCCGCCAATTCCCCCCCTCTCCAAACCGACATCATTGCGACAGGATGAACTCCACCTCTTCGTAATCTCATGCGTCGATGCTCGTGTCTATCGACGGTCGTGTTGAAACTTGTCGATGCCAAGCTCACAGACAGAAGAAGTAATTTCCAGTTAACGCCCTCGACCCCTCTCTTCCTCCTCAACAATTTACTCAATCCACGATAAGGTAATTTGAGGGGATACCCCTCGATGTAGAATGAACCATCCGCCCAAGATAGGTGACTGCCGTCTGGCAGGGTACCGCCTCTTGCAAGTCTCCCAATTCTTTTTTCATCGACACCTACGACGATACCCGATTCGATAATCTCACGATCTTCCTCATCAAGCTCCCATTTTGGTAATTGAGACCGTACGCCACCGATGTCATCGTGCGCGGGTATTTGGTTTACGGACCAACCAATCTCGGGTGAGTGTAACTTCCGAACAGCGCTCCATATCCGATTGGGTTGGACTGTTGTTTTCACTTCAAATCCCCCTGCGTGTTGCGTTTTCAAGGTCACGCTTCCACAGGGATCGGGGTGGCCGAACTCCTCGAGCACCTGATGAAAGGTCGCTTCATCCGTAATCCACTCTGGATTCTGCCCAGATATGTGCGGTGCAACGATACGACAAATGTCGCAGCAACTACTCTCGCACTGGTTACCACAACTCGTGCATCTGGACATTCTGCTTTCCTCTGAAGACTACCGTCTGTCAGGTTATTTAAGTAAATAGAATCGCTTGAGTTCTATTTTGAGGAGGTTTATGCGCCAAGGCAAAATTCACCTCGTCATCAACACACCGCGCTCGACAGGAGGGACGGTACTCGATGGGAACATGATGCGAAGGCTCCAGTAGAACTCAACATCCCGTTCGTAACCACCATGGCAGGGGCTCACATGGAGGTCGAGACCATCGACGAGGCCATGAAAGGGAAGCCCGAGCCTAAGTTACTGGAGATTAAATCACTATAGTCTAATCCATGTTGAAGTGAGACTTGACAGTTTAGGTGATAAAGTAGCCAGAAGTATTATTCTCATTGAAATGCCATGGGGTAGGGACAAGGATCCAAGGGTGCCTTTGGGTCATGCTTCGCTTCTAGCTTCGCTGCTAAAATTAGGGAACGGCGAAGCGATATCCATAGTCGCTCCAATTAACGACCCCTCAACCAATCCTCATTCACTCAAGTCCCGCATCTTGGAACTGTCAGAAGAGAGGAACGACTTGGATCTGGCGATAGGTGCTTACGTCTGGGCAGAAGATGTAATCAAGGAACTTCTAGTCCTCCTGAGGGCCTCCGGGTTCGTAGGAAGAATCATTCTGGGTGGTCCTCAGATATCATACACACCGTGTGGATTGGAGGAATTGTACCCCGAAGCCGATATCTTTGTCCGAGGGTACGGGGAAATGGCCATCGTCGCATTGTTCAATAATCCGAGAATGACGAGAATAGAAGGGGTGCACTTCGCAGGTCAGACCGACCTCAATCTGCAGACTTTAGTGGATCTCTCCATGCTTCCATCTCCCTGGCTCTCGGGGGCTATAGACCCCCAGGGTCAGCGATTCATCCGCTGGGAGACTCAGCGCGGCTGCTCATTCAGATGCTCGTTTTGCCAGCATAAGGAAGCTGGCATGCGATTGGTAAAACGAGAGCTCGACGAGGGGCGCATTATGGTCGAAATCGACCTATTCTGTAGAAGCGGGGTTGAGGAGATAGCAGTATTGGACCCCATTTTCAACACGGGTCCGCTAGCCAAATCGATTCTACAGAGATTCATCGACAACGGATTCACTGGCAAACTGGCACTGCAGTGCAGAGCTGAGATGTGCGACGACGAGTTCCTGAGGATGGCCTCCAACCTGGATGTCAAATTTGAGTTCGGGCTGCAGACAATACACCCCGCAGAGTGGAGGGCCGTCAATCGACCCAACAACATGCGCAAGGTAAACGAGGTTTTCGACAAAATGAATTCAACGGATTTAGACTACGAAGTGTCGATAATCTTTGGTCTTCCAAACCAGACCCTCTCATCATTCCAAGAGACCGTAGATTGGTGCCTAAGAAAGAAAGTTCCTGTGATCAAGGCCTTCCCCCTCATGCTGCTGAGGGGGACGGAGATAGAGCAGAGGAGGGACGAGTGGGGTTTGGTTGAATCAGATGGCAGCATGCCCGTGGTCCTCGAGTCAGATACCTTCTCTCAGCACGACTGGAATCGGATGTTCGAGATATCCGAACTACTCAAAGAGACCGAGGGCAAACATCCTGAAACCGTTCAAAAACTGATCTACAAGCATCCAAGAGGATTGAGATTAGAGCGCTTTATGCCTGTCCATCAGATGAGCAATACAGGGACTAGTCTTTTGATACACGAGGCAAGCCGATGAGTGTGGCATCCAATAGGACCGATTGGGTCAAGGATCTTTTCACATTCAGGCCTAAGGGCGCAGAGTTTGCTTTAGGTGCAGGCGACAGAGTTCGGACGAGCATAGTAAAGCAATGTGAAACAGCACAGGAAATGAAGGCGTTCGAAAAAACCCTGAAGTACATGGGGACCGATCAAGGCTTGAGGCATAGATTAGATTCAAAGCCACTAAAAGAGTGGTATATTGAGCCAAAATCTGGCCGCAAGAATAAGGTTCACCAATGCCATTGGAGGGGCAACAAACATGGCAGGATCTGGTACATCCTGAAGGACGAGGAGCCAGGTGCGGTAGCAACCAGTCTCACAATCCAAGGCGTCTATCTCAAGCAACACCCCGAAAGTCACCATATCAAGGATCTCGTTAAACACCTCGGGTTCGCCAATTCTGATGCGTTATCACAAACGGAGGAACAGCCAGAAGATGATCCAATTGAGGTCAGCCCTGGTAAGTCCATCGAGCTCGAGTCTGACTTCGACGTCCGCCCCCTTGTCACAAAGTCATTCAAGGATATGATGGATTTCTGCAACACAAAAATGGGAATAAGTCCTACGAATGATCAAATCGAAGCAATTCTCGACAGCAAGACTCCGATATTCATCAATGGACAGGCTGGTACTGGAAAGACTGTCATGCTATCACTAAGAATTGCTCTGAAGCACATTCACGGTGTCGAGAACAGCCTCGAAATTAATACAAATAATGGCACTTGCAGCCCTCTTGAAAGTCACACCCCAAGAAGGACCCTAGTCACTAGCCTCAGTGATGATGTCGTAAAACTGATGCAACACAACGTCGAGCAATGCTTGGGTGAAGTGTTTTCATCTCAAAAGATTGGAGATATGTACGTTACAGGCGATTCTGAGAGTGCGGAGGAACGGGGATTCAATATAGGTTCACGCATTCTAGTCGATGCGAAGGACTCGTTCCAACAGAGCATTCAGCAGGGTAACAAGGACACATGGAAGAGTTCAGCCGAAAACAATAATTTCATCTGCTTTAGGACCTTCAGGGAAATCGAACTTGACTTACTGCCCAAAGATGTCAGGAAAAGATTCGAGGACCCGTCAAACAATGTAAAATTCTCCCTCTTCTCAAACGATTTCTTCACTAGAAGGAGTAATTTGTATGTAAATCTCAGCGTAGAACTAGCATGGTTCGGGATTAGGGCCCTGATACGCGGCATGCTTGTCGACGATTCGGAACACCGTTTCCTCAACAGAGATGAGGTTCTGCAAACTGTCGATAAATACCCGAAGTTAATGAGGGATTTTTCTGGAAATCCCACCGCTATCGAGTCTTTGATTAAGTGTCACGATGACTATCGAACTTGGCTGGCCAAAAAAGGCCTGTACGATGACATGGATCTAGCCCGAGAAGCGAGAAAGGCTCTCGACAACTTAGGTAGAAAAGGTCTAGATGAAGACTCCAACGAATCATCTCTGCCTGAATTCGACGAGATATATCTGGATGAGGCTCAGGACCTGACAGAGATTGAGTTGAGGATACTCCTACACCTGCTGAAAATCAAGACCGACTCTGACGATCTGATACTGGCCGGGGATCCGTTGCAGACGATCAACCCATCTGGATTCAGTTGGGGTGCCCTGAGGTCAATGATTCATAACACCCTCAAGAAGGTAGTCGAGGAGAGGGCAGATCGCAGTGTCGGCCCCGAAAGGAAAATGTGGGAGCAAAAGCGCACAGCAATCACTCCTCCGGAACCGCTTCCCCTGAGCGTCAACTTCAGAACGCCATCCAACATCGTAGATGTCGGAAACGTCGTACTTGAAAAGAGACAGTACTACCAAAAGGACCCTTCCACGCTACAGTCCTCATCCATCAGAGATGGCGAGCTGAAGTTGTTCGTGGTTTCTGACTCTCACTCCAACTCTCTGACCAAACTGCTGACACAGGATGCAGACAGATACACGGTTTCCGGATACTCCGACAGTGAAGGTGTCAAACAGTTCGTAGCCGAAGACCCTCATATTACGGCTGACCCCACAGACGCTAGGATTTCTTCAATCACCCAGGTGAAGGGACTTGAGAATACGATTGTAATCCTTTATCGGATGGGGGAGGCACTAACAGGAGCCGATGTAAACGCGATTCTCGGGACGAAGGGAGCCAGAGGCGCGTCTAGAGATCAGTTATCTCCTCAACAGAAGCTCAAGGTGGCATACGAACTGAACAAACTGTACATCGGACTGACCCGTACGCAAGATAGAATGCTACTGATAGAAAGTAGCAGAACTGCTGAGCTTCTATGGGCAGGCTCCTGGTTTGAAGACGCATCAATAGAGGTCATCACCGACCCTAAAGAGGTCGAGGCATATCTGGATAAAGAATGGGATCTCGCAGATGAGAAAACCGATTACGGAGAACTAGCTGACAAGTGGTTGGCCCAATACCTGAAGCAACTGGATTCCATGTATCTAGATTGGGCCCTTTCGGCCGCAAAACAGGCACTTAACTACCCCCGCACCAAACTGGAGGAGATTCAAGCACGTATAGCATTGGATGAAGCAAAGTATCTGGACGGCTCAGTACAGACTTCCAGATACTTGCATGCATCTCGCCACTTCAAGGCCGCAGGCTTCCCTCAAGAAGCATACAGAATAACACTTGATTACCTAATGAACACAACTTCCGGCCCTAATTACGCCTTGGAGATACTCAATTCCAAGCCCCAAGTCTCCAGGCCGAGCGGCGACCCCGAGCGAGACCCAGAATCGAGATTCCTGAGGTTGCTGCAGTCAGAGGGCAATAGGGGGGCTATAGACGATCACTTATCCGATCTGAAGGACCCTCCAAAGTGGTATGATCGGCAGCTCAAGGGGCATTCGGATCTATTGTCCGACGGCCTCAAATCGCTACTGAAGGACATTGACGACCAAGACAGGGTCAAAAACCTCAAAAAAATCGCTGACGCAGGTGTTCTTACGAGGAATCTGCAGGAAGCTTGGTTCGAAGACCTCCTCCCTACAATCGGGTCTTCCAAGATGTGGCGTGCATTGACGCACGAGGACCAACTCAAAGGCCATGTTTCGGATAGCGCGGCTCTACGAGCGGCTTTGGATAGCTCTGCAGAAAGTCAACTGAATGAATTAGGGAATCAATCAGATTCACTCAGGAAATCTATTGCAATAATGAACACTTGGGGAGACGCCAATCAATCTTCTGCACCGAAAATCTCCGAAGATGCGGTCAAGTTGATGTTGGAAAAAGAGTTTGAAAATTTCACTCCAAGTCAGTTATCCAAATCAAAAAAATGGCCATTCATTCTCAAACATGAAGAGCACACAGAGCTCTTAGATTGGGCTAAATCTAACAACTTCCATCCATCAGGAAGGGCAGTGAAACTGCTAAGAAATATTGGCAGCAATAATACGGGTTGGCCTCAAATGAACCTAGCGAAATTATCCGGATTACAAGACTGTTTGGAATCCGATATAACTGAACTAGACAAGCATATACCTACCGAGGCCACCGAAATCAAACATCTTACCAAGAATCTGAGGCAATTAGGGGAAGATTGGATAGTTAGGCAATCTAAGGATGCCTTCCGAGAATTACACAAACATAGACCAGCGGATAGATTGCTCGGTTTACCGTATACGGATCTCTGGGGGGCATGTTGCGATAATAGGGAAACAATGTCAAATATACTCTGGATACTGTTTGACTCAAATTCTCTCTCGAGCAATTCGAATTTCTGTAATAAAATGGTGAACTCTTACAATTTAGGAAAGATGGGCGATCCGAGTAAA
>Ga0257112_10001000_pt1 | contig 10863 bp, 7 predicted proteins | sample LP_taG_5_FD_191565 | JGI IMG/M metagenome (GOLD analysis project Ga0257112, IMG submission 191565) | Marine microbial communities from Northeast Subartic Pacific Ocean, Canada - LP_J_2015_P26_1000m | ecosystem: Environmental > Aquatic > Marine > Oceanic | place: Canada: Northeast Subartic...
TCCCGCCGCCGGCCCAGCCCGGGTTGACGATCGTGCCTTGGGCCGAAGGCGGTGTGTACACAGGACCGCTACGATACCGTTGGAAGATTTCGAGCGCCTGTGCCCTGAGCTCCGGGGTGAAGTCGATCAGGTTCTCTTCGAAGGCTCCATTCGGTTCGAAAGGAGCCGGCTTGGTGGGGATCGGCTGCGTGGGATGGATCCGCTCACCCTCTATGTCCGAGGGCGGGACCGGTTGCTCCCCGATGGGCCAGACGGGCTCGCCCGTCACTCGATCGAAGACGAACAGAAACCCCTGCTTTGTGACCTGTGCGACGGCCTTGATCTCCCTGCCGTCCACGGTGATATCGATGAGGTTGGGTGCCGCCGGAGGATCGTAGTCCCACACGGAGTGATGGACGAACTGGAAGTACCACACGATCTCACCGGTTTCCACGTCGAGGCACACGAGGGAGTTGGCGTACAGATTTTCGCCGAGGCGGTGGCCCCCGTACCAGTTGTGGGAGGGCGTCCCCACCGGCAGATACACATAACCAAGCTCTTCGTCGCCGCTCATCGGCGGCCAGACCCCGGTCGCTCCGGCGGTACGCCAGGAGTCGTCCTCCCAGGTGTTGTTCCCGAACTCACCCGGCAGCGGGATCGTGTGGAACGTCCAGAGCAGCTCCCCGGTCCGTACGTCGTAGCCCCGGACCCACCCGGGTGTGACGTTGCGATTTGTGGGTGTGTCCCGAATCGAGGCGCCGACGACCGCCACGTCACGGATGATTGTCACTGGGGAGTTGACCCCGTAGCCCCGCAGGAAGGCTCTGCGATCCTCGACCATGACATCGAAGTCCCGAGTCAGGTCCACTCTTCCGGCCTCCCCGAAAACGGGGTCCGGCTCCCCTGTTTCGGTATCGAGCGAGATCAGGAACGCGTCGTTGGAGCCGATGAGAATTCGCTTCCTCTCCCCATCGGTCCAATAGGAAATACCCCGCACGATGAAGCCAAGGTTGACCGGCCGACCCGACTCCCATGTCTTGGGATCGTACGACCAAAGGGTCTCGCCGGTCCCCGGGTGAATCGCTGCGATTTGGCCCATGCCGGTGATGGTGTAGAGCGTTCCGTCGACCAAGAGCGGCGTCGGCTCGTACCAGAAGCTCCCGCCCATCCGCCCAGCCTCCTCACTGCGCTCTTTGAGCTCCTCGTCGATGGACTCCCAATACCAGGCCACTTCCAGCTCTGCGACGTTGTCACGATTGATCTGGCCGAGGGGAGCGTAGCGTGACGCGGCGTCGTCGCCGTGGTTCACCAGCCACTCGGTGTCCTCAACGTCGAAGTCCATGCCCGGTTCGGGCCCAGTGTCTGGTGCGCAAGACGCGAGCGAGAAGGCCCAGACCACTGAGACCCAATTCACCGTACGAATACTCGCCATTGCTTGCCTCCGTGGTATCACGTTGTCGGGACGACCTCCGTTTAACCGCATAAAGTGGGGGACCATCATGCCAAGCGCTATGTGCCCCAATGCTTTGCCCGATGGCCCTCTCGGCTCGTAGGTTGCTCGTGACCGATCCACTCACGTCGCCGGCAAGGAGAGATCATGCTGCCCTCCGGGCTCAGAGGGCCCCTACCGAGCCTCGTCGCCCTCGTTCTCGTTGCCGGGGCTTTGGCTTGCGGCCCGACATACGACGTTGTGATCGAGGGTGGCCGCGTCATGGATCCGGAGTCTGGGCTGGATGCGGTCCGCAACATCGGCATTGTCGATGGTCGGATAGATGTCATCTCGGGCGAGCCCCTCGAGGGTGCTCGCCACATCCAGGCTGCCGGTCTCGTGGTCGCACCCGGCTTCGTGGACCTCCACAGGCACGGGCACAGCGAACAAGCGTATCGGCTCCAGGTGCAGGACGGAGTGACAACCGGTCTCGAGCTGGAGATCGGGACGGCGGATGTCGAAGCCTGGTATGGGGCGCGTGAAGGTGGCCAGCTCGTGAATTACGGCGTCTCTATGGGGCACATCGGCGCGCGGGCGGTGGCCATGGGAGACCCCGTTACAGGGCTCGGCGGTGTCACGACCCGAGAGCCGGCTACGGAGGAGCAGATCGCGGAGACGGAGCGACTCATCCGCGAGGGGCTGGCTCAGGGGGCTGTCGGCGTGGGCTTGGGAAGCGCGTACACGCCTGGAGCCCCGATGGCGGAGATCGAACGGATGTTCGCCGTCGCAGCTGACGCAGGGGTGACCGCCTTCATCCACATGCGTGGTGGGCTGCAAGGGCTCGACTCGACGCTCACCGCGGCGCGGAACGTCGGGGCGCCTCTCCACGTCGTGCACGCGAACTCGAGCGGTGGCGGGAACATCGTTCGGTTCTTGGCGATGATCGAGGCGGCCCAGAGAGCCGGTCAGGACGTCACGACGGAAGCGTACCCCTACGCGGCGTCATCGACCGGTATCCAGGCGGCGCTCTTCGACAACTGGGAGAGCTGGGAGGACGGCCGCTTCAACCAGTATCAGTGGGTCGGCACAGGAGAACGCCTGACACGCGAGACCTTCGGGCGGTACCGGGCCGAGGGCGGAACGGTGATCATCCACAGCCGGACCGAAGAGATGACGCTTACCGCGGTGACGAGTCCGATCACGATGGTGGCGAGCGATGCCATGCCGGCGGGACACCCCCGGGGTGCGGGCACGTTCGCGAAAGTCCTCGGTCGCTATGTGCGCGAGCAGGGTGCGCTCAGGCTCATGGATGCGCTCCGAAAGATGACGATCGAGCCCGCGAGAAGGCTGGAGGGGTGGGTCCCTGCGCTGAGGAACAAGGGTCGAATCCGGGTGGGATCCGATGCCGACATCACCGTCTTCGACCCGGAGACGGTGATCGATCGAGCGACTTACCTTGACGGGTCGATCCCTTCCGAAGGAATCGAATACGTTTTTGTGAACGGGGGGTTGGTGGTGGACGGCGGCGAAGTCGTTGGGGGCGTAAGGCCTGGGAGGGCTGTGCGCATTCCGTCCGCCTTGTAGGTTGCTGGGTGCCGATCCACTCACGTCGCAGGCCGGGATAGATCATGCCATCGAAGCTTCCCGGTGCTCCCGTCCGGGTAGAGAGACTTGTGACCGCTTAAGGGGGGACGCGATATGAAGTTCAACACCATGCTAGTAACGACGGCGCTGATCATGGCGATCGCTCACGGCCCAGTCGGTGCGCAAGAACTCGAGAGGGAGTTCATCGACCCGGCGGGCGTGTTCACGCAGGTCGTGACAGTGGCGGATCGTGGTGTGAAGACCATCTACGTGTCAGGGCAGGTCGGCCAGGGTGCCGATCTCGCCGCGCATGTCGAGTCAGCGTTTCAGGGTGTGGTGCGCCGTCTCGAGAGCGCCGGTGCCTCCACCAACGACGTCGTGAAGATCCGGATCTTCGTGAAGGATTTCGATCCAGCGGACTATTCGATCATCAGCCAGGCACGACTCCGGACGTTCAGCGATGAAGATGCGTGGCCGACCAGCACGATGGTGGGTATCCAGGAACTGTTCACGGCGCAGCTCCGTGTCGAGATTGAGGCCGTCGCGGTCATCGCTGATCCTGCAGTCCCTGGCGCGAACGTCACGATCGATCGCATCGGGGCCTCACGTGGCTTTAGCCAGGCCGTGGTGGTCACGGCCAACGGGACCAAGACGATCTACGTCTCGGGTCAGGTCGGCCAAGGCGATGGACTGGCCGAGCAGTCGACATCGGTCCTGGAGGTTGTGGCCCAGCGACTCGAGGCGGCGGGCGCGACGATCGACGATCTCGTCAAGATCGTCACGTACATCTCCGACTACACGCCGGAGGACCGCCGCACGTTCGGTGCGGCGAGAACGCAGGCGTTCGGCAGCGAAGATCTACCAGCGAGTACGTTGCTCGGCGTGCAGTCACTCGTTACCGACCAATATGAGATCGAGGTCGACGCTATCGCGGTCGTGAGCGATGGCGCGGACACGGAGTTCATCGGTCCCACATCGGGCTTCTCACAGGCGGTCACCACGCAGGGGAGTGGTGCGAAGACGATCTACATATCCGGTCAGGTCGGGCGCGCAGGTGAGAGCCTTGCGACCCAAGCGGATCAGGCCTACGCCAGCCTGAGGCGGCAGCTCGAAGCATCGGGTGCGACCCCGGCCGATCTGGTGAAGGTCACCATCTACATGGCCGATTATTCTCAGGCGGATGTGGCGGTACTCGGGGCCGCCCAACAGAATGGATTTCCCGCCGAGAATCTCCCGGCCACGACCCTGATCGGCGTCGCATCGCTCTACTCGGACACCGCGCTCATTGAGATCGAGGGCATGGCGGTCGTGCCATGAAACCCAAGAATCCCGACCACGAGGGAAGGCTACTGATGAAACGGTCCATAGCGCCGGTGCTTGTCGTTATCGCCGCCGCGATGCTCGGTGCAGGTGCCGAAGCGGTGTGGGCTCAGGCGACCGGGGAGGACATGCCCAACCCGTATCAAACCACGGACGGCTATCTCCGCATGCCCATCGGCAGGAGTTGGGGTTCGGTGAGTGCCGTGGACATCGATCCCGATGGTCTCTCGGTGTGGATCGCCGAGCGTTGCGGGTCGGATTCCATGAATGGGCGGTACGCCCCACGGAGTTGCGGAGACAACGACGTTCCTCCCGTCCTGAAGTTCAATCCCGACGGGGTCCTGGTCAGGAGCTTCGGCAGGGGACTGTTCGCCATGCCCCACGGCATCCACGTGGACGCTCAGGGTAACATCTGGGTGACGGACGCCCCGTTCACACAGGCGGGTGGTGCCTCAGGGCGCGGCCATCACGTTACGAAGTTCAGCCCGGAGGGAGACATCCTCCTGCGGCTGGGGGTGCCCGGGGAGTCGGGGGATGACGAGCGGCACTTCAACATGCCGTCCGACGTCATTACGGCGCCGAACGGGGACATTTTCGTCGCTGACGGTCATGGCCAAGGCACCAACGCCCGAATCGTGAAGTTCTCGCCGGACGGCACCTTCATCACTGCGTGGGGGGAGTTCGGCTCAGATCCAGGACAATTCGGTGAGCCTCATGGCCTAGCCATGGACTCGCAGGGCAGACTCTTCGTAGCCGACAGGGCCAACAGCCGGATACAGATCTTCGATCAGGAAGGGACCTTCTTGGAGGAGTGGTACCAGTTCGGGCATCTGAGTGGGATCTACATCGATCAGGATGACGTGTTGTACGGTGTCGATTCGGAATCGGGCGTGGCGTCGGGCCGGAAGCGAGGGATTCGTGTGGGTAGCGTGCGGACCGGTGAGGTGTGGGCTTTCATTCCGGACCCAGCGGACCCGAACGGAGCGCACCGATCAAGCAGTGGGGGGGAGGGGATCGTAGCCGATGTTAACGGTGTGATCTATAGCGCCGAGGTCGGGCCACGCGGTGTCAAGCGATACCACAGATACATCGACCCGTAGCGCGGGATCGTTAGGGGGGCAGATCGTTGTCGACAGCCGCTGAGAAATCGGCAGCCGCCCGCTGCCGCACTGCGCGACCCATTTAGGAGGAACAGTCATGGATCCGAGCCGAAGAGAATTCCTGAAGAGCGCCGGTGTGATGGGAGCCGTGGCGGCGGCCGGTGGCTCCCCGGCCGTTGGTGGCTCCTCGGCTCTGGATAGCGCCCTGCCTAAGACAGCGACTAGTCAAGCGGTGCGGATAGTCCAGACCGACGTGCTCGACATCGGGTACGAGGAGACCGGACCAAGCGCCGGATTTCCGATCATCCTCTTGCACGGCTTTCCCTACGATGTTCGATCCTGGGATGGAGTGGTGCCGCCCCTGGCCGATGCCGGCTACCGGGTACTGGTGCCGTATCTTCGCGGCTACGGTCCCACACGATTCCGCGACCCCGCTGTCCCGCGCATGGCGGAACAAGCGGCCATCGCGCAGGACGTGGTCGACTTTGCCGATGCGCTCGGATTGGAGCGGTTCGCGCTGGCGGGGTTCGACTGGGGCAACCGCGCGGCCTGTATCACGGCCATCCTCCACCCCGAACGGGTGCGAGCGCAGGTCGCCTGCGCCGGGTATTCGGTGCAGAACACCGTCACGCCGGGACGTCCAGCGCCCGCCGCTACCGAGGCACGCCTCTGGTATCAGTGGTACTTCAACACCGAGCGCGGACGGGCCGGACTCGAAGCGAATCGACACGGCATCATCCGGTATCTGTGGGACACGTTCTCTCCGGGCTGGCAATACACGGACGAGGCATACGACCGGTCCGCTCCGTCGTTCGATAACCCCGATTTCGTCGACGTCGTGATTCACTCCTACCAGCACCGGCACGTGAACGCGCCCGGTGAGGACAGATTCCTGGCGGTGGAGCGTGAGTTGGCCCAGCGGCCGCAGATCCAGGTGCCTGCCATCGTCTTGCGGGGGGCGGAGAGCGGCTTCGGCCGACCCTCGGCCAATCCGGCGGGCGACCAGCAGAGATTCCCCTCACTCGTTGCGCGTCACATCGTCGAGGGGGCGGGACACAACCTACCGGCACACCGGCCGGATGCGGTGTCGTTGGCGCTACTGGAATTGCTGGCCTAGGGGAGCAACCTTGTCGAACAGGGTCCTGTTCTCACGCCTGATCGACCCGATCACGCCATAGGATGTCGACCCCGCAACTCCAGCTAACATGGATGCTTTTATGAAGTTTCTTCTCTTCACGGCAGCTCCCAAGAAGGAACGACGACGAGGAGTGGCAGGGCTACCCTGAGGAGGAGAGTAATCCACCCCGACTTGTTGCGTTGGCCGTCAGACGCAACGGGCCCCAGGGCCATGCAGCCCTGGGGCCCGTTGCTGTCGCCCTAAGCAGTCGTCCGACCGCGTAGGCGCTGCTTAGCGGTTGTTGTTCGAGTCGTCGACTTGGTCGATCTGGTCGTCTGACGAGTCCGCTATCACGCCCGCGGGGATCTCCTCACCCACCACGATGCGTCGCTCGCTCATCGTTCGGAAGCTCATGTAACCTTGCGACATCTCCGCGTGGGTGGGTCGGCCCCACCGAACATCGACGCTCGGATCCGGGTTGGCGGGGTTGTTCTCCGAGTTGTCCCACCAGAGCGTGAACCGGAGTACCGAGCCGGCCGGGATGAGGGGTGGGTTCGCGAACCGGTACGAGTGCTGCCAGTTGAATTTGTAGTCGGGCACGTGGAGCAGCGTCTCGTGGCGGCCGTCCGGATAGGTAACCTCGTACAGGGCAGCCTTACCGCGCAGGTGCATGTGGGGCATGAAGCGGAGGAGCTCGACGTCCTCTTCGAACGTGTACTCGCGAGATGCAGAGTAGCTCGGGGCTCCGGCCGGTATCATGATGGGGCGGATGAACAGACCGTTGCCGCCCGTGACGTGCCGGATCACCTCGCCCGGCTCCTTGAAGATGATTCCCACTTTGACGTTGCTGCAGACCGCCGTTCCAGGGCCCGGTGTCTTGTTGTAGTGCATGTTGAAATTGATTTCGCGCGGCCCCGCTCGAAGCAGGCGGCCGTAGCCATCCTCGTACACGCGCGGTTCCGCTCCAGGAACCAGGCCTCCGACCCCGCCCACGATGTGGTGCACGGCGGGTCCGTTACGGTACTCCACTGATTTGATCCAGCGATCCTGAGGGAGTTGCTCCTCAGTGAGCCGCAGAGGGATGTCGACGTAGATGTCTCGGATGTCGTCGGTCAGGCAATACTCCTCATCGAACGATAGGATCAGATCGGGCTCACCGAGCGTCCATTCGCTCCCGCTGTTCATCGCGGCCGTCAAGAAGTCGGGCGTCGGTGGCGCGTCGGCAGGATTCCCTGGGAGGGTGCCTTCCTCGGCCCATGCGATCAACGTCGCCTTCTCCTCGTCTTCGAGGACGCGCTCGTTCTCGAACGTTCCCTTGTGCTGGTCGGCCGCGTCCCATGGCGGCATCCGTCCCTCACGGACGGCGTTCGCGATCCTGGGGGCCCGTACACGCGCGTCGTCGTACGTGACCAAAGGCCACGGAGCGATGTTTCCACCCATGTTCGTGCCGGCTGCCCGATGACACGTCTGACAGTTCTGCTGCAGGATCGGCAGAACGTCGGCATAGAAGGTCGGAGTCGCGTCTGTTGCCGCCGGGGACACGTCCGCCGCGGCGAACCTCGCAACCTGCTGGGCGGACAACGCCGCAGCGGTAAGCGAGCCGACCATGGCCACGATCGCCAACGAACTCAGGAGCTGTGAACGGGTTGTGGCTTGCATGTCATGACCTCCAGCGGAGTGCAGTGAATAAAGCACCTCTATAGCTAACGAGGTCCAGGGCTTGCGGCAAGGAAAAGCGGGGTCGGCGGAGGGCTGTCCTAATACTCCAGCCGCAGGGTATCCGCGCGCTCTAGCCCCACTGCCACGTTTTTGGGGAGAAGACCGTGCTCGTGGAGCAAGAAAGCCACCACAGCGTGGTACTCGTCATCGGTCAGCGTTCCGCCCATTCCGTACGGCATCGCAAGCTTGGTGTAGTCGACCAAGCCCCCGGGCGATCCGTACTCGGCCAGCCCCGCCGGCGTAATCCGTGTTCCGAGCCCGCCTTCGGTATGGCAAAACTGACAGCGGGCTCCCCAGATCTCGGCGCCCAGGGCGTTCTGCTCCTCAGGGGACGGCCCTCGCTCACATCCAGAGGCAACTCCGGAGACCGCGACCAGCATGGCCACGCACACCCGCGAAGGCATTGTCAAACCGCCCGGGTCCCTTTTGCTATCACCCTCCTAGGCCACTTCGATGGGATGTGGAAGCGGGATATTGAGGAGGTATCCCGACTCGTTGAACGGAACCACATCGGGTTGCGTGTTCCCGGCCGCGTCGGTTGCCCGCGTCCGGATCACATGCGGACCCGCAACAGCCTCCCACTCGATCTCGAAGCGTCGCCAGGCGTATTGGATCGCGGGAGAAACCAGGCTCGCGGCTCGCCACTCCTCGTCATCGTCGAGCCTCCACTCCACCCTCACAACGTCGGCGTGAGGCGAGTAGGCGAATCCCTTCAACACCTGTCGACCGGCCGTGACCTCGGCCGGCCAGTCCAAGGCCAACGTGCTCTTTATGGTTTGGGTCGTCACCGGCCCGCCTTCAGCCGGCGCATACCTTTCCGCCGGCCATTCATCACCGATCAGCACGTACGAGCTCGTGTTGTTACGGACCCACTGGGTCTCGGTAGAGACGTCGATTCGGGTCAACCACTTCACGCTGTTGCTGGCCACCCACCCCGGTGCCAATCCCCGCAGAGGGGAGCCATGATCGGGCGGGAGATCGACCCCGTTCATCTTGTAGGCGAGAATCGTATCGGGATCCAGCGCCTTGGCGATGGGCATAGGTCGGTTGAACTCCACATCGTCCGCCCCTGTGAGGAGGACATCCACCGCGTCGGCGCTGACGCCGGCTCTTGTCAGTACCTCACCAAGTGGCACCCCCGTCCAGGTTGCGCATCCCACACCACCCGTGCCCCAGGGGCCGCCTCTAGCGGTCCTCCCCAACACGCTCCCGAAGAAGCTTCGCCAGTTCCCGGCGCACTCCAGGTACGCCACGACGGAACGGCTCGGCATTTCCTTCAGCTCCGCCAAGGAGAGCTCGAGTGGTCGTGGGATCGCATCGCCCTCGATGCGCAGTCGGAACGAGACCGGATCGAGGATTGGCGTAGTCGTGGCGTGGTTGCGAACGAAAAACAATTCGTTGGGTGTGAACAGCCCCTCGAGGCGGCTCAGAGGAGTCTCGAGATTGGTGGGATGCAGGATGAAGGGTGTCGGGTCTTTTACCCAGGGGCTCCCATCGCCGGGTGGAGATGGAGTCCCGCCGGTGGCCGCGTCCGTTGTGTCACTGGCCTGCCGAGGTGCCTCACCGATCTGACAGGCGTCCAGAACTGCGACGGATCCGCCGGCTAGGAGCAAGCGAACGAAACGACGCCGGCTCAAACCGTGGCGACGACTGTATTGCCACAGGTGTGAGAGGTAGGTCACCTGCCTCCTACCCTTCGTCCTCGGGCAGCATCAGGGTCCAACTCTTGGCGGTGCTGGGGGGCGAGACTCAGCAGGGCCGTCCCGAAACTCCCGTCCCGCTCCTTTCTTTCGGCCAGTTGCAGGTTTCTCTCGCCCAGCAGCGTTTCGTACTCCTGGTCGTCCAGATAGGTAACACTGATATGGAAATGCGACATCGCGTCGACGCTCCGGCCCCCGAAGACGACCCACTGATCAGGATCGATCGAGAGCGGGTTGTTCTCCGTATTGTCGAAGTGAGTGCGCATGACCAGCGCGGTGCCCTTCGGCAGGAGTGGCCGTGCATCGTCTTCGAGTACGAAGGATGTCTGCCAGTTATGGTTGTAGTTGTTGATCGAAGCGATGACATCTCTTCGGTTCGCACCGGGTCCGTAGTAGTCCGGTACTCTCCCCGGCCAGATCACTTCGATCGACATGGCGATCCCATGCAGGTGCATGTGCCCCCGGAAGCTGTTGATCATGATCGGCTGGTCCAATACCCAGGTCCGGTACATCGTCTGGGTCCCGTGGGGCGGGATGAGGATGTCCCGGCCTCGAGGCTGACTCGGATCAAATTGATCCACCAGGTGGTGGATCTCGACGTTGGCCTCGGTCTCAGGCGGATCGTCCTCAGGATGGAACCAGAAGGCCACCTCGATGTTGTCCTCGAATTTCTCTCCGATCGGGAAGTAGTGTGCGCCGAAGTTGATCCTGCCCGGACCCGTCCCAAATCGTATTCCCGTGTCCTCGCCGAAGTAGTCCCACCTCTTTCCGGCTCCGGCTCCCACCACCCGTCCGGACGGGCCGTTCGCGAGGTTCAGAGAGACGTTGTTGTGATGCAGGGCCCTCCGGCCCTGGACAGTGTTCTTGATCTCGGCCGCCTTCAGGAAACGAGGCTCATCCAGAGCGGGCCACTCG
>Ga0257112_10001001_pt1 | contig 10856 bp, 10 predicted proteins | sample LP_taG_5_FD_191565 | JGI IMG/M metagenome (GOLD analysis project Ga0257112, IMG submission 191565) | Marine microbial communities from Northeast Subartic Pacific Ocean, Canada - LP_J_2015_P26_1000m | ecosystem: Environmental > Aquatic > Marine > Oceanic | place: Canada: Northeast Subartic...
ACTGGGCGAACATCAATTTGGGAACCGGGAAGAAATGCTTCAATATCTCCAATATCCACAATCAGCCCCCCCTTTGTCCTTCGGATAATATTCCCTGTGAATATAGAACCAGATTCAAAAGTTTCTCGTAACCGTTTCCAACGCTGCATAAAATCAGCTTTAGATTTTGATAGGATTGTATGACCGTGTTTATCTTCAAGTTTTTCAAGAAATAGTTTGATTTTTTCTCCGATTTTTGGCAGCTTGTCATTTGGAAATTCAGACCGGTCAATAATCCCCTCAGATTTGAATCCAATATCTACGAGAATATCATTGTCAGTAATTCCGATTACCCGACCATTAATCATTTCATGCTCAGAAATATCTTTGAACGTACTTAAATACTGTTCTTGAATCTCTTCGGGAACAATTACATCAATAGTCTCCTGATCCAAATTTTCACGTTCTACCAGAGGTGTATCCTGAAACAATTTTGGGTCTAAATAGTCAACAGAAGGTAAATTTTCAACAATACCTGCTGGGTCTGAAATCTCTATATTAGTTTTGGGAATGGCAGTTATTGATGGTTCGACATCAATTGCTTCAACTTCCACTTCTTTTGTGTCTTTCTCAGTCATTTTATCTTTCCTTTTATCATTTTTCGACTTGACGAATTCTACAATGAATTTTACCTGTTCATCAATCGAAAGATGAGTCGTATCTAATTCCACCGCATCAGCGGCTTTTGTTAATGGAGAATGAGATCTGGAGGAATCTTTCTGATCACGGGTTTTTAAATCCTTGCTCAACTCCTCAATTGATCGTTTTTCTCCAAGGGTTAATAAGTCTAATTGACGTCGTCGGGCACGAATCTTCACATCAGCAACAATAAAAAACTTAAAATCCGCATCTGGGAAAACCACTGTTCCTATATCCCGACCCTCTACGATACAATCCGTTTGACTTCCAAGAGTCCTTTGGATAGTAACCATTGCTTTTCTCACGATAGCTATGGCGCTAACTGCACTAACGTTTTTAGTAACATCTACGGACCGAATTTTCTTGGATACATCTTTTCCTTTTAAAAAGATGTTTGTCCCTTCTTTATCCGGTTTCACCTCTAAGTCCAAATCTTCCAAAAGAGATTTTAACGCGGCTTCATCATTCAATTCAACTGATTGATCCAAAATCGCCAACGTCACCGCCCTATACATTGCACCAGTATCCAGATAGGGAAAATCCAGTTTTAAGGCTACCATTTTCGCCGTAGTACTTTTACCGGAAGCAGCAATACCGTCAATTGCTAATATCATGATATTCAACTCTCAATAAGCCGATAAAATTAACTTTTGTCAATGTGATAACCTACACATTATCATTTAGAAAAAAATCAATCAATTTTAACTCTATCTGTGAAATTATTTTTTAGGATTTCAGTCTCCTTTTCTGAGAGAAATCGCCAGTGTCCTGTGGGAAGATTTCCAAGGATAATTTCACCATATTGTACTCTTTGAAGGGAAAATAATTTTATTTTTAAAAACCTGAATATTCTTCGAATCTCACGTTTTTTCCCCCCGTATAATTTTAGCGTTACTATAGATCTTTTTTTCACGGATTTTTGACGAACCAATTCCGACCGGCCAAATTCGCCGTCACCGATATAGATTCCCTTTTTCATTTTCATAATTGCTTTTTGGTTCAGTTTACCCTCGATTTCTGCTTGATAAATCCGAGGGATTTTATTTTTTGGATGCATCAGGTAATTTGCTAATTCACCATTGTTGGTGAGAAAAACCAGTCCTGTAGTGTCTTTATCCAATCGTCCGATAGGAAACAACCGATTTTGCAGGGGGATAAGGTCTAGAACAGTTTTTCTGTTATGGGTGTCTTTTGCGGTTGTAATGATATTTTTCGGTTTATTCAGCATTATGACAATTGTCTCAGTTACTAAAGATAGTTTTTGACCATCATATTTCACTATATCATCTTTTTTCACATTAAAGGCCGGATCTGTAATGAGTTTTCCATTCACAAAAGTTGTTGCAGCTTGAATGAGTTTGTCTGATTCTCGTCGAGAAGCAACACCTGATTTGGCAAGAAATTTATTCAGCCGCATAAAGAATAAAGATGAAATATGTTTGGTAAAAGGACAGACGTTTCTCGAATGATTACAATTGAAAAGAAATTGAATTTTTTAGACAGAATAACATTTCTGGTTTTTTTCACGATTTATTTTTTTAGTTTATTCGGTTGCACTTGATAATTCAGCGATTTCCCTTAATTTGGGTATCTCTGAAATTGTATTCAAGCCAAATTTTTCGAGAAATTTTTTGGTTGTGCCATAGAGAAGTGGTCTTCCGGGACCTTTATCTCTTCCTCGAATTCGGATCAAGTTGTGCGTGAGGAGGGTCTTCAATACTCCTGTGCAATCAACCCCCCGGATAGATTCTACTTCGTATCTGCCTATGGGTTGTTTATATGCTACAATAGCCATTGTCTCCATGGATGCTCTTGAAAGCATCAGTTGACCGCTTTTTTTTAATAACCGTCGTATCCAAATTTCGTATTCTGGTTTGGTTGCAATTTGATACCCATCGGCGATCTTCCTGATGTAAAATGAATGTTCTTCTATTTTATACTTTTTATTGAGTTGTTCTACAGTATCCGATATTTTAGGGGAATCTGACTCGAAAACAAGATTAACCTGTTTTTGAGTCAAAGGCTCCGGTGTTACAAAAAGTAAGGATTCAATAATTAATTGGTTTTCCTTTTCCTGCATTATTTTAGGCTAAGTTTTCCAAGTGGTGGAATTCAATTTCACCAAAAATTTTATTTTGTGCAACAGTAATTGCACCTTGCTGGATTAGTTCCAGGATAGCAAGGAAAGATACAATGATTTCAAGTTTGTGGTTAAAACGACTCATTAAAGCTGAGAACCGGAGTGCCCCATCACCATCAAAGCACCCCAGGATTTTTGCTTTTTGCTCCTCCAGGTTTATTTGTTCTCTCCGGAGTTCATAGGTGGAAATCACAGGCATATTGTCCATGGCGATCTTAAAACACCGGGCTATTTCAAACAATGAAATGTCTTTTAAATAAAATTCTATATCTGCATGTACTTCAGGGAGGTCCGCAGCATTCTTACGTGGGAAATACCGATTTTGATTTTTGGACAATTCAGTCAGATGTTCAGCGGCTTCTTTGAACTGCTGGTACTCCAATAATTTCTGTACCAAAGCGGTTCTGGGATCTTCAACATTACTGTCTTCATCATTCCCGTGAGAGGGTAAAAGCATTTTTGCTTTAATTCGCATTAGGGTTGCAGCCATGACGATAAATTCTCCTACAACTGTTACATTGAATTCCTTCATCATATCCAAGGCTTTTACATAGTCTTTGGTAATTTTAGCAATGGGAATATCATAAATATTAATCTTATCCCTCCGGATAAAATAGAGTAATAAATCAAGGGGTCCTTCAAAACTTTCAAGAGATACCTTGTACATTTTTCTCAGTAGTTTAATCCCATTGCTTCCCGAGCTCTTGATAGATAATCATTTCCAACAGCGGAAGCTTTTTGAGCACCTTCCTTTAGAATATTTTTTACATAATCATTGTGATTTGTCAAATAATTTCGCTTTTTGCGAAATGGTTCGAAATGAGTCCAGATTCGTTCAAAAATCTCTTTTTTCACATCACCGTATTTCAATCCAGGAGTTTTAAATCGATTGGTCAATTCTTTTTTCTCTTTTTTATCAAGAAAGAGACTGTAGATTTGAAAAATTGGAGAATCCGTACCCTTGGGTTCATCGATTGGAGTGGAATCAGTTACAATGGACATGACTCTCTTTTTCAATGTTTTTTCATTACAGAAAACGGGAATTGTATTCCCATAAGATTTGCTCATTTTCTGACCGTCAATGCCAGGTACCAGCTGTGTTTCTTTATCAATGTCTGGTTCAGGAACAATGAAAACATCACCGAAAGTATTGTTGAAACGGGTTGCCATGTCCTGTGCCATTTCAAGATGTTGCTTTTGATCTTTTCCAACAGGTACTTTTTCAGAACCAAATAAAAGTATATCAGCAGCCATAAGTATTGGATAGGAAAAAAGGCCCATGTTTGGAGCAACTCCTCGTGCAATTTTATCCTTATACGATGTTGACCGTTGCAGCAAGCCAACATTTACTACGTTTGATAAAAGCCAGGTCAATTCGGTAGCCTGGGGGACATCCCCCTGTATCCAAAAAGTAGATTTTTCCGGATCGAGACCGAGTGCCAAAAAATCGCATGCTGCACTAAAAGTATTTTCCCTAAGAATTTCCCGATTCTGAATGGATGTCAAAGCATGGTAGTTGACAATAAATGCAAATAGATCGTTTTCTTCTTGATAGTGAATCATTCGGGACATCATTCCAAAATAGTTACCCAGATGTAATTGTCCAGATGGTTGAATTCCACTTAAAACGCGTTTCATGAGATTCTTTGAGTTATTGTAACGGTTCCATAAATAAGTAAGGTCGCCAGCCAATTTGCTGATGTCGTACAATTTGTTGAAAATAATGAATTCTATTTGGCCGCACAGGTTGTCTTTTTAGCTGCATTCCTGCTTCGCCTGGTGTCCGATTTCCTTTTATTAAATTACAGGAAGGGCAGGCTGTGGTCAGATTCTCCCATGATTCCAAGCCACCCCGTTCTTTAGGGATAATATGATCCACTGTGACCGGGCCGGATGATTTTCCACAATACTGACAGGTATGATGATCTCTCTGAACAATATTTTTCCGGTTTAGAATTACTGACATACTGTTGTAATGAACAATTTTATTCAGTTTTACTACACTTGGAAGTGAGAGAGTTGTACTGGGGGAATGAGCTGCTTCTTCATATGATTCGAGGATTTCTGCTTTATCAAGATAATAAAGGCAGATTGCCCTTCTTGTTGTGCACACATGTAATGGGGAATAATTCGAATTAAGTACGAGTACGGCTCGATTCAATATGGATCCATTGAGCGATATTGCTATTGCGTTCATACTATCAATAAATCTTTCATGCTCACAGCTGAACTAAATAGGCTCTTTAAATTTTTGTTAAAATTATGAGCATTTTCTTCAAGACTTTCTTTCCTCACCCAACCCCGAGCATTGATGAATTCCATCTCCCCAGTGCAAATTGCCACGTGGGTCACTCTTCCATTTTCACTAAAAAACAAGAGATCTCCCCATCCTGCTTCCTCCAATTCTACCTGAGCATTTTTTAAGGATTCTTCCTGTTGGTGAGCATCCCTTGGAAGATTCACTCCTGCCGATTTGAAGACGGTTTGAACAAAACCGGAGCAGTCCATGCCACCGGGAGTTTTTCCGCCCCATTGGTACGGAGTTCCGAGAAACCGAAATGCAGATTGCAGGATATTTTCACGGGTGGCAGGATCAGGAGAAGAGTAAAGTTCGATATTTGTCCACGCATTCATACCATCTGGAAGGATTACACGATATCCATTTTCAGTACTCTCAGCTTTGAGACTGCAGTTAAAACAAATCTTCCGAAAAATTTCACCATCTGGTTCATCCAAAAGTGGAGTGGACAAAGAATAACAAACATGAGAGGACATGTAGGGTTCCTCTGAATGTACACCAAAAAAATGATTCACCCATCCTTCATATCCATCCCACTGCCGGATTAATAACCAATTTTTATGTTGGTTCAGAATCTCACAGGATTCTCCAAGCAGTGCCTGTGTTACCATTGTGGAATTAAAATCCGGTTCACGGTACACATCGGCTACGGATGTATTGATAGTGAAAAGTGACATAGTTAATGAAACAATTATTAAATTATTTTAGTAAAGAATTTATTCTGACATGTTCTTCATTAACAAGATGGTATTTGATCCAAATAATTATTGTTCTTTATCATGAAGGGCTTTAATCTTCTGATGCTATTTAAAATCAATAAGACAATTAAGGCAGGGAAGTCCCGTAAAATCGGGCACAGTTCCCGCTACTGTGAGCACGGAGGAACCATCCATAAAGCCATTGTACTGGTTGAAATCGGTATGAGAAGGCGGAGGGGATCCGGTGATGTGCAAGTCAGGATATCTGCCCAACGGTCTAAATATCAACTGGCTTTCGGGTTAAAAATCATGATATAGTTTGAATATCTCCTGGTATTCAATCCAATCTCATGCCCCCAAGGCAAGAAAACTATCGGGGTTTTTTATGTTAAGAAATACTCTTCAGCTATCAGGAATTTTTCTCATTTTTTCTTTTCTATCATCAAATCCAGTCAGTGTCACCGGCCAAATCACCGACCATCGTGGTTTCCCTATTCCCTTTGCTGTTGTGGAACATCCACACAGTGGGAAATGGAGTGTCTCTGATGAGAATGGTTTTTTTCATTTATTGGGAGATTTAAGGAATAGTGATGAGCTTTTTATATTCAGAATAGGCTACGAACCGAAAAACTTTTCCTTGGGAGGTCGCACCGTGGTTCAAATATTATTAAATAAACATCCTGTATCTATTGAACCAGTATTAGTTGAGGGAAAACTCACTTTTCCAAACGTAACTAGTTATACATTTATTCAGGGATATGGTGACAAACATTCAACCCATTCTCATATGGACAGAATTCCAGGGTTACAAATCCGTTCTTACGGAAGTTTGGCAGGAAACCGATCATTAAGTCTCAATGGAGGGCCAGGGAATCATACTAAAGTTCTATTGGATGGAGTTGATCTCACCAGCTCACAAAATGGTGGTACGGATCTTTCTTTAATTCCATCAGCACTTATTGATCGAATAACCACTTCACCTATGCCTGGAGTTTTTTGGGGCAGTGGAGCAATAGATGGTATTCTTTCAATAAGCTCTTGGCCGGAGGAGACGTCGGTTTCTCTCTCAAGCGGAAGCTATGGATACCGTGCTGCTAATTTTGGTTTAGAAGAATCATTTGGATCTTGGGCTTACCATATAGGTATTGGTAAAACTGAGGACATAGGAAATTATCCTGTGATAATCGGGAATAATTCAGTAAACAGGGAAAATAATTATTTCTCACAAGATTGGGGAAAATTGCAGATTAGAGGTATTATAAATAAAAAGATGAGTATTTCGACTATAACTATAATGACTGATCAACATAGAGGGATTGCTGGTTCATTAGATGCTCTAACCCCTAAAACGAATAAAGAAGACAAACTTTTTCTTCAATCCGTTTCTTTAGGATATGCTTTATTAAAGGGATACTTGAAACTCCAGCTTAGTCACCGAAAAAGTAATGAGATTTATGATAGTCCAGGGTGGTTCATTTATAGTAAACATCGATTATTAACTGATGGCGCAAAGTTTACATTATCTACCCAGTCTATTCCATCTATATATTTTCAATCTTCAAGCGAATGGAAAAAAGAATCAATCAATAGCACAGATGCCGGTATTCATAAACGTAACACCATTTCTCAAGCATTTCGAATTACCTGGTCACCAATTCAAAAACTTTCGATCACTCCTGCTATTCGGCTTGATCATGCTAAGGATTTTTATAGCGAAGCCACGTATGACTTAAAAATCTCAGTAATAAGTTTAAAAGGCAGTGAGTTTAGTACCGAAATTGGTACAAATTATCAGCACCCTAGTTTTAATGACTTGTATTGGAATGGAAACCCAAAGTTGAAACCAGAATATTCCGATTATAGGAAGGTTAAATGGGACCATACATTTAATCAGGAAAATTTTCTGAGCGTAACGTATATAGATCGTAAAAGCAGGGACCTGATTCAGTGGATTCCTGATGAAACCGGCTGGATATGGCAACCCTTCAACTTAGCAAAGACAAGGCGTCAGAATGTAACTATATTTGGGAAAGCACCTTTGAAGGTCTTGCCCTTTTCTTTTCAGGGTCATTTTACTTTATTAAAGACTCTGGATGAAGAAGACTTGAAACCACTTCCATACACACCAGATCGAATCGGAAATATAGGCCTTCATTTCCAAGGGAAAGTGATTGGCTGGAGCATACAATTTCAGTATACAGGAGAAAGAAGGGATAATACGGGCACATTAATGGATAGTTTTATAAGGGGGTCTTCAAGTTTGTCGTATAGACCTCCTATCTATGGGAATCGGTTTGATGTAACTCTCATTGTTGAAAATCTACTTGAAGAGAATATTCAGACAATCCCGGGTTATCCGGAGCCAGGGCGAGCCTTTAAGCTGTCACTGGGATATACACAACTATAAAAAGATATCCCCTTAATTTTCAAAATTCCAAAGGACGCTGAAGCTGATGAGCTGGCCCATAGGATAAAAGTCCCTGTTGTTACGGATCCAGACATAATCATTGTTCAGCCCAGAATATATTTCTCTCACTGTAGGTTCGTATGCATTCAGCATATTTTGGACTTTCCAAATAAGTGTCATCGAGGAAACAACCGCTGAAATTTCAAAATGGGCTACCCAATAATCGGGCAGGGGATAGGATTGATTTTCCTCTTGAATGGGAATGGAATTCACAAAATCATATCCATAATTCTGTTCTCTGTTCAGATTTCCATTAACCCTGAGTTTTGTGTGGACCATCATATTTCCATGAAAAAATGGTTGGGATCCTTTAATGGAAAACTGAATTTTTCTACTAAACCCATCAGTGAGAGGGGTATTTCCCACCAAGGATAAATTATTCCACAGTATTTCATACATTCCCACCGTTCCTGAAACTGTCCATTTTGAATATATCTCCCATGACATGGATAGTTCACTGGAAAGATAATTTGGATTTGAACCGGACCCCGAATGAGCCACAGAGCCAAAATTATTTGCTGACTGAAACTGAAATGATCTGATTCTCTTTTCAATGTTAAGGTGAACTCTGCTCCAGGTTTCAAACATTTGAGAGGTGTCAATTAGTGCGATATGAGCTGGTTTTGTGTTGTAGGATAATCCGGTATTCATCTCCCACGATTTCCCTTGTAATGAAAAACTTGATTTCAAATACATGGCGTAGGATTTCTCCTCGCTCAGGAATGAACCACCTAAGCTGGTTGTTAGTCTTTCACCATTTAAACCGCCATAAATAGTTACCCACTTTAAATCCCTCAATTCATCCTGCATGATGCTTTGTTTATCAGCGAAAAATCCAACCGTTTTATACGCATTCCAGGTCCACCGGAAGTGGAGATGAGTGCGATTGAGATATGTAAAAATAGATGAATGTTCCACACGCCGTTCCTGGTTAAACTGAGAACCGAAAACCTGGAAAGTCTTAGCTGTATCAGTTTTAGAATAGGAAATTCCAGCTACAGTAGTGATATCTTCATGGTGTCCATTCATGATTGAATCAGGGAGACCGCTATTCGTAACAAAATGAGCCACGGAGGCCTGAACTTTTTCAGTATCAAAACTGGTAAGGTAATCCAAACGGTAAGACTGCTGATTTGGTGTCAGGATTCCCTCCGGTTGAACATACTGTCCAAATGATCCTGCATAGGATCGTTTGAATCCATTCATTTTGAGGAGACGTGTTCCGTCACTGAAGCCTGCCTGAACATCTAATTGGTCAAACAGATAATCTCCTTTTCTGTAATCGAAGGAACTGGAAATTTGAGCAGAATCAGGAATAGATTCCATCTTTGGGATTTCTCCCGCATTGTTAGGTTGGAATGAATGTAAATAAGATGGACCAAGCCGAAGGGGATAATTTGAAAAGGTGCCATCAAAATATAGTGGGCCCGACATCCAATCATGATTCCAGAATAATTGACCATTGACAGATAACAATCCATTTTGCCCACTCCAGTCAAAGGGGAGTATGTTTGGAGAACTGTCTCCCTGGAGAAATCCAATGATCAGAAGTATAGAGGAAGCCCACCGGATAGGTTGCCTCATGACAGATATTTTACTACCCCGGGTATGCTGACAGCAAAGATAAATCCATTGGATAACTGATGTACAATTGTGAATCCAATTCCAGACAGATAGATGCCCCAGGTCTGCGGCCAGTCAAATCCAGAGCCAATGGGATAACTTAGTGTAGTGAGGGAATCGAAAATAAATGTGAGTAAAAATCCTGTAAGGCCTATTGTTACGATCCGAAAAAATGAAAGTTTTTTCTTGAAAAAAACCGGACGAAGGAGACCGCCGGCAAGACCCACGATTATCATGGAGATAATTTGGGCGGCTATCAATGGAGGGAACATGAGGCTTGATCCCAGAGGATTCATTGCTGAAAAAATAAATTCACTTACAGCCCCCACGAGTATTCCCCATCGTATTCCCAGAGTTAAACCTGACAAAAAAATAATAACAGTAATTAATTCAATATTAGGGACCAACATAAGAGAATAACCCAAACCAACCGCTAAAGCAGCGAACATTGCTGCCCGTACGAGTTTAGTCAGATTTGTGTTGTCAGCCAAAGATCAAGCCTGGAGAATTCCATTTGATAAAAGAAAAAGTTTGTCTCCCATTTATTTTTTTGTTTTGCCTTTATACAGGGGTATGTATAGAGGGTTAACACGTGCAGTCCATTCTCCGTCTTCCATATCTTCTTCGATGGATTTTTTCATCAAATTCATTTGTTTGTCCAGATTGTGAATCAGGTGCAGGAGAAGTGCTTCCGGATTATTTGGTTTCAGGTTATCCCGCCATTCCAACCTTCCTCGATGTGCCAGGATCATATGTTCCAGCTTAAGCTGTAGAGATGCTGGGAATCCCTTTATTTTCCCGGTTGCCTCCCGAACAATATCCCTACTTAGCACAGTGTGTCCCAGGAAATTACCTTCATTGGTGCAATCCGTTTCCAAACCTGCGGATAACTCCTTCAGTTTCCCCATATCATGAAGCAAAATACCCGCCATCAACACATCCTTATCCAAA
>Ga0257112_10001002_pt1 | contig 10855 bp, 12 predicted proteins | sample LP_taG_5_FD_191565 | JGI IMG/M metagenome (GOLD analysis project Ga0257112, IMG submission 191565) | Marine microbial communities from Northeast Subartic Pacific Ocean, Canada - LP_J_2015_P26_1000m | ecosystem: Environmental > Aquatic > Marine > Oceanic | place: Canada: Northeast Subartic...
AGTTGGGGTCAAGCATGAGATAAAAATCTTCCCCTAACATTAATCTTATATTGTCTAAGGTTAAAAACAATTGATTTTTATCTAGAGCTCCGGGATGAATTTTGTAAGCATGAAAGTTACTTTCACCTACTTGTTTAGCTTCATCAGTATATGAAGAAACATTATTAGATAATGGAGGAAACGTAATATAGCATTCTACAGATTTATTTGTATTTCCCAACATTTCAGACACTGAAACATTTTCTGTTTTTGCATGTAAATCCCATAAGGCAATATCTATCGGAGCATAATCAGAAATTTTACATTTGGTTGATTTGATAAATTCTTTTATTTCACCCCATATCAATTCAGGGTGAATTATTTTTTTATTTAACAAATAATCAATAAAATTACGTTTTATACTGCTTATTTGTTCATCCATGTTTTGATTTTGAATCCCGATTAGACTATTTCCTTCGACACCGTCTGAATTAATAATCCTTAATACTCCTTGAGTAATTTCTCCTCCCAAAAATTTTCTTTCATCATTAACATAGAATTTAGGGATATTTCTTTTCAATATATCAATTTGGATATTTTGTATTTTCATAACTTTAAAATATTTCTTAGATCTTATAAATAATAATAAAATAATTACAGTAAATATGTGATAAAGTTTTTTGAAAATAAAATAAATATGGAGAAAAGATGACGAAAAGATTAGAAAACAAAGTCAGTATTGTTACAGGAGGAGCCTCTGGAATAGGCGAAGCTACTGTAAAAACATTTTTAGAGGAAGGCTCAAAAGTTTGTGTTATCGATAACAATAAGGAAAAACTTGAGACATTTGCTTCTTATTCAAAAGATGTTATAACTTGTTTATCTGATGTAACTCATGAAAATAGCTGGAAAGAAAATATAACTCGAGTATTGAGCAAATGGAGTAAAATTGATGTTCTAGTTAACAATGCAGGTGTATCTTTGAGATCAAGTTTTGAAGAAATGAATAGAGAAGAGTGGGATAATGTTTTTGCTGTTAATTCTACAGCTGTTATGTTGGGTACCCAAAGTGTAATTGAAATAATGAAAAAAAATAAATCGGGTTCCATTATAAATATTTCCTCTATTTTTGGCCTCGTAGGAAGCCATAGGTCTTCAACGGCTTATCATGCTTCCAAAGGCGCAACTAGAATCTTTTCCAAAACTATTGCTGCTCAATATGGGAAATACAATATCCGTTCAAATTCTATCCATCCTGGTTTCACAGATACTCCTATGACAAAGGATCTACATTCAATAGAAGATAGATACAATGAAAGACTTTCAATGACACCAATGGGTAGACTTGGGACTCCAGAGGATATTGCGTATGGTGCACTCTATCTAGCCTCGGAAGAATCATCTTGGGTGACCGGATCAGAATTAGTTATTGATGGAGGAGAAACTTGTTGGTAAAGATTAATGATCTGATTTTTCCCAATCAGATTTTAGAATTGAATAATAAACAACATCTCTTCTAATATTTTGAGATATAATGTGTTTTTTTAAAAGAGCTTCTTGTTGCATGTTCATTTTTTTCATAACTGATTGAGAAGGTAAGTTCAACGAGTCTGTTTGTGCAAAAATCTTTTCTAATTTCATATCTGTAAACCCATATTTAAAAACAGCTCTAACAGCTTCAGGGATTATTCCTTGGCCCCAATATTTTTGTGATAGCGAATAACCTATTTCAGCTATCTTCTCCTTTTGATTAATATACAAGCCTACGCTGCCGATTATTTCTGATTTTAAAGTAATGGTAAACCTAGCATTATCATTCCAATCTGAAGTTACTGCTATTTCAACAAATTCTTTTACACTTTCTTTTGTATGAAAATCCAAAAATCTGAAAAATTCATCTTCTAAAGAATATTTTTGTATAATTGATAAATCCCTTAACTTTATTGGTCTTAGGATTAATCTTTCGGTTTTTAACAACGGCTTTTTATATATATTCATAATATTTATAGTTTATAGAAAATCTAAACAAGTACAAAAAAAAAGATGGTGTTATTATGATGGTAATTTATTTTTAAATAAACTTGTTTAATAAATATAAAAAATTTTACCTAATAATTATTTCCTCTATAACTATAATATTAGTTATGTACATTGTTTTATCTATATACATCACTACCCTTGCAATCAAAGCCACTAGAAAAGCCGTTGAAGAAGATCCTAGTAATTATGGGATGAATTTTAAAGAAGCCAAATTTATGACTTCAGATAATATAAATATACATGGTTGGTTTATAGAAAATAAAAAAAACGAAACCATTGTATTTGTTCATGGAGTAGATTCTAATAAAGCTGATGGTTATAAGCTTGAATTAATGAAAGACATTTATGATATGGGATATTCAATGCTAGCTTTTGATCTAAGAGCACATGGTGATTCTGGAGGTAAAAACTTAGGCTTAACATACTTCGAAAGAGCTGATTTAATCGCCTCACTTAAGTATTTGAAAGAAATTCAAAACATTAAAGAAGTAATATTATATGGTACCAGTTATGGAGGTACACTCGTTTTATCTAATTCCGATTTGACAAATGATGTTCAAATCAAAGGAATTGTTGCAGATAGCCCATTTTATGATTTACCACAACTTGTAGCTGGAGAAGTATCAAGCAGAACTTTCCTTCCAAAGTCAGTAGCTTCAACGCTTAAATTTGGAATAATTCAAAGTATAAAACATATGTATGGTATTAGTGCACCAAAAATTATTGATAGGATACAAAATATAAACAATTTCAATAATCCTGTATTACTATTCCATTGCATCCCTGATGACAGAATCCCTATAAAGCATTCTCAAGACATAAGTAAGTTTTTACCGGCAAATAGTCAATATCTCGAATTCGATTACTGTGATCATTCAAACGCTTACGAAATTGAAAAAAAAGACTTTACACAAATGTTAAAAATTTATTTTGAATCCTCATTTAATTAGAGATACAGGTTTTTGTTGATCAGAAGATAATTTAGCAGCTTTACAATAATTAAAAACTTTCATGCCTTCGGTAGGAGATAGTTTGGAATTAAAATCTTCGCGAATCGAATCTACAAAATTTTTCATTCCAATATTGAAAGAACTTCCCCAGTCTAATTCTTCTTTCGGGAAAGTTATTTCATTAATTTCCCCTTTTGAAAAACAGATTAAAGGAGGACCGTCCAAGATTTTACCTGAACATCTATTTATCCAAATAAATCCTTCAGTTCCTGTTATTTCAAACCATTCATCTTCATTAAAGTAATCTGAATTGATTTTTATTTTATGTGCTCTGACAATATCCCAAGATCCATGATTTTGATTTTCATAATTCCACATTATTATTCCAGGGCAGTCTAAAAAAGATCCATCAGACATTTCAGTATTTTCAACAAAAGATGAAATCTTTACAATATCACCCATCAAGTCATAAGCAACTGAAAAAATATGATATCCATAATCAAAGAGTACTTTTCCTCCTCCATTGATTTTTTCATTGAATCTCCAATTGTTTACTTTACTTTGGCGATCTGTTGAATAACCAAGAATACTTTTCAATCGAACAGATTTTATTTCCCCAATCACTCCATCTTTAATAAGAGACTTAGCTTTAATGTAAGGAGGATAATAAAGGAAGTTATCAAAAACCCTTGATTTTTTATCAGATTTTATACTTTCATCTATCATAGCTTGACATTCTTTATCTGAAATGGCCATGGGTTTTTGAACAGATACATGTTTACCATTTTTTAATGCTTCAATGAATATTTTTGAATGTAAATTATGAGGTGTTAAAATTTCAATCACATCAATTCTTTTATCGTCAAGCAAGTCATGATAGTCTAAAGTTGTTTTTTCAACTTCCCAAAATCTAGCTTTTCGGTTAAGAGTTTTTTGATCTATATCCGCTATTCCCGCTACTTCTACATTGTCCATATTTTTATAACCTTTTATATGCAGATCTGAGATATTACCAACTCCTATTATTCCTATATTTATGTTCTTTTTCATTTTTCTATTCTAAATATTTCTTTTTCACTTTTAACAAATAAGTATAAGTAGGATTAACAAATTGAGTTACTCTTGCTTCTAATATCTGTGCTAGTAACATAAATCCTTCTTTTTTATCAATTCCATAATCATTTTCAAGCCATAAAAGCATTTCAGACAGAGCTATTCTAAAAGCATCTTCTGCTGGCTTCCCTTGAGCAGTGGTCATAATGTATTCATCATTTATAATTCTTGGCCAATTCATGAAATTAGGGATTTTTTCTGATTTACACTTTAGCATCACGGTACCTCCAGTCTCAATTCCTCCTCCTCCACATATTTCTCCATCTCCTTGTATAGCATGCATATCTCCTATGTGAAGTAAAGCTCCATCATGATTTATTGGAATTTGAACAGTAGCCCCAGTAGTTATTTCTTGTATATCAAAATTCCCTCCCCACTCACCTGCCCATGCATTTGATCTTGATTCAAATTCTGGTGCTAATCCTACAACTCCAAGCATTGGTTTTATAGGAATTGACAATTTGTTATTCCAGATAACTTTATTGTCTATAATTTTTACAACCTTAAACACTTCTCCTATCGCAGAAGGCTCTAAATAGGAGGGAAATGCTCCTGTAGATCCTCTATATTTTGTATATCCAATATTATGAGTGTTTATTTCACCTATTTCTACATTCAGTACTTCTCCTTTTTTGGACCCATTTATCCAAATACAACCCGATGCAGGATTCCCTCTGTCATCAGGCATAGAATCATCTCTATATTTATTAAACGTTTCCACAAGATCCTTATCAACATCCTTTGAATCAGGTCCTCTATTCATTTGTGTTTCAACCTCAAACCAAGTTTCTTGATCTACTTCATCGGTAACTATATTATTTACTGAATGTTCACGATATAAAATTTTTTTTGTAATTTTTTTCATTTTAGATTTAAATTAGTTTTTGAAGATATCTTACTTTAAAAAAAAATCAAATAACAAAAAAAATTACATAATTTAACATAATTTTTTCTACTTACTGCTAAACTAATCAAAAATAGTTTAGTTAATTTTTAATTGATTATGAAAAAATATGAACAAGAAGCCATAGATACTGCACTTTATTGGAACGAAGAAGGTTTCAATAAAAGAAATCCAGAGGTGTCTGTTGAACACATGCATTTCCCTCACATTAGATTATGGGATAATAGGTTTTCAATTTTCAAAAATAAAGAAGAATTTTTAAAAGGATTTGATCAACAATCAAAAAATCTTGCTTCTGAAGAATGGAATCATACAGTAACAAGATCAATTAAGGTTATCCAATCTGATCCTGAAAAAGTACACTTGATTTTGCATCAATCACGTCGAGACAAAAAAGGAAAGGAATATCACAATTTTCATACACTTTGGATTATGAGCAAGATTAACGGGAAATGGGGAATTCAGTTTCGTTCATCTTTTCTTGAAGGCGCTTCAATGACTTCTTATTAGGTATATAGTATATAGATATGAAAAAAGACAAATTATATATATTAGGAGCCGGTACTCCAACTCCAACTGAATCCAGATTTGGTTCGGCTTACGTACTAGATATAGATGGAGAAAAAATTATGTTTGATTGTGGTCCTGCAGCAACTCATAAATTAGTGAAAAGTGGATTGTGGCCAACAGAAATTGATTACTTATTTTTTACTCATCACCATTTTGATCATGATATAGATTATCCTTGTTTCTTGTTATGTCGTTGGGATCAAAGTATCGGAAAAGAAAATATGCTAAATGTCTTTGGTCCAACTTTAACAGAAAAAATAACTAATGAAGTTGTTGGAGAGGACGGAGCTTTTTCTCATGATTGGAAAGCTAGAGTTTACCATCCTGTAAGTCAGAAAGTATATGTAAATAGAGGCGGAACTCTACCAAGAAAACCACCCAAAGTAAACGCTAATGATATTGTACCTGGAACAGTGAAGATTTCAAAGAAATGGGAGGTAGTAGCCGACGTCGCAGAGCACGTACAACCCTATCTTGATTCTTTGGCATACAGATTAGAAACTAACAAAAATAAATCCATAGTTTTTACAGGTGATACTCAACCATGTAAGTCAGTTATAAATTTGGCCCAAAACGCAGACATTCTTGTATGCATGTGTTGGGATGATCAAGAAACGATGAATGAAAATGGAGAATTTTTTGGTCAATGTGGAACTCTAGGAGCAGCACAAATGGCAGAAGATGCCAACGTAAAAACTCTAGTGCTTGTACATATGGGTCCAAATATTAGCTTAGAACAAAATAAGATTTCAGCTAGAAAAGAAATAGGTAAAATTTTCAGTGGAAATATAATATTTTCTGAAGAAATTCAAAGTGTTGACATATGGAATAAATAATCTTGATTAGGTAAATATTATCTAGCTATTTTATGTATTACATTATTTGAACTAATACCACAAAAATTCAGTGAAATGAGTCCCTAATGTAAGATCGGAACCTAAAGATAATCCCAAAACAATGCTCAAAATTCCAAAAAACGAAATTAAAGAATTCCCTATCAAAGATGATTTTAGGTACTTAAAAGGTAACGAAAGCACTATCGTCATTATACCCATAGCAACAACAGTGCCAATTGCAAAAAAGATTAAAAAAATAATACCAGAAAAAAAATTTGACGTGTTGGGTAAAATAGCTATTAAAACTGCCGCGCTACCAGCTAATCCATGAACAAATCCAATAAAAAATGATTTCGTACTTAAAAATGGAATAAAGTTCATAAAAAAGCTATGATTTTGTCCATGATGAAAATCGGTTGTTTCTATATTATGTGCATGCGATCCATGAATATGAGTATGAGATAGTCCGTCATGGTGATGACTGTGAAAATGAAATGAACCTTTATAAAGTTTCCAAAAAACTTGCAACCCTAAAATTATCAACATAACAGCAACTGCAAATTCAAAATATATGGCGATACGCATATAAAGATCTAAAAATTTTTCTTTCAGTAAAAGAATTATTGTTCCCAATATCATTAATGGTATGGTATGTCCCAATCCCCAGGAAATCCCCACCCAAACAGAATTAATGATCTTTTTGTTATCCCTAACAATAGTAGAAATAGCAACTATATGATCACCATCAGTTGAGTGTCTAAGTCCGATTAATAATCCTATAAATAAGGCAGATAAGATTCCTGAAAATTGTATTATTTCTTGTTCCATTATTTTTTTGAATAATAAAGGTATTCCTTTAAATTATAAATCAATTATAATCCGATTTAATGACTAACGAAGAGTTATCAAAATTCAAAAGGAGTCGATAAATGGGAATAATGAATGCTAAAGAAAATAAAAAAATATCAGCTGGTCCAGATATCTGGTTAGCTGGAGATCCAGAAGATCTAAAATCATTTATGAATAAAGGTATAAAAGGGATTGTGACAAATACTGTAGTTCTTAAAGATATGACTGATAAATATGGTTCTATTATAGATTTGACTAAACGTTACTTAGATATAACAGATAAAAAAATAGTTATTGAAATTGATGGACATTCTACTAACGAATTATTGGATGTAGGAGAAACTTTTACCAAAATCTCTGACCAGATTATACTAAAAATCCCAATGACTAGTTATGCTTTGGATGCATTTTCAGAGTTGAAAAAATCTAATATAGAAACTTTTTGTACAACAATTTTTTCACTCAATCAAGCAGTAATAGCTGGTAACGCTGGAGCAACACATGTTTTGCCATTTTGTGAACCATTCTTAGAAGTAAATCACGATTCTACAAAATTGGTCAGGGATATAAAGGCTACTTTTGATTCATGGGAGAACAGACCTTTTATAACAGCAGCTTTGGTACGTTCAACAACAACTGCACATAAAGCCATACGAGATGGGGCTGATGGAATAATAGTCTTCTGGCCAGTTTTTGAGGAAATGATTAAATCTAAATTAACAGATGAATGGAATCAGACTTTTCTCGACAATTGGAATGGGATTTATAAGTCAGGCAATCTCTCAGATTTAAATTACAAGCCTTAAAAATATTGATATATTTTTTATGTGACACAAAAGATGACAGTAATGAGAAGGTCAGGTAATATTATTAACCCATACCCCTCAAAGTGAATGTTGATAGCTTGCTCCTAAAGAGTGAGCTGTCAACCATTTTCAAATGATTCCTATACCAAAAACCAAAATTAGTATTACTGCAATAAGCACAGCGGATATTAATATGTAAAATTTTATATCTTGCATTCATTTATTATAAATAAGTTTAAACAATAATTAGTAGAAGGTTTAATTACGCTTATTAATCAACTTTTAATCTATATTAATTAGATGATTAAATTCAAAATATTAGTTTTTATATTAGTAATGATAGGAGTTTTCTTTATTTTTGAAAGAACAGTAGGCAAAAAATTAGACTCACATTTTAAAATAAAATATTTTACTTATGTAAGTACAATGAGTTTAGTGGGCTTTGTTCTAGGATTTGTTTTATTTTATTTACTTAGTTAAATTTCTATTAAATTTATGTTAGAATTCTAAATTATGAGTAATATTGATATGAAAAAATGTTCTTGCTGTTGTTGTTGTAGAAACGAGAGGTTTCTTTAGTAAGTACTTGCATTTTTATTTAATTGAGAAACCCCATGGAGGGGTTTTTTTTATGCATTATTTTAGGATGAACAAATGAATGAACATATGAACAAATTTTTTACTTTTCCGGAATTGATAAATGAGATTTCAGCTAGGTTTGTTGCACTTGGAGTAGTTTTACTTTCTGTTCCAATACTATTATTACTAATGAATAATAGTAATTACGTGTATATCTTACTTTCGTGTCTAGTATATGGATTTTTAGCCAGAGTATCATCTGGGCCTAAAATTAGTCCATTAGCTCTTTTCGTAACAAAATTTCTTGTGCCAAAGTTAAATAGAACGGAAAATCTAGTTCCAGGACCTCCAAAAAGGTTTGCTCAAGCAGTTGGATTGATTTTTTCAATCTTTACAACTGTTTTTTTCTTATTAGGCTTTAATGTCATAGCAATAAGTCTTATATCTGTTCTAATTGTATTCGCATCTCTAGAATCATTTTTAGGATTTTGTGCTGGCTGTAAAGTATTTAAATTTCTAATGTATATTGGATTGATTCCTAATAACATATGTGAAAAATGTGCCAATTATAAATTTTAGTTAGGTATATTTATAGTTTTTTCAATATGGATTTTAAATTATAATGTATATATGAAGAAAATAATTGGAACATTTTTTTTTATTGCTTTATTTATAGTTTTGGTAACAGCATGTGCTGAATCAGAATCTACTCCTGCACCAATGAGTTCACCTCCTATGATGCAACAAGTTGTTCCTAGCCCAACTGCAAAACCTGTTAACAACGTAAATACTAAAGTGGTTACAAAACCAACATCAACCAAATCTAAAAAGACAGTGATTCTCACTCCTGAGTCTACAATTATTCAGAAGGTTACACCTACTGCAAATGAAAACTCTAAAGATGGTGGAAAAAAGGAAAAGGCAGAGAATAATACTGGTAATACCTACACTGGAAGTACAACAACAGTATTAAAAACACCATTAAAAGCCACAGAAGAAGAGGTTATACGTCAACAAAATAAAATAGCACAAGATGCAACTGTTTGTTACGGTGCTGAAGGTTTACTTGGATCTATTTGTGAATCAGGTATGAAGACATTAAAATCTAATCCCATGATTTGTATGAAACCAGGAGAAAAATGGTTAGAATCTCTATGTGCAAGAGAATCTAAAAATCCACTCGTACAAGCTATGGCAGGTTCAATGATGCAATCAATGAAAAGCGGAAATATGGATACTTCCTCTGACGTAGGAACTATGATGGCTGAAATGATGCAAGCAGGATCTCAAGAGGAAGCAAAAGCACAAATGCCTGATTATATGAGTGCTATGGCAGGTTCTATGATGGGTGGCCAGAGCGGAGGTATGAGTTCGGGTGGCCAGAGCGGAGGTATGAGTTCGGGGGGCCAGAGCGGAGGTGTGGCTACAAGTGAGCCTACAGGTCCTACTGTTGATCTGTCAAATTTACCAAAGTTCGTTACAAATAATTTTATAGATTTGGATCCTTTTAACTCAATAACAAAATTTAGAGGAGCCTACGGTCATAATTACTCCGCAACTGATGAAGAATATGACCCTACAGGAAAATCATGTAGAAGTATGAAGCACTACTTTGAAGCATATACACTAGACCAACGTTGGTCGGGTCAATTTGGATCCTACGATACAAAAGGGAATGTAAATTATTATGCGCCTACAAGTGGCAAAATTGCTGATATTGTTCATGGTACATTTGGTAGAGATAATGGTAGCGTAGGAGAAGAATGGCAATTTACCATTGAATCTTCTGAATATCCAAGTGTAAATATTAAATTTCATCATGTTAATTTAGAAAGACATTTACAAGGTGGTGGAATTGTCCAAGCTGGTGAGTTTTTAGGAACAATAGCTAGAGACAATGGACAAGGAGAGATAGCTGCCTATGTATTATTAGGAAAAGGAACTTTAAAATACGTTTCGTTTTTTGATTTAATAACTGACGATGTATTTGCGCTATATGAATCTAGAGGATTAAAAAATAGATCAGATGTAATCATTTCACGTGAGGACAGAGAAAGTAATCCCATCCCTTGCACTATAGGAGATGGTGAAGGAGGTAAGTTTTATAGCCTCACAGTTGATGAACAACAATTTGGGAAATGGCAGCAAGGGTCAGAAAACTGGGTAGTTTTAACCCCATAATAAATAAGGGAATTTCTTATATTGAATTATGTAAAATCAGACTGTATG
>Ga0257112_10001004_pt1 | contig 10851 bp, 8 predicted proteins | sample LP_taG_5_FD_191565 | JGI IMG/M metagenome (GOLD analysis project Ga0257112, IMG submission 191565) | Marine microbial communities from Northeast Subartic Pacific Ocean, Canada - LP_J_2015_P26_1000m | ecosystem: Environmental > Aquatic > Marine > Oceanic | place: Canada: Northeast Subartic...
ATAATAAGAGAATCGGGTGCGTCGCCCGTAACTGTGAATGCAAGTTCTGTTGTTTCTCCGCCCAAAAGATTGATATTTCCAGATTGATTTTGAATTGCAAATGGTTTTGGTACAGAAAAAGATGTTCGGGGGTGGGACCATCGAAAAACAGCCTGAGCAGAAGTATTCCAACTGATTGCAAACAGGAATACACCGACCAGTAGAATTATCATTGAATACGATTTCCATTTTTCTGCACGATTGGAATGGAATAATTCAGCTTCATTGAGGTTTTCCAGTTTTGTGACAGTTTTTTTCACAAAAGATTTACTCAATTTCTTAGATGTACTTGTATCTATGCCCCGTTCTAATTGCAGAGCATTGATTAATGTATCTTCTTTTGGAAACACCAATCTGCCAGCGGCTCTGGCCAAGGTTGACCATCGGTAACGATGAATCCTGTTATTGATTGCCAGGACGTAAATCAATACAAAACCAGATAAAATGACCAATGTAATCAGTAAACCCAACTGCCATATTCCGTAGCGGACCTGTGGTATGAAGTAAAAGATGCTTTCCAGAGATATGGCACTAATAACTGCTAGAAGGCCGAACGAATACAATATCCAAGCCACAGTTTTGGCATCGTTCAACAAGGCTGCACTGCGAATAGTTTTGAGTTGTTTTTCGATTGATTGCATTATTGTGTCAGAGCAAAATGAATAATATTTACACCCATTTGCAACGCTGTTTCACGAATGGATTGAGGATCATTGTGCACTTCAGCATCTTCCCAACCATCGCCTAAATCACTTTCATATGTATAGAGAACCAGAATAATATCATCTTCAAAAAGAGCTAAGGCCTGAGGTGGTTTATTATCATGTTCGTGGACCTTTGGTAAGCCATGTTTAAAGTCATATACTTGGTGAAATATGGGATGATCATGAGGCAATTCAATAAGAGCCTTATCCGGGAAAACACGTTTCATTTCTCTACGGAATGATTGATCCATTCCATAATTATCATCAGCATGCAGAAAACCACCCCGCTGTAAAAATGTTCTTAAGCGAATGATTTCTGCATCAGTAAAACGCACATTACCATGCCCGGTCATGTACAAATATGGATACGAATAAAGATTTTCATCCGTTAGCTTAATGCGAGTTTCTTTATCGGCGGCAATAATGGCAGTATGGGTTTGTAAATAATTCAACAAGTTGGGCAAACTGCTGGGATTGCTATACCAGTCGCCGCCGCCGCCGTAATGCAAACGAGCAATGGTAAAATTCTGTGCAATGACAGAAGTAGTGATTATGAACAAAATAGTTAAATGTTTTAGTCTCATTTTACTAGTAGTATAATCAGTTAATAAAATTGTTCCCCTTACCGGGAGAAGAGAGAATTTACATCTGTCCTTACTCTTTCTCTTGCTCAAAAAGTAAGGAGGCATTATTTTAAACTGTCATGCATCAGAGGTTAACACTAGCCATCATCTTATTAATATCCTTTTGTCATATAAATGGCGCAGCTGCTGATTCTGTAAAATCATATTTGTGGGGTTTAATTCAATTCAGTCCCAAGCAAGAAATTGGATATGAACCTGGCTACTGGAAAGACCAAATTCTATTCCGACGTGAATTCCATGAACCAGTAACATTTTTACCTGCAGAAGTTCGTTATGGCATATTTATTTATGGTGGTGGTAAAGATGATAATGTGTCTTCAAGCTGGATGACATATGAGGAAGTTGTCTCTGGTTTTGATGGAGGTGATGTTAATGCACGTATTGGACATCAACTGGATATCGATTTTGCTAAATTGAATTTGTTCTATTATTTACTAAAAGCAAGTTGGCTGGATATGCATACCGGATTGAATTTTCGTTACAGCAACATTATTGTACCTGGAAAAATAGATGTAGTTTCTAATTGGGGGAATGTAAATGCTAGTTGGAATCCAGGTGATATTCGATTTTCCCCTAAAATTTTAACTTTTGGGTTAAGCCATACTGCAATGCTGCAATGGTTTGAACCATGGTATATAGATGTACGATATACATACGGTTTATCTACAGCAAGTTTTTATATGGACAAGAAAGATGAACTATTATCAAGTCCTTCTGGTTTAGGTCCATCTATGTCCATTTCTATGGGTCCTAGATTCATCATTGGTCTCGGAAAAAAATATGGTGATGAAAAGGGCAAGAAAATACGCTTGCGTCATAATCGTTTTTCATTTGGGCTAGATCTGCGTTATGCTTATACAAAACTCAACTCCATTAATGATCCAGATGATTTTACACCGATTAAAAAGATTCGTCTTCAAGATTTTGGAATTCATTTTACATTTTCCATTTTATATGGTGGTACACTAACATCTGGCGATCAGGGAAAAGAATATTATTATAGAGGAGATTTTGTAACTGCTAAAGATTATTTTGAAACGTTTTTAGATAACTATCCTAATCATGCTAATCGTAAACGAGCAGAGAAATTTTTAGTAGAAAGTAGAAAAAAGATACCGACGCAATTATACAAGGAAGGCATTCAATTCGAACACAACGGAATGATAGATAAAGCAATTGATAGATATATTGCTGCGCGGATAAAAGCAGATGGAGAAATAAAAGATTTGATACAGGGGAAATTGGATTACATCGCTATCCTTGAAATTGAAAAAGCTGAATTGTTATTATCCCAAGATAAAGCTGAACAAGCAATTAAACTCATGGAAAGCATTGCACATTTCTCTAAAGAGGCTAGAGATAAAATACCATATTTTGAAGCTAGACAACTGATGCAAAAAGCTGAAAAAGCATTAAAATTTGGATTTTATAGTAAATCTTTGGGTTTATTAGATCTAGTTTTGTTAAAAGACAAATCATTGAATTTTGAGGTGAGCACTTTACGCTACCAGGTCGCAACGCATTTGGTAGAAATGGCCAATAAAGTTTCTGATCATGCTGAATTGCGATCAGCAATACAATTGTTGGTTGATGCCAGTGCAATGACTGGTGATTTGGGTGATAATAACGAAAAAATACTCAATGAATTATTAAGCAAATTTATGGATGATCAAAAGCGTGAAATGTCTGGTCGAATCGATCAAAGAATGAGTGTTGTTCGCCAGCGAGCCATTACAAAGAAAATAATTCCACGGTTGACTATTGGGATGACTGTCCCTGATATTCAATCTTTACTGGGCCAACCGAAAAATATCGTCGAAAAAAAAGATAGTAATGGTACATTAATCCAATTGTGGATATATCCCTTGGAAGGGGGTGGAGATATGTATTTGTCATTTAAAGATTATATATTATTTAAGATCAAAAAAGACGCTTAAAGGAAATGTGCATTATTATTTGAATCTTTAAAAAATACCCTGTTCGAGGGTATTGTTTTAGATGGTAAGCTAAAATTATTTTAAAAAAACTATACATCAATTCTTGATATCCTCGCCTACACCAATTACCGATAATTATTTTTTATTTTGTCATCATATATTTAGAGTGAAACCCATTGTATCAAGATTAACGAACTGGGTACTTTTGCGGTCTATGTTCAGACGCATTACATTCATATTATTTCTAATAGGGCAGGTTATCTGGGCACAAACAGAAGATCGTGATTTTGAAAAGGAACTGAATTATCAATCAAAAGCGGTTCAGAATCTCAAAAATGAAATTGAATCTACTCGAAAAAAACTGCGTTCTGAAGAAAACCGGGAGAAATCCGCGGCCAGGACGATTACTAATCTTGAGAAGGAAATTTCATTGGTGGAGCGGTTGATTTTCCAATTAAAAAAAGAGGAAATAGCAGCAAGGGAAGAAATTGCAAAGCTGGAAAATGAAATTGAAGTGCATGAAAATGAATTGAAAGAATTAAGAATTCGTTATGCCAATCGTGCAATCAATGTCTATAAAAAGGGATCATTATCCGAAATTGAAAAAGTGTTGAGTTCTACTTCCTGGCGGCAGACAATTTATCGAACAAAGTATCAGAAAATAATTTCAGGTATAGATCAGAAGCATAAAAAACAGATTCGCTCATTGTTAGTGAATATTGGTAAAAAGAAATTGAATGTGCAGGGGATGCTCCTAAAAAGCATAAGCCTAAAAGCAGAACGCGAAAAACAAATGACAGACTTGCGTATGAAGCGTCAAAAGAAAAAACGTGAACTGGAAAAAATTCGTAACAGTAAAACTGAACTGGCTCAATATGTAAAGGAAAAAGAAGAGGGTGTAAAGCAACTGGAAGAATTGATTGCTAATATCAAGGAAGATAAAACTCGTACAGATCGTGCAGAGCGCATTCGTCGCCAGAAGGAAGCATTAAAAACCAAATCGTTTGTTGTATTGAAAGGTCAGCTTTCCTGGCCGGCGCGTGGAAAAGTGATCAGCAAATTTGGCCGTAAGTGGAATCCTGAACTGAAGACAACAACAAACAACACCGGTATTGACATAAAAGGGAAACCGGGTACACAGATTTATGCGGTTATGGGAGGTATAGTTACGACAATTACCTTTATCCGCGGTTATGGAAATATCATTATCATAGATCATGGCAGCGATTTTTTTACGATTTACAGCCATGTCACAAAAATTCAAACAAATGTGGACAGTGAAGTAAGAGCAGGGGATATCATTGCGTATATGGGTGATTCGGGATCCATCAATGGCTCAAAACTTCACTTTGAGATTTGGGGGAAAGACCAGAAACTCGATCCAGAAAAATGGCTGGTAAAACAATGATATTTAATGCAGCACATTATCAACCGGATGTATGGAAACGTATTAAAAAAATTATTGCTTCCAATCGCGTGGGCAGTGCCTATTTGTTCAGTGGTCCGGAAGGCTCCGGCAAAGAAGCCACAGCCCTAGCCATGGGCGCAGCGCTAAATTGCCAAAACAATGCAACAATCTGCGGCACCTGCTCATCGTGTTTACGATTTGCATCAATGCAGCATGAACATCTCCATGTGGTTGTACCACTACCGCGCAAAAAGGAGAGCATAGATAAAGATACAGATGTCCTGGTAATTATAGGGGATAAAAATGCAGCATTATTAACAGACTTATTGCAGAAGAAAGGTGAAGACCCATTTCAAAAGATCAAACTTCCACAGGCGAAAAGAATACTGATTAATTCAATTCGCGAATTACGAAAAAAACTTTATCTCAAATCCGTTGATTATGGTTACAAGATAGTATTGATTTTTGATGCTCATTATCTTTCAGATGGAGATGGTGCTTCAGCGAATGCATTGCTTAAAGTATTGGAAGAACCGCCGGAAAAAACCATAATCATTCTTGTGACGGATCATAAAACAATGCTCTTATCTACAATTCAATCACGGTGCCAGCATATTGATTTTCCGCCTTTAGACAATGAAATGGTCAATGCATACTTGAAAGAAAATGGAGTCAGTTTAAATGAATCAGAATTTTATGCGTATTTGACTGATGGCAATATGCACAGAGCTCGTTTTTTGGCAGATCGCTCGATAGATGATATTTTGAATGTAATGAAAGATCAAGTTGAATCAGTGGTTAATACTGATGGCAATAGCTGGCGATTATACATAAATAATATGTCAAGAATAGTTCGCAGCGATCCAGACAATTTCAAATTTCAATTATTTCTTCTCCAAACCTGGTTTCAGCAATCTTTTCGTTTGCGTCAAAATATTGATGCACCTTTAGCACAAAATGGCCTTGCTGAAGCTCTTAAATTATTCACAACTTCCTATCCTCAAGCTGATCTTACTGCAGTCAATTCCGTGATCGAAAGTACAATAGGGTCTATGGATAGAAATTTTTATATGCCCTTAACACTCACAAATATGCTTGTAGATATTCAACATTATTTAAAAGGAAAGGCCTGAAATGGCTGGCAAATTCTACATAACTACTCCTATTTATTATGTAAATGACAAACCCCATATTGGTCATGCCTATACCACGATACTGGCAGATGTCCTTTCCAGATATCATAGAGCAGAAGGGAATGATGTTTTTTTTCTGACTGGATTGGATGAACATGGACAGAAAGTTCAGCAGGCTGCAGCAGAGCGGGGCGTAAAACCAAAAAACCATTGTGATGAAATGGCGCCGCGATTTCTGGAATTGTGGGAAAAGCTACATATCTCCAATGATGACTTTATCCGCACCACAGAAGATCGACATGTAAAAGTTGTTCAGGATATTCTCCAGATTGTCTATGATAATGGCGATATTTATGAAGATGAATATGAAGGGTTTTATTCCGTTTCGGAAGAACGATTTATCACGGAAAAGGAAGCGGAAAGCGATGAATTCAGGGACATCAAGAAACTAAAGGAAAAGAATTTTTTCTTCAAGATGTCAAAATATCAGCAAACATTGATCGATCATATAAATGATAATCCAAATTTCATTCAACCTGAACATCGGAAAAATGAAATTTTGGGATTTTTACGCCAGCCTTTAGGTGATTTATGTATTTCGCGACCTAAATCTCGCTTGAACTGGGGGATTGATCTGCCTTTTGATAATAACTATGTCACTTATGTTTGGTTTGATGCCCTTATTAATTATGTTACAGCTACAGGTTTTGGTGTGAACGAAGAATCATATCAAAAGTGGTGGCCGGCAGAATATCATTTAATCGGTAAAGACATTTTGACCACACATGCCGTTTATTGGCCGACTATGCTTATGTCTGCAGAAATGCCTCTGCCAAAATCTATTTTTGCCCACGGCTGGTGGATGAGCGGTGAATCGAAAATGAGCAAAACTCTGGGTAATGTGGTCAATCCTTTGGATCTGATTGAAGAATACGGCGTGGATCCTGTACGCTATTACCTCATGCGCGAAATGGTGCTCGGGCAAGATGCAAGTTTTACGATGGAATCGTTTATTAAACGTTATAACAGTGATCTCGCCAACGATTTTGGCAATCTCTTAAGCAGAATCACTAAGCTTATAGAAAAGAATTTTGACAGTGTCGTTCCGAACCCCGGAAAAAGTACAACTGCAGATAATGAAATAAAGGTTTCCGCAGAAAAGGTAATTACATTAATTCATACTTTGATTACAGAAATGAAGGTCCATGAAGCAATTGAAAAGACACTGCAATTCATACGTGGAGTTAATAAATATATGGAGCATCAAGCTCCTTGGAAACTGGTAAAAAATGATAAAGAAGCTGCAGGCAGAGTGTTATATACAGCTGCAGAAGCACTGCGAATCGGTACATTGCTACTTGGGCCAGTTATGCCTCACAGAACTAAAATTGTTTTAGAAACATTCGATGTGCAGACAAGTGAATTACGCTGGGGCGGATTAAAAGCAGGAACAAGGTTAAAACAGCATCCGCCGTTGTTTCCGCGGATTGATATGCAGAAGGGTAATAATGAAGATAATACTAATACTCATGGAACATTCATTGACTATGAAGATTTTGAAAAGCTCGGTCTGAAAACAGCAGAAATATTGTCCGTAGAAAAAGTAGAGAATACGGAAAAACTGTATAAACTGCAAATCAAGGCAGGTAATAAGGAATGGCAGATAGTTTCCGGAATCGCAGATCATTATACGTCAGAAGAATTAGTCGGAAAAACGATCGTAGTTGTTTCCAATTTACAACCGGCAACCATTCATGGCGTAAAATCAAAGGGGATGCTCTTGGCAGCTTCACGAAAGAAGGAATTATCTTTGATAGTAGTTGATAGTGATAAAGTAGAATCCGGTGGAAAAGTTTATTAAAAATTAAAATTTATCATTTTTTATCAAAAAACGTATGAAGTTGATAGACACACATTGTCACTTATTCTATAATGATTTGAAAAATGACCTGGATGGTGTATTAAATCGCGCTACAGAATTGGGTGTAAACCGCTTCATCTGTGTTGGCACTAATATTAAAGATTCGAGGGTATGTTTAACTCTGTCTCAAGAACATAAACATATTTATGCCTCAGCTGGTATTCATCCTCATGATGCCAAGGATGCACCAAAAAATTATGTTGAACAGATTCATGAATTAATGAAAAACCCCAAGATGGTTGCTGTTGGAGAAATGGGATTGGACTATTTTCGAAATATTTCAGATCCAAAAATTCAAAGAAAAGTATTTCGTGAACAGCTGCAAATCGCCAGTGAATTGCATAAACCAGTCATATTTCACAACCGTGATGCGGATGATGATGTGATTCAGGTGTTGTCAGAATTTCCGGATGTGATAGGTGTGGCGCATTGTTTTTCCAGCGATCTAAATACAGCGAAGACTTTCATGGATATGGGTTATTATATTTCTTTTTCCGGTAATCTCACATTCAAAAACAGCCACTTGCCTGGTGTTGCTAAAGAACTACCGTTGGATAAATTGCTGGTGGAAACAGATTCGCCCTATTTGAGTCCCGTACCGCATCGGGGTAAACCAAACGAACCGGGTCGAACCCGTTTTGTGGCGGAAAAACTAGCTGTGATTCACGATGTTTCATTAGCTGTGATCGCCGAAAAAACAACTGCCAATGCAAAAAATCTTTTTGAATTATAATAGTTCTCAGTGACAAACAACACTCAACATACATTTCGTAAAAAATGGGGCCAGAATTTCTTGGCGGACACCAATCTACTCCGCAAGATAGTAAGAACTATTAATCCAACAGCAGATGATGCTATTTTAGAGATAGGTCCAGGAGAAGGTGCGCTGACTGAACGTGTTCTTCCCTTGGTAAAATACATGGCTGCCATAGAAATAGACCCTAAATTGATCAAATATCTGAATGGCCGTGATGATCTGCAGGATTGTCATTTTATTCATAAAGATGTGCTTATGCAGAAATTGAATAGTCTGCCGATTCCAACTCCGATTAAAATAATTGGCAATATTCCATACAATATTACGTCACCTATATTATTTTGGCTCATTGAACAACGCGCCCATTGGACTGCAGCATTTATCATGGTTCAAAAGGAGATGGCAGACAGACTCACTGGTGAAGTAGGAACAAAGTCATACGGACGATTAACAGTGATGATCGGTGCCTTTTTAAATGTTGAAACACGCTTCACGATTCCACCGGATGTATTCATCCCTAAACCAAAAGTAAAATCGGCTATAATTAAACTGGTCAAACGATATGATCCACTGATTGAAGATAAGTATTTTGAACGGTTTGAAAAGATCGTTGCAGCAGCATTCTCACGTCGCAGAAAAATGCTGCGCAATACTTTATCTGGTTTAGGTGTTCCGGAAGAAATTCAGAAAAAAATTGATTTCACCCGCCGCCCTGAAACGCTTTCAATTTCTGAGTTTTCAGAGTTAGCAAAGACAATTTAAAAATCTGAACTCTATATCTTGAGAAACCTTTGATTATAGTGTAAATTACCTTACTTGTCTCGAATCGATTTATAGAGGAAAACTATGGCAAAAGTTGCAAGAACAGTTAACGAATCCAACCGCAGTCTCAGTCGCTACCTGGAAGAAATCGGGAATTATGAACCCCTTCCACCGGCTAGAGAGGTTGAGTTGGCGCAGAAAATCCACAAAGACGACCAGGTTGCGTTAGAAGAACTGGTCAAAGCGAATCTGCGTTTTGTTGTTTCTGTTGCGAAAGATTATCAGGGCCAGGGTTTACCCCTGACAGATTTAATCAACGAGGGTAATTTGGGGTTGATTAAAGCAGCCGGGCGTTTTGATGAAACCCGGGGCTTTAAATTTATTTCCTATGCCGTTTGGTGGATTCGCCAATCTATCCTGCAGGCGCTGGCGGAACATTCTCGTATTGTACGCCTGCCCTTGAACCGTGTGGGTACGATCAGTAAAATCACCAAAACAGCTGAAAAACTGGAAGCTGAAATAGAACGCTCTCCTAACGAACAAGAAATTGGCCGTCAGCTGGAAATGACTCCGGATGAAGTAATTGATGCCATGCGTATTTCACGTCGCCACCATTCGCTAAATGCTCCATTTCGTGACGGCGATAAGAATTCCTTGATAGATGTGATTAAAGATGAAAACCAATCATCTCCAGATGAACCATTAATGAATGATTCCTTGAAAGATGAAATACGTCAATCCCTGGACACATTGAAAGAACGGGAACGCCAAGTCATTAAAATGTATTTTGGTATTGAACGTGACTATGCATTAACATTGAATGAAATTGGTGAAGAATTCAACTTAACACGTGAGCGTGTAAGGCAGATCAAAGAAAAAGCAATCCGTCGTTTACGCCATCGATCACGCAGTAAAACATTAAGAACATATTTAGGCTAATTGGAAGGAGGTGATTGCACGTGGTCGAAGTGACCGTTAGAGAAGGTGAACCGTTAGAAAAGGCGTTACGCCGTTTCAAAAAGAAATGGGAACGCGCCGGCATTCTGCGGGATGTAAAAAAGAAATCTTTTTACGAAAAACCCAGTGATTCCAAGCGGATCGCCCGAAAAAAAGCTGTACGCCGTATGGCCCGTTTGCGACGCATTGCGCAGTATTAAATCCATTTTTTCTTGAATATTAAAAGGCTCGGTTTTTGCCGAGCCTTTATTTTATATTGTAGATTACATCCAAGGTAAATTTTGAAATTATTCGTTAAAATCATTGCAATCTTCTACATTGTAATAAAACCTGTTTATGGGGGAGAGTTTTCTATTACACGATTAGCATGCGACGAACTTTTGAATGGATTAAATATTACATTATTATCTAATAAAATGATTCCTTTAAAAAATGTTACATCGTGGTATTCCCCTCATGGATGGTTATATGTTACGGTAAATGATGCTAGCTTTCTGAATTCCAATGTAGACTTGAATAGTTTTTCAAATAAATTACTTCGTGATATTGATATAATAAATAATGAACATAGCGTTCAAATTGGATTCCT
>Ga0257112_10001006_pt1 | contig 10842 bp, 11 predicted proteins | sample LP_taG_5_FD_191565 | JGI IMG/M metagenome (GOLD analysis project Ga0257112, IMG submission 191565) | Marine microbial communities from Northeast Subartic Pacific Ocean, Canada - LP_J_2015_P26_1000m | ecosystem: Environmental > Aquatic > Marine > Oceanic | place: Canada: Northeast Subartic...
ATATTGGTCTGTGATGCTCTGAAAAGCCCTATTTAAAGGGCTTCTAGAGAAATTGGCATCCCGTAGGGGAGTCGAACCCCTGTTGCCTGGATGAAAACCAGGTGTCCTAGGCCTCTAGACGAACGGGACTAGATTTCGGTGAATTATAAAAGCTAAAAGCTCTCATGGAAAGATAAATACTCTTATTTAAAGCGTTGATTTATAGCTTTTAAAAAACCTCTTAAAAAGTTTCCTTCCATTTTATCCGGATACAATCTTCTGAACATTCTTTCTAGACGAGTTAATATCTGTTTAGGATTTTCTGGATCAATTAAATCAAGCTTAATTGCAGTCTCATTAAAATGCTCAATTAAACGATTTAATTCCTCTGATGTGTATTCTGGAAAATCTTGCCATGACTGAATTGGCTTATCATTAATTGCTTGAAATAACTCATAACAAACTATTTGCACTGACATGGCAATGTTTAAAACTGGATAATCAGAATGGGCAGGAATCAAAAGATGTTTGTTAGCCAATTGTAATTCTTCATTAGCGAGCCCCCTATCCTCTCTTCCAAATAATATTGAGACTTGTATTTCTTCTGATGTAAGTTGTTTAATTTCCTGGGCTGCATCTTTAACATTTACAGTTGGCCACTCAATACTCCTTTCTCTTGCAGATGTTGCATAAATCACTTTTGAGTTTTTTACAGCAACTTCTATAGAGTCAAAAATTACTGCTGAATCTAAAATATCTGCAGCATTACCAGCAAGAGCTACAGCATCTTTGTCTGGAAATTTTTTTGGGTTAATTAAAACTAAATTTTTTAGCCCCATATTTTTCATTGCACGTGCTACCGAGCCAATATTTCCTGGATGAGAAGTCTCAACTAAAACGATCTGAACAAAGGTATAGATGGGATTCATAGAGCTATTATCATCATTTCCAGTACAATATGCGACATGTCAAAACCTGCTCTATTAAATATCGCTATTCTTGCAGCTAATATTGGGGCTGCTGAGCTTGAATTTGCTGTAAAAAAAGTTCAAAAACTTAGTATTGTAAAAAAAGGTCCAATGGATTATGTAACTGAAGTAGATCAAAAAGTTGAAAAGCTTGTTTTTGATGAAATTAGAAAGTATTACCCAGAGGATAATTTCCTAGGAGAAGAATCAGGTCATGAAATCAATAACTCTGAAACAACATGGGTTTTAGACCCTATCGACGGAACAACTAATTTTATTCACGGTTATCCACAATACTGTATCTCCCTAGCATGTGTAATCAATGGACAAACTAAACATGCTGTAATAATTGATCCAACGCGTCGAGAAGAATTTTCAGCATCCAAGGGTAAAGGCGCACAACTGAATGGAGAAAGAATTAGAGCTAGTAAACGCTCCAATCTTAAAGATGCTTTGCTAGGAAACACCTCACATACTTCACAATCTCAAGAGTACACATTTGATAATATTGCTAGTTTTAGAGCTCTCTATAAATATGGTTTAACCATTCGACGTTCTGGTTGTTCAGCTTTAGATTTGGCTTATGTGGCTGCAGGTAAATTGGATGGCTTTTGGGCAAATGGTCTTGCTATTTGGGATGTTGCTGCAGGCATGTTAATTGCCGAAGAAGCTGGAGCATTAACAAGCGATTTCTTGGGTAATCCTGATTTCAAAGATGGAGATCATTATATTTGTGCAACCCCAAAATGCTTTAAACCAATGCTAGAGGCAATCAAACCTAATTTTTCAGCCAACTAAGGCATATCATCAAATTCAACAGCCTCAGGCTCAGGAATAGCCATGTCATCTTGTGTAATTGAAAGAATTAGAAGCATGTTAGCTACAATATAAATAGACGAATAAGTTCCTACTAAAACGCCAATGATAAGCGCCTGACTAAAACCTCTAATCATCTCACCACCAAAAAAGAATAGTGAAAATAATACTAATAATGTTGTAAATGATGTAATTAAGGTTCTTGATAAGGTTTGATTCAACGATCGATTAACTATTTCTTCAGGCTCAAACCCCCTCTCACCTCTAAAGTTTTCTCTGATTCTGTCAGATACTACAATCGTATCATTGAGTGAATAACCAATAACTGCAAGAAGTGCTGCAAGCACAGTCAAGTCAAAGTCCCAAGCAAAAATTGAAAACAAGCCAAGAATAATCAATACATCATGGGCTAAAGCTGTGACAGCCCCTAAAGCAAATTTGTATTGAAATCTGAAAGCTACATAAAGCAAAATCATACCTAAAGCCACCAACATTCCTAGGCCACCTTGATCCCTTAATTCAGAGCCAATTTGAGGGCCAACAAATTCAATCCTCTTAAGCTCTGTTTTGGAGTCACCTTCTTGTAAAAAATTAAAAATAACATCCCCCAATTGACTATTACCATCTTTATCAGCAACCTTAATTAAAACATCTGAATTAGATCCAAAATTAACAACTTGAAAATCATCAAAACCATTATGAGTCATTAAATCTCTAACCTTGGAAAGATCTGCAACTTCTTCATATGACACCTCAATCAGAGTTCCCCCACTAAAGTCTAAACCAAAATTTAGACCTCTTAATCCAAGTGAAGCGACAGATATAACAAGTAAAGATAATGAAAAAATACCAGCCATTATTCTAAAACGCATAAATGGAATATTAAAATTCATTAAACTCTAAGCTCCTGAATATTTTTATTGCCATACATCAAATTAACAATTGCTCGTGTTCCTAATATTGCCGTAAACATAGAAGTTAAAATTCCAATTGATAATGTAATTGCAAAACCCTTTATGGGCCCTGTTCCAATTGTATACAGAACAAGTGATGCTATTAATGTCGTCACGTTTGCATCAAAAATTGTTACAAAAGCACGTGAAAAACCTTCATTAATAGCGGTTTGTGGATCAAGCCCAGCTTTAAATTCTTCTCTTATCCTTGAGAAAATTAATACATTAGCATCAACAGCCATTCCAATTGTTAAAACAATCCCTGCTATGCCTGGCAAAGTTAAAGTAGCTCCTAGCAATGACATAAAACCTGTAATTAAGACAAGGTTAGCTAATAAAGCAATATTTGCAGCAAGACCAAACCACCTGTAATAAAACAACATAAATGCAACTACAGAAAGAAAACCGATAATTATCGATAGAATACCAAGTTCTATATTTTCTTTTCCAAGACTAGGTCCCACGGTTCTTTCTTCCACAAATTTCATTGGCGCAGCCAAGGCACCTGCACGCAGTAATAATGCCAATTCACTTGCTTCTTTGGGTGACCCAACACCAGTAATTCTAAAAGCTGTACCAAGTACAGCTTGTACAGTAGCAAGGCTAATAATTTTCTTTTCAATATATGAGGATTGTTTTATTACCTCATTTCCATTTTCATCTAAAGATAAAACTGATTTATTTTTTTGCTCTACAAATAAAACTCCTAATCTTCTTCCAATATTCCTATTTGTTGCTTTTTGCATTGCTCTTCCGCCCTGCATATCCAAAGTGATGTTGACTTGAGCAAATCCACTTTCATCAAATCCTGATTTTGCATTAGTTACCCTATCTCCAGAAACAATAATATTTTTTTCTAAATAGGCTGAACCCATTCGTTCATCTTGAAAAGAGAATTCTTCTTTTCGTAGTCTTGAAGTAGTAGAGCCTGCTTCAAGCCTAAATTCTAAATTTGCAGTTTTGCCAATGATCTTTTTAGCAGCAGTTGTATCTTGAACACCAGGAAGCTCAACAACTATCCTGCTACTTCCTTGGCGTTGAACAATGGGTTCAGAAACACCAAGCTCATTCACACGATTTCTTAAGGTCATTAAATTCTGACCTACCGCATAATCACGAAGCTCTTTTATAGCTTGTTTGGAAAATGCTAATTGAATCAAGTTTCGAATTGCATTTGGTCTTAGGTCATATAGTGATGTACCAGTTGCAATTAAATTATCTTCGCTAATAATCTTTAATGCTTTGTTGTAATCCTCATCACTAATAAAAGAGAAGACTATATCTTTATCATCTTTTTTAGAGCTTTCAACATTAATACGCTTATCTCTAAATTTTTTACGATATTCATTCAGCAGTGATTCAAGACGATTATCTAGGGCGTTCTCTAGGTCAACTTCTAGCAAAAAATGGACACCCCCAGATAAATCTAAACCAAGCTTTAAAGGTCCTGCTCCAATGTCCCTTAACCACTGAGGTGTTGAAGGTTCTAAATTTAAAGCAACAATAGCCTCATCTAATAAGTTCTTTTGCAAAGCTGCTTTTGCGGCTAATTGATCTTCAAATGAATTAAACTTTGCAACAATATTATTTTCCTTTAAACCAGTAGACTCAAAAAGAATCTGATTTGAATTAAGAATCTCATTAACTTGATTCAATAAACTTTGATCAGCTGATTTACCAGAATCTGCATATGCTACTTGGATTGCTGGTTTTGAGGGATATAGATTTGGTAAAGAATAGATAATTCCAATACCAAGCACGAACAAAATAAGTCCGTATTTCCAAAATGAAAATCTATTCATCGTAATAATTAATCAATTGAGGCGATGGTGCCTTTTGGTAATACATTTGAAATAGCAGTTTTTTGAAGTTTAAATGTAATGTTTTCACTGACTTCAATAGAAACATAATCACCATTAATATCTTTAATACGACCGATGATACCGCTTGCCGCCACAACTTCATCACCTTTTTCTAAACCATCCATCATAGCTTTAAGTGCTTTCATTCTTTTTTGCTGAGGTCTAATGGTCATAAGATACATGAGCAATAAGAAGCCCAAGAAGAAAATTAAGAGTGGGTCTGGTAAATACCCTGGATACTCAGCTTGTGACTCGTTCATAAAATCTCCTTATATTAAATGCTTGGGTACATCTAAATGACGCTTATTATAAAAGTCTTTTATAAACTTAGCGAATGAATCTGTTTTAATTGATTCACGAATTTTTTTCATCAAATTTTGATAATAATAAATATTATGAAAGCTGTTTAAAATAGATCCTAATATTTCGTTGGTCTTATCTAGATGATTTAAGTAAGCTTGAGAATAATTTTTACAAACTTTACAACTACATTCAGCATCTATTGGATTATAGCTATCCTTACTAGGAGCATTACGAATATTTAATACCCCATAAGAAGTAAAAAGTTGTCCATTACGAGCATTTCTTGTAGGTAAAACACAATCAAAAATATCAATTCCATAATAAACTGCTTCAACAATATCCTCCGGTTTGCCTACCCCCATTAAATAGTGAGGTTTTTCCTCGGGTAGATGTGATGAGAGAGAGTCTAAAATACGTGTTTTATCTTCCTTAGGCTCTCCAACACTTAGACCGCCAATTGCCAAACCATCAAACCCAATTGAACTTAACCCATTCAAAGACTCAAGCCTAAGATCCTCATACATCCCTCCTTGAATAATGCCAAACAATGCTGCGCTAGATCTATGAGCATCAAATGATCTTTTTGCCCATCTTAATGAAAGCTCCATTGATGCTTTAGTTTCTTTATATTCTAAAGGGTACGGAGTGCATTCATCTAAAACCATCACGATATCTGAGCCCAGATTTTCTTGAATTCTCATTGAATCCTCTGGGCTCAAAAAACATTTCTTACCATCATAAGGAGATTGAAAACTTACTCCTTGTTCTGTGGTTTTAGCTAAGTCTCCCAAACTCCACACCTGGAAACCTCCAGAGTCTGTAAGTATTGGCTTGTCCCAATTAGAAAACTTATGTAAACCGCCCAAACCCTTAATAAGCTCATCACCGGGACGTAACATTAAATGATAAGTATTACCTAAAATAATTTCAGAATTTGTCTCTAAAAGACTCTCTACTTCTAGACCCTTGACTGTGCCATTTGTTCCCACTGGCATAAAAGCAGGAGTCTGAATCTTTCCTCTAGGAAAATCTAATTCTGCTCGACGAGCAAAACCTGATGTATTCAAAATATTAAATTTCATGGTGTTTAATTAACATGGCATCTCCATAAGATAAAAATCTATATTCTTTAGCAATTGCTAAATTGTATAAATTCATCATCTGTTCATAACCTATAAATGCTGCTACAAGCATTAACAATGAAGATTTTGGGAGATGGAAATTTGTAAGCATATAATCTACCACTTTAAACTCATACCCAGGGTATATAAACAAATCAGTTTCTCCTTTAAATGGTTGATATTCTAATTGGCATGCTGTCTCTATAGCTCTTACAGAAGTTGTTCCTACTGCAATAACCTTCTTATCTTTGCTTTTAGTTTCCTTGATTTGATTAATCAGAGTTAAATCAACTTCAATCAATTCTTTATGAATTACATGATCTGAAATATTTTCAGTTTTAACTGGCTGAAAAGTTCCAGCTCCTACTTGTAAATTAATATAACCAATCGTAACTCCTTTATCTTCTATCTCCTTAAGCAGAGAAGAATCAAAATGCATTCCAGCAGTTGGAGCTGCAACAGATTCTTTTTTTTCAGGATTGGCATAAATTGTCTCGTATCTCTCTTCATCTATTTTTTCAGGCACTCTTTTCATATATGGCGGAAGAGGTATTTGACCTAGAGATAAAAATATATCATGTGGATCAGAAGACCAATCTAAAATAAAAAAGTTATTACTTCGACCTATAACTTTTGCTGAAACTCGATGATTGCCATGAAAAAAAAATAGCTCACTTAATTCTTTGGTTGCCCTGGAAGATTTTAATTGAACTAATGTTCTATTTGCATCTAAAAACCTCTCAAGTAAAACCTCTACTTTCCCACCAGATATCTTTTCACCAAATAATCGTGCGGGAATTACTGACGTATAATTTAAAACTAATAAATCCCCCGCATTAAAATAATTAACTATTGACTTAAATTTCTCATGCTTGACCAAATCAAGAGCAACTAAGAGTCTCGAATCGGTCCGATTCTTTGTTGGGTACTGAGCAATTAGATGCTTTGGTAAATCGTAATTAAATTTTTTAGTTTTCATGCAAGCACGTAATTCTAAAAGATGTTGAACTCGGCTACAATGATCGCGCGGCCCCATTGGCGGAATTGGTAGACGCGCGCGATTCAAAATCGCGTTCCTTCGGGAGTATCTGTTCGACTCAGATATGGGGCACCAAAAAACTAAAGATGCATAACTAATGAAATTAAATAAAGGTCATTCAAAAATAGTTGTTAAAGTTGGCTCTGCTGTATTAACAGACTCTAATGGCAACATAAGAAAAAAAATCATCCAACAAATTGCGGATGATATTGCTATTGTTAATAAAAATAAACAGTTAATTCTTGTCTCATCGGGCGCAATATCAATGGGTAGAAAATATCTTGATCTAAATAAAAAAATTAGCATCAGTGAATCTCAAGCCCTTGCAGCAGTTGGTCAGATTGAATTAATGAATGCATGGAAATCTGCATTCAAAAAGCACAATATTAATATTGCACAAATTTTACTTACCCCAAAAGAACTTCAAACAAGAAAAGATGCAAATAATGCACTAAAAACAATTCATACCCTTCATTCACACAATACTATACCTATAGTAAACGAGAACGATACAACTGCCACCGATGAAATTCAATTTGGAGATAATGATTTACTAGCTGCTAAATTAGCTAAACTTTTTAAAGCAGATTTATTAATACTCTTATCGATAGTAGATGGATTATTTGAATCTTTTGCAGGGAATAACCATGTTGATAAATCAATTTTAATTAAAAAAATCACTGTAATTAATTCAAAAATAAATCAAATGGCTGGTGAAGCTAGCAAACTAGGAAAAGGTGGAATGATATCAAAAATTGAAGCTGCAAAAATAATTCTAAAAATGGGAAGTGAGCTTGTGATAACTCGTGGAGATATAAAACATCCAATTTCAAAATTAAAACATCAATCTCGATCAACATGGTTTTCAAAAAAATGAATTCACAACTTAATGAAATACTTGAAAAAATTGGAGCAAATGCAAAAAAAGCGAGTACTTTTCTAAATAAGGCATCAACAAATCAAAAAAATAAATTTTTTGAGTATGCTATTTCAGAAATTAAAGCAGACGCTAAATCTATTCTTGCAGTTAATCAACAAGACATAAATAATGCCAAGAATAACCAAAAAGATTCTGCTTTTATTGATCGGCTTGAATTAAATCATGATCGAATTGGAGACATTTGTAGGACATTAGATGCAATTAAATTATTTGATGATCCTGTTGGTAAGGTTTTAGCAAGATGGGACAGACCCAATGGTTTAAATATTTCAAGAGTTGCCACCCCATTGGGTGTCATTGGATTAATTTTTGAAAGTAGGCCAAATGTTGCAACTGATGCAGGAGGCCTATGCCTCAAATCAGGCAATGCTATTATCCTTCGAAGCGGCAAAGATGGATTGAAATCTGCAATGGCGCTTGTATCATCTTTACAAAAAGCTTTAGAAAAAGCTGATTTACCTAAAGAATGTATTCAAATAATTCCATCAGAAAGTCGAGAAGCAGCTACTTTAATGCTAGGAGGTTTGAATGGATCAATAGATGTGATTGTACCAAGAGGAGGAAAAAGTCTTGTCGCTGAGGTTAAAAAATCAGCTAAAATACCTGTTTTTGGTCATCTAGAAGGTATTTGCCATGTTTATGTTGATCAAAACGCGAATGAAGATAAAGCATTAGCGGTATGTATTAATGCAAAAATGAGACGAACAGGGATTTGCGGAGCGACAGAAACAATATTAATTCATGAGGCTATTGCATCTTCATTTGGCCCAAATTTAATTTCTAAATTGTTAGAGTTAAATTGTGAAGTTAGAGGTTGTAATCTAACTCAAGAACTGGATTCAAATGTTATTCCAGCTATAGAAAAAGACTGGGCAACAGAGTACCTTGCTCCAATTGTAAGCATAAAAATTGTGAATGATGTCAATGAAGCCATTAATCACATTGAAAAATATGGAACTGGACATACAGAATCAATTATTAGCGAAAGCAAGGAAACGCAATCTCAATTCACAAGTTCAATTGACAGCGCAATTGTAATAATTAATGCATCTACTCAATTTGCAGATGGTGGTGAATTTGGTTTAGGTGGTGAAATTGGTATTGCTACTGGAAAATTTCATGCCAGAGGACCTATTGGAGTTGATCAACTGACCAGTTTTAAATACATTGTTTCAGGCAATGGGCAAATTAGAGATTAATCTAAATATATATCAAACCTTATTGTCTTTCCTTTTACTTGGTAATTTATCCCCTCTCCAAAGGGATTTGCATTAATTGGCCTCTTAATAATCAACTTATTTACTGACATCAATTGCAAAAGTTGAAATTCTTCTTTGGGATTATTCTTGATCGATTCATGCTCAAGAATCTTAGTTAAATACTCTAACTGAGCTGATCTTAATGCAGTTTTTTTTGCTTGCGGGAACATGGGGTCAAAATAAATTACATCAAACTCCTTAGCTTCTCTAACAAATGAACAAGCATTGGCATTAACTAAAGTTAATCGAGAAAAAATCTCATTCTCTTTGCTTCGTTTCATTCCATCTTCTAGAAGATGAAATAAAATATTACTCTGTTCAACAGCTGTAACTTCATGTCCCAAAGTTAAAAATAATAAAGAGTCTTGCAGTAAACCTGCTGTGCAATCTAGTATTTTTTGAGGTTGTTCTGATTTTCCTAAAGCTTTTTTAATTAACCTCTCATGGTCGGCTCTTTTAAGACGCCAACTCATAGATCGTGAATTAAAATCGATAATAAAACTTTTTTTTGCTCTAGCTTTTGGATGAAAAAATGACAAACCTAAATCATTAACCTCAAGATAAGGTTTCTCATTGTCAACAATCATATTAAAAGTTCTGCTACCAAGCTTCTTTGCTATCTCTTCAGCGTAATTTTTATGCTTTTTGGATGTATAAAAAATGTTACATGTCATAAAAGCAATAAGATTGATCCTAAGATAAACCTATACAGAACAAAAGGAATCATTCCTATTCTTTGAACAAATTGTAAAAATATTTTAATAGTCAAAAAAGCAATAATTGCTGAGCCAATGAATCCAACAAATAGAATGATGAAATCATTCAATGAGATTGAATAAGCTTCTTTAAATATCATAACTAATAAAGCTCCTAAAATAGTTGGAATACTTAATAAAAAAGAAAATTTAGAACTCTCCTTAAGGTTTAAGCCTACCAACAAAGCACCTGTCATAGCCATTCCTGATCTTGAAGCTCCAGGAAAAACTGCTAAAGCTTGAAAGCATCCAATTAACAAAGCCATAGCAAATGTTAATCCAACAATAGATTTAGTTTGATTGGAAAGTTTAAAAACTAACAACAAAAGACCAGCAAAGATTATATTTGCCCAAGCAATTGAATTAACAGTATAAATTCTCGTTGAAGTTAGATCTGAAAAAATAAAACCAACCAAAAAAATTGGAATTGTTGCAATAATAAGATTTGATCCGAAAATGAAATCTTCTTTATTTCTATCATTCCTCCATGGGAGCCATGACAAGAATAACTTTCTTAAATCACTACTAAAATAATAAATTACAGCGACCAAAGTCCCTGCATGCACTGCTATATCAAATATTAATCCAAAATCTTTAACTCCAAATAACATTGATGGAAGCAGAAGATGAGCAGAACTTGAGACAGGCAAAAACTCAGTTAGACCTTGGATGCATGCAAGAAAGAGAGCCAATAAAATATCTGAAATCATTTTTTTTGATACTCTAACGTTTTTAAATAAACAGGGTTCGCATTTACTGGATCAAATTCTTCACCCACTTCAAGCTCATGTTTTGCCAAGATCGCTATAGCTTCAGCCCCACCAAGAACATTTGATAGATATTTTGG
>Ga0257112_10001009_pt1 | contig 10835 bp, 9 predicted proteins | sample LP_taG_5_FD_191565 | JGI IMG/M metagenome (GOLD analysis project Ga0257112, IMG submission 191565) | Marine microbial communities from Northeast Subartic Pacific Ocean, Canada - LP_J_2015_P26_1000m | ecosystem: Environmental > Aquatic > Marine > Oceanic | place: Canada: Northeast Subartic...
AGACCGTCTGCTCAGGGAATTTAAGGTTCATGCAAATATTGGCCAGCCTATGGTTGCATATCGTGAAGCTATTACAAAGCGTGTTTCTGAAATTGATATGAAATTTGTGCGCCAGACCGGTGGCCGCGGTCAATACGGGCATGTTGTCATTAATGTTCAGCCGAATCAACCTGGAAAAGGTTACCGCTTTGAAAATAAGATTGTTGGTGGTGTCATTCCTAAGGAGTATATACCATCAATAGATAAAGGTATGCAAGAAGCGCTTAAAAATGGTATCATAGCGGGATACCCTATCGAAGATGTTCGTGTTGAATTAGTTTTTGGCTCCTATCACGATGTAGATTCATCAGAAATGGCTTTTAAAATTGCGGGGTCAATGGCCATTCAGGATGCTTGTAAGAAAGCTGCTCCGAAATTGATGGAACCAATTATGCGGGTTGAAGTCATTGTACCTGATGAGTATCTAGGCGATGTGATGGGAGATATTAATTCCCGCCGAGGGAAAATTGAAGGAATGGAGCAACGAAAAGAAGCGCAGGTTGTTTCTGCATTTGTCCCGTTGAGCAAAATGTTCGGTTATGTTACAGATCTTCGATCGATAACTCAAGGACGTGCTGTTTTCCATATGGAATTCGCAAAATATCAACAGGTGCCTTCCAGTATCGAAACAGAGATACTGGAAAAATTGCATGGTAAAGTTTCATAATTAACAATCCGGAGTTTAAGCAATGGCAAAGGAAAAATTTGAAAGAACCAAACCTCACGTGAACATAGGGACGATAGGTCATGTGGATCATGGTAAGACGACGTTGACAGCAGCGATCACGATGGTGCAGAGTGCCCGTGGTTTGTCAGAGGCAATGACGTTTGATAATATTGATAATGCTCCAGAGGAAAGGGAGCGTGGTATCACGATCCAGACTGCTCATGTTGAGTATGAGACGGAGAATCGTCATTATGCCCATGTAGACTGCCCTGGACACGCAGATTATATTAAGAATATGATTACGGGTGCAGCCCAGATGGATGGTGCTGTATTAGTTGTATCTGCTGCAGATGGTCCCATGCCCCAGACCCGTGAACATGTGCTTCTTGCGAAGCAGGTGAATGTTCCTTCTATTGTTATTTTTATGAATAAGACAGATCAGGTAGATGACGAAGAGTTGGTGGAACTGGTTGAGATGGAACTCCGTGATCTGTTGAATGAGTATGAGTTTCCAGGCGATGATACTCCCATCATTAAAGGTTCTGCATTAAATGCTTTGAATTCGCCTGATGATGAAGCCGCCAATAAATGTGTTGTTGAATTGCTGGAAGCGTGCGACAGTTTTATTCCTGAGCCGGAACGGGATGTGGAGAAACCGTTTCTCATGCCTGTTGAGGATGTTTTTTCTATTACAGGCCGTGGTACGGTGGGTACGGGCCGTATTGAGAGAGGTATTATCAAAGTAGGTGATGAAGTATCCATTTTGGGTATGGGCGTAGATCGTAAGACTACGGTTACCGGTGTTGAGATGTTTAGGAAACTTCTGGATCAGGGGCAGGCTGGTGATAATGCAGGTTTGCTTTTGCGTGGTGTGGATAAGGAAGACTTGAGTCGCGGGATGGTATTGGCAGCGCCGGGTTCTATTACACCCCATACAAAGTTTAAAGCCAGCGTGTATGTATTGAAGAAGGAGGAGGGAGGTCGTCATACTCCGTTTTTTAACGGGTATCGTCCCCAGTTCTATTTTCGTACAACTGATGTGACCGGTGTTGTGACCCTACCTGAGGGCACTGAGATGGTTATGCCTGGAGATAATGTTGAATTTAATGTTGAATTGATCACACCGATCGCCATGGATAAGGAACTTCGTTTTGCAATCCGTGAAGGCGGTCACACTGTAGGTGCTGGTGTGGTTACTGATATATCTGAATAGGATCAATTACAATGGCTGGGAACAGTAAGAGAGCGATCGTGCAGATAGAAAGTACAGCGGGAACAGGATATCGGTATACGGTTACAAAAAGTAAGAAAAATCATCCTGGTCGTATTGAATATAAAAAATACGACCCTGTTGTGAGAAAACATGTTGTTTTCAAGGAAACAAAATAGGTTGCAGGAGTGAAATTTAGATTGCTCGTGCATTTGATAGGAGAGTAGCTCAATTGGTAGAGCAACGGCCTCCAAAGCCGTAGGTTGCAGGTTCAAGTCCTGTCTCTCCTGCAGAAATTGAGTTGGTCTCAAGAAAATTAATTCTCATTAGAGAAAAAAAGATTTTAGGAATATAGAATGTTTAAAAAACTTCAGCAATTTTTAGCTGATGTAAACTTTGAGATGAATAAGGTCTCCTGGCCAAACTGGGATGAATTAAAAGGGTCTACATATATCGTTTTATCCTTATCTCTGATTTTGATTCTGTTCCTGTTTTTCGTGGATTTTATTTTGTCAAAAGTTCTGAATTTCATTCTTTAATAATGGATTGGTATACACTACGCGTCATCTCCGGTAAGGAAAAAAAGATCAAAGAAGCCATTCTTTTTGATGTCTCAACGTCAGAAATGAACGAGCAGATTGGCGATGTATTAGTTCCTTCAGAGAATATTATTGAAATGCGAGATGGAAAGAAAAAAGTCAAAGAGCGGGTTTTTTTCCCCGGATATCTGCTTATTCGCTTGGAAATGAATAAGGAAACACGATATCTCCTTGAAAGCGTCAATGGTGTGATTTCGTTTGTTGGGCCCAAGGGGGAGCCTCAACCTCTCAAACCGGAAGAGGCACAGCGTTTTCTTGGCGATTTTGATGGTGGTGATGGCCCTCTAAGGGTAACGGAGGCAGCTCCCTACAAGGTTGGTGATCCTGTTAAAGTTACAGATGGTCCCTTCCTGGATTTTTCAGGGCTCGTTCAGGAAGTGAATCATGATAAACAGAAATTGAAGGTTCTGGTAAGCATATTTGGGCGTCAAACCCCTGTAGAGTTGGATTATCTCCAAGTAAAATTGGAAAGTTAAAAAAGGTTAAATGATAACATGGCTAAAAAAGTCACAGGATTTATAAAACTGCAGATACAGGCAGGGCGGGCTAACCCTGCGCCGCCTGTGGGGCCCGCACTGGGTCAACATGGTGTGAATATCATGGAATTTTGTAAAGCGTTCAACGCAGATACGCAGGATAAAATGGGTGATTTAATCCCCGTTGAGATTACGGTATATGCGGATCGCAGTTTTACATTTATTACAAAAACTCCCCCTGCAGCTAGATTGATTTTAAAAGCAGCTAAAGTTCCCAAGGGGTCCGGCGAACCAAACCGAGAAAAAGTAGGTTCAGTTACTGAAAATGATTTACGCTCTATTGCAGAAATTAAGATGGAAGACTTGAATGCAAATACCATTGAGCAGGCTGTCATGATGATTCGGGGAACCTGTGTTTCCATGGGTATAGAAGTGAAAGGGTAAAAGAAGGAATGAAACAGACAAATAATATGACTGCTGCCGTAGAAAAATACGATAGAACAGCCACATATTCTTTAGCTGATGCGGTTGCGCTGATGCAAGATCTTAAATATTCAAAGTTTGATGAAAGTGTCGATCTGGCGATCAATTTGGATGTGGATCCAAGGCAGGCAGAAGAAAACATCAGGGTGACCACACCTTTACCACATGGAACCGGAAAATCTGTAACTGTTCTGGTATTGGCATCTGGACCAAAAGAGAAAGAAGCTCAGGAAGCAGGTGCGGATTATGTAGGAAATAAAGATTATTTGACAAAAATAAAAAATGGCTGGACAGACGTAGATAAGATTGTCGCTACCCCGGATATAATGGGTGAACTTGGGAAACTTGGAAAAATTCTTGGACCTAAAGGACTAATGCCCAATCCGAAAAGTGGTACTGTTACCATGGATGTGGGCAAAGCAGTTAAAGATTTCAAAGCAGGTCAGGTTGAGCTCAGAGTAGAAAGCAATGGTATTATCCATGTAACCTGCGGAAAAATTTCATTTGATAAAGAACACCTAGTTGAGAATATTGAAAAAATATATGATACAATTATGAAAGCCCGGCCTGCATCTGTTAAAGGACAATACTTTGAAAAAATGACACTTTCTTCCACCATGGGGCCCGGGATTCTGATTGACCATGGAGCAATAAGGTAATTATTATGCCCAGTAAGAAAAATACAAAACAGGTTAAAGCATTGTCGGAAACCTTTTCAAAGGCAAAGGCAGTATACTTTACCGAATATCACGGACTGAATGTCGGTGAAATAACAAAACTGCGCAGTGAATTTTTTAAAGCCGATGTGGAATATAAAGTGGCAAAGAATACTCTGATCAAACTGGCTGCAGAAGAAAATAAGATCACTGGTCTTGAAGAAATGTTTAAGGGGTCTACTGCTCTAGCCATCGCCTATGATGAACCTGTTGCACCTGCAAAAGTGATCAAAGAATTCACAAAAGAAAATGATCTCCCTAATGTAAAGGGAATCTTATTTGATGGTGAATTTCTCCCAGGAGAAGAATTTAAACGGTTGGCCGATCTCCCAAGCAAAGAAGAACTCCTTGCAAAATTGGTGGCAATGCTAAACAGCCCATTGCAGAAATTGGTCTCCACGTTAAACGCTCCACTGCAAAATGCTGTTGGGGTATTAAATAGTTTAAAAGAACAGAAATCTTAATCAAACAAGTAAGGAGTAGTTAACATGGCAGTGACTCGAGAAGATGTCCTCTCATATTTAGAAGAATCAAATATGGTAGAAATCTCTGAACTTATCAGTGAAATAGAAGAAAAATTTGGTGTAACCGCAGCAGCCCCTGTTGCCGTTGCTGCCGCACCTGCTGCTGGTGGTGTTGCAGGTGAGGAAGCGAAAACCGAATTTGACGTAGTACTTAAATCAGTCGGACAAGCGAAAATTAATGTAATTAAAGCTGTCCGCAGCATTACAGACCTAGGATTGAAAGAAGCAAAGGACTTTGTTGATTCTGCACCGAAAACGCTTAAAGAGGGCGTTTCTGAAGCAGAAGCTAATGAAATAAAAGCGAAGCTTGAAGAAGCAGGCGCTGAAGTTGACCTTGCCTGATTGCACTCATCATTTCTTTCATTCTTTTTCTAACTAAATACCGGGAGGCTTAATTGAGAGCCAATACGAATCAGCCCGTTGAGAGAGAATCTTTTTCAAAGATTCCCGCCTTCGTGGATGTACCAGATCTTCTTTCCATTCAAACTTGGGCCTATCAGCAATTTCTGCAGGAATGGATTCCGAATGAAGCCCGTAAACCTATCGGCCTTGAGGGAGTTTTCAGGAACGTTTTTCCAATCGAAGATTCACATCGAAATTACATACTTGAATACAAAAACTACTTCCTAGGCCAGCCAAAATACAGTCCAAATGAATGTATGGATCGCGGTGTTACTTACTCAGCACCGCTGCGCGTACGTCTAGCATTGCATATCACAGATGAAAATAATAAGAATGAATATGCGCAAAGCATTGAACAGGATGTTTATTTTGGAAATATTCCCTATATGACGGATACGGGTACGTTCATTATTAATGGTGCTGAACGTGTTATCGTATCCCAGCTGCAGCGTTCGCCGGGTGTTTTCTTTGATGAGTCGATTCACCCAAACGGCACAAAGCTCTTTCAAGCGCGCATTATACCAGCCCGTGGCTCCTGGGTAGACTTTACAACAGATATCAATGATTGCTTATTTGTGATTATTGATCGACGCAGGAAGTTCCCTGTTACCATGCTTCTCAGGGCATTGGGATATTCCACCAACACGGATATTTTCAATGCCTTTGGATCCATAAAATCACTGGATCCAAAAAAGGAAGAATTCAGTAATTACATCGGTGCCACAGTTACAGAAGATGTGGTTGACACCCGCACGGGTGAGATTTTCATTGAAGGCGGTACGGAATTGACTGCAGAAAATGTTGAATCGTTAAAAGAAGCGGGTATCAGCGGTATTCGAGTTGTTGACCGGAATAAGGATTTCCATTCCATGCTTTTGTTAAACACCATTGAAAAGGACCCGACCCGCAGTACGGAAGAGGCCCTGGAGGTTGTGTATCAATTGATTCGGTCAAGCGAACCTCCAAATTTAGAAACTGCACAAAAGTTCATTGAACGCATATTCTTCAGCCCGAAAAAATATGATCTGGGCCAAGTGGGTCGTTACCGTCTCAATCAACAATTCAATTTGGACATTCCGGTTGAAGATACGGTTCTTACTATGGATGATATTATCCAGGTGATTCACTTTTTAATTGATATGCGTAAGGGTGAACGGGGGATTGATGATATAGATCATTTAGGCAATCGGCGTGTCAAAACAATTGGTGAGCAACTCACCAATCAATTCAGTGTTGCGCTGAGTCGGATGATCCGCACCATTCATGAAAGAATGAATTTGCGGGAATCAGAAAGTATTACCCCCCAGGACCTTATCAACTCACGAGTGGTGACAACGGTTATCAATACATTCTTTGGCACATCACAGCTTTCGCAGTTTGGTGATCAAACAAACCCATTAGCGGAAATCACTCATAAGCGTCGGATTTCTGCTCTTGGACCGGGTGGCTTGACCCGGGAAAGAGCTGGGTTTGAAGTTCGAGATGTCCACTATACACACTACGGGCGTCTCTGTCCCATTGAAACACCTGAGGGACCGAATATTGGCCTGATCTCGTCTTTAGCCATGTTTGCGGATGTGAATGATCATGGATTTATTGAATCGCCCTATCGAAAGGTAAAAAAGAGCGATTCAGGCCCCGTTGTAACCGATAATACTGAATATCTTTCTGCTGATGATGAGGATAGGGTTCTGGTAGCCCAGGCATCTACAAAACTAGATAATAAAGGAGTGATTATTGAAGAAAAGATCCGGGCGAGAGTCAAAGGTGATTTCCCAATCGTCAGCCCGAGTGAAGTTGATTATGTTGAAGTTTCACCCAACCAGATCTTAAGTGTTGCTGCTGCCTTGATACCTTTTCTTGAACATGATGATGCAAACCGGGCACTCATGGGTTCAAATATGCAGCGCCAATCGGTACCCTTGATGAAGCCGCAGGCACCGATTGTTGGGACGGGAATCGAAAGGAAAGTGGCAGTTGATTCCCGGTCAGCCGTCACGTCTCCTGTAGCTGGAAGAGTGGTGTATGTGGATTCTGAAAAGTGCCTGATAAAAAGAAAAGATGTGATGGATTCACTGGCACTTTATGAAGGTGAAAATATTGTCGATATTAAATTCAAGAAATTTCACCGCACAAATCAAAATACAGTTCATAACCAGCGGCCTCTTGTTTCAGAGGGTGTCGAGGTAAAAAAAGGTGATGTGATTGCTGATGGTGCTTCCACCGATCATGGTGAACTGGCATTGGGCTCCAACATTCGAGTTGCATTCATGCCCTGGAGAGGATACAATTTTGAAGATGCAATTGTCATCAGTGAACGGCTGGTAAAAGATGATGCCTACAGTTCAGTACACTGCAATGAAATAGAACTTGAAGTTCGTGACACCAAGCGCGGTCAAGAAGAACTTACTCCTGAAATTCCCAATGTAGGCGAAGATGCCACCAAAGATTTAGATGAAAATGGTATTATTCGTCTAGGTGCACGTGTCGATGAAGGAGATATCCTCATTGGAAAAGTTACTCCAAAGGGCGAAACTGACCCCACGCCGGAAGAGAAACTGCTCCGTGCCATATTTGGTGAAAAAGCTGGAGAGGTAAAGGATGCATCTAAACGGGCTGAACCTGGGATCAAAGGTGTTGTCATTAGGACCCAGCTTTTTGAGAAACAGGCCAAACGGACCAAGAAAGAAGAGCGTGAGCAAATCCTATTATTTCAAAAAGAATCAGCTGAGAAAAAAGTTCGGTTAAAAGAATCGCGGGATGAAAAATTAACAAATCTTTTGAAAGACCAAATTTCCAATGGTATCCGGGATTTGTCATCAGGAAAAACGCTCATTAAAAAATCCACAAAACTGACTCTTAAACGGCTCAACAGTTTCGATATGGAGAGATTTGCGCAGGATGATGCCTGGATAGAAAATAGAAGAGTATGGAAAAAAATCCAGGCAGTCTGGCGTTCTTTCAGAGAAGAATGGGCAAATATTGAAACTCAGCTGGAGCGTAAGATCTTCAAGCTTCGGGTGGGGGATGAACTGCAGCCGGGTATTATAAAACTGGCGAAAGTTTTCGTAGCCCAAAAAAGAAAAATATCCGTTGGTGATAAAATGGCAGGACGGCACGGGAATAAAGGAATTGTTGCAACCATTGTGCCGGAAGAAGATATGCCATTTATGGAAGATGGTGCTCCGGTAGATATTGTTTTGAATCCACTGGGTGTTCCTTCCCGTATGAATCTGGGACAGTTGTATGAAACCATGCTTGGTTGGGTCGGTGAAATCACAGGGCGGAAATTTGCAACGCCGGTCTTTGATGGAGCTACTCCCGAGGAGGTGGCAAAAGAGTTGAAAGACGCAGGCCTTCCATTAACAGGAAAAACAAGACTGATCGATGGAAAAACAGGTGAATATTTTGATAACCCTGTTACGGTTGGCAACATCTACATGATGAAACTAAGCCATATGGTTGATGATAAAATGCATGCGCGTTCAACAGGGCCCTATTCACTGATTACACAGCAGCCGCTCGGTGGTAAAGCCCAATTTGGCGGCCAACGCCTTGGAGAGATGGAAGTTTGGGCTTTGCAGGCCTATGGCGCAGCACACACGCTTCATGAACTCTTAACTGTGAAATCCGATGATGTTGAAGGTCGTTCAAAAATGTACAACTCCATTGTACGCGGGGAACAGGCGCCTGACTTTTCAGCGCCTGAATCTTTCAATGTTATGATCAAGGAATTGCAAGGTCTCTGCATTGATGTGGAACTGGATTAACCAAAGGAGAATTAATTTTGACTTACATACAATCAAACAGTATTGACACTTCAAAAGAATTTAATTCAATCACTATTGGATTATCTTCTCCCGAAAAGATTCTTCAACGGTCCTACGGTGAAGTCTTAAAACCGGAAACGATCAATTATCGCTCTTATAAGCCTGAAAAAGATGGCCTTTTTTGTGAAAAAATCTTTGGTCCGGTTAAGGACTATGAATGTCATTGTGGGAAATATAAAGGTATTCGTTATCGCGGCATTATTTGTGATCGGTGCGGCGTGGAAGTCACTCGGAAAAAAGTTCGCCGGGAGCGTATGGGACATATTACACTTGCTGTTCCTGTTGTGCATATATGGTACCTGAGGTCCATTCCAAGTAAACTGAGTTATCTTGCAGGAAAAAGTACCAAGGAGCTGGAACGGGTTATCTATTATGAAATGTTCATGGTGATTGAACCGGGTGAGAGCGGTCTCGAAAAGTTTGAATTGATTGAAGAAGATGAATACATCGATATTGAACATCAATTTGGTTATATGGCCGTCTCAGAAGAAGACAGGGATAATGAAAATTATTTTTATGCTACTATGGGCGGGGAAGCAATGAAAGAAATGCTTTCCAGGATAAACATCATGCAACTTAAATCTGAGCTGATTGATATAGTCAAAACATCTAAATCCAAACAAAAACGTGGTGATGCACTAAAACGTCTAAAGGTAGTGCAGTCTTTTGTTCCTGACCCTACCAAGAAACGATTGAATAAGCCTGAATGGATGATCGTATCTATACTGCCGGTGATACCCCCTGAACTTCGTCCATTGGTTCCCTTGGAAGGAGGCCGTTTTGCTGCATCGGACCTGAACGATCTGTATCGTCGAATTATTATCCGAAATAATCGGTTAAAGCAATTAATGGAGATCAAAGCGCCTGATGTTATTCTTAGAAATGAAAAGAGAATGCTTCAGGAAGCTGTTGATGCGCTTTTTGATAATAATCGCCGCAAAACAGCCATTCGAAGTGGATCACGCCGTCCATTGAAATCTCTTTCAGATATGCTCAGGGGTAAGACAGGTCGGTTCAGACAAAATTTACTGGGTAAGCGTGTGGATTATTCGGGTCGGTCTGTTATTGTTGTCGGGCCCCAGCTTCAATTGCATGAATGCGGTCTGCCAAAGAATATGGCGCTTGAATTATTTAAGCCCCATATGATCCACGAGCTCATGGCTCGCGGGTATACTCAAACTCCCAGAAGTGCAAAACTTATGGTGGAAAATCGAGAACCCGTTGTGTACAAAGTTCTGGAATATGTTGTACAGGATCACCCTGTAATGCTTAACCGAGCTCCAACACTTCATCGACTGGGCATTCAAGCTTTTCAACCGGTTCTCGTTGATGGCAAGGCTATTCACCTGCATCCTCTGGTATGTGCTGCTTTTAATGCAGACTTTGATGGCGACCAAATGGCAGTGCATGTCCCATTATCGTTAGAAGCACAGATGGAAACCAGAATGCTGATGCTCTCCAGTCACAATATTCTTCATCCCGCAAATGGGCAGCCTATTGCTGTTCCTTCACAGGATATGGTGCTGGGATGCTATTACCTGACCCGACCTAAAACAGGCGATAAAGGTGAAGGGAAACTATTTGGTTCCATTGAAGAAGGTCTGATGGCTTATGAAAATAAAGCAGTTGGGCTCCATGCGATTGTGGATGTACGCCACAAAGGGGAATGGATAAAGAAAACCACAGTTGGTAGAATTATTTTCAATTCTATACTCCCTGAAGATGTGGGCTATGTGAATGATCTCATTAATAAAAATGAGTTAACTAAAATTGTAAATAATGCTTATTTACTTGTCGGAAATTTCAAAACGGTTTTATTTCTGGACCGTTTAAAGGATCTGGGGTTTGGAATGGCAACGGTTAGTGGTACCTCCATCGCTATCAGTGAT
>Ga0257112_10001013_pt1 | contig 10819 bp, 12 predicted proteins | sample LP_taG_5_FD_191565 | JGI IMG/M metagenome (GOLD analysis project Ga0257112, IMG submission 191565) | Marine microbial communities from Northeast Subartic Pacific Ocean, Canada - LP_J_2015_P26_1000m | ecosystem: Environmental > Aquatic > Marine > Oceanic | place: Canada: Northeast Subartic...
AATCTAAGGCCCTTGCCAGCAGCAGCCATTTCTAGCGGTTATGAAAATAAAGTGGATTCTTTTTTAGTGTTTGATATTGGAGCCACTAAAACTATTTTAATAAATGACAGCAAAGTAAAAGTAGGTTTGCACTTAATTAATGCTTTTGATGAATCAGCGCCATTACTTTATGATGCTCCGGACTTTAGCTTTGACAGCAGATTACATGACCCTCGTGGTCGACTAATCAAGTTATCATTGGATTATGAATTCTAGCTCTATTTAAATGAGGGCAGAACTTCCTTAGCAAAAACTTCAGTTTGCTTTACCATTGCTCTAAGTCTAAGGTCTCTTGGCTCTGGTACTGGGGAACCACCCAATAAATAAATATGATCAAGTCCTAAATCAACTAATTCTCCCAATCGATCAATACATTTTTGTGGAGATCCAGCAATTGAGAACCAATCAATAAACTCATCGTCTAAAAGATCAAGATGCTCACCTTTTTCACTGGAATGATTCTTCATATCGTAATCGGTTTTAAGCTTCTCAGTAATCGGTTTTAATTGATCTGGTAAATGCTCAGTTGGTGCTTCTTTCATAGCTGTAAAGTGTGCAACCAAGCCTGCTAACATTCTTGCCATAGAAATAGCTTTTTTTTCATCGTGGTCACAGATTAAATTAACATACGCTCCTATTTTAAAATCATCCCTAGATCTGCCTGTTTTTTCAATCTGTGCTGCTGCGGTATTCATTGCCCATTTAACTCTTTCTGTTGCACTCCCAACTGCAAAGGAGACGCGATCTGCAACATCGCAAGCCATCGCTATTGTTTTGGGCCCTGTGCAAGCAATATCTATTGGTACTGGTTTAATAATTTCAGGATCAATCCATCGAATTGGGGATTGCATTGCACCGACATCGATGGCCTCCCCTCTAAGATAATGTTTTATAGTTAGAACACAATCTCTGAGTTCCTCAGTGGTTGCCTGGCGTTTGCCGATATGGGCAGCTGAGGAATCACCTCGCCCAATGCCACAAATAGCCCTCCCACCGGATTCTTCTTGTAATGAGGCTATAGCTGAAGCCGTAACTGCAGCTGCTCTTGTTACCGGGTGAGTAACACCCGTTCCCATTTTCAAAGTAGTTGTAGCATTTGCTATTAAAAAGAGTTGCCCATAAGGGTCAGCAGATAAATTCTGAGTATCAGGACAGAGTACCGTATCAAAACCCATGTCTTCAATTAAGACAGCCATCTCAGCTGAGCAGTTTGGCACTGGCTCCATTACTACCCCTATTTCTGTCATAATTTATACTCCTTTAAATAAGAAGATTATATAATTATGTGGCTAATATAAAAGGGATTGCTAAAAATGAATCAAAAACTTCAAAATGAAATAGAACAAATCTTCAGAGAAGCTGAACGAATCTGGGATTCTCAAAAATACGGTGACTTAAAGCAACTCTGGGATCATAAAGATCCAGACCCTTTTTATTTAGCAGAGGAACAAGCCGACTGGAGAATTGGCTGGGATTCCCTGAGTAATTATTGGGAACCGATTCCTGGACAACGGATGATTGAAGCAATCAGGATGAGATTCTATGACATTAAAATCAAAGAATTATCTCCTGAATATGTCTTTGCTGTTGGGTGTGTTAGACATGATATGAAAATAAGAGGCCCCATGAAGGCCTGGGGAGGTGATGCCAGAATTAGTGCTATATTCCGAAGAACAAAAGAAGGCTGGAAATTTATCACCTATGCTGAAAGTCATAAATCCCCAGTCATGTATATGCAAGAACTGTATGATACATGGCCAAAAATTCCAATAATTCATTCCATCACAAAACGCTTTCTCATGAAACTTTATCAAAGAAATACCCACCCTAAATTCGAAGCTTTTCATAGAAGAATTATGGATGATGAAAATAAGGTATATAAAGTCAGTATTAAAAGAAGATTAAGTTTTGTTATGCCAATATTATCCAATCTTTATTCTAAACTGAGAGGGAAAAAAGCCATACCTAAGGCCTATATACCAGGGCTAATTCCTTGTTTAAATGGAAGAGGCTTTATGGAAGAAGATCTAAATGATATCTCCAAGTCATTTGTTGAGGATTCATCCACTATGAATGGACTATCTCTTGATGTTGGCTGTGCATATGGAATTGCAAGTATTGCTGCTCTTAAAAAAGGAGCTAATATCTTAGCTGCAGATATGGATCAAGGACATCTGGATATTCTATTACAAGAAACACCTGAAGATCTTAAACCTAATCTCAAAACCAAAAAAGGCACTCTTCCAAACATTGATTTTGAGAATAAATCTTTTATCTCAATTCACTGTTCTAGATGCTTACATTTTCTAAAACCTGATGAATTAAGTGAAACACTAACGAATATGTACCATTGGCTTAAACCTGGGGGACGGATATATTTGATCACTGACACCTGTTATTCGGGTCCTTGGAAAAACTACTTACCAGAATTTGAAAAAAAACTAGAAGCGGGAGATCCTTTTCCTGGATTTATTGATAACGTACTAGACTGCTTACCAGTAACAAGATTACCAAAAGGGATGACGCCACATATGAATTGTTTAGATCCAGACACTCTAGCAAGAGAATGTAAAGCTGCTGGATTTGAGATCATCACAGCAAAATTTTTTGGGCCTGCAAGAGCAAGTTCTAACTATGGGAAAGATCACGCAGGAATAATAGCAGTAAAAAATTAGATTAACGACGACTCGTCAATTGTTTTTAGATCAAGCGAAAGTGCATGTAGCTCATTTTTTAGAAAATCTTCTAATAAAGAATAAACTTTTTGATGGCGTTGAATTGGGGATGTATCAACAAAATCATTACTCACTATAGATATCCTTAGATGCATCTTTCCTTCTTTTGCAGCTTTGTGACCTTTATGCAAATAACCTTGATCCTCTATAACTAGCTTATGAATATTAATATTCTCTCGAAGAGTAATTTCAATAGTTTTTATTTGGTTTTCCATAATTTACTTACATTTGTCTTTAATCATATAAAAGATCATATAAAATTAATTAGGTTGATGTAAGAAAGTATTTGTTTTATGAAAAAAATAAGCTTAAAAAAACTTTTAGATAATTCTAACTTGGAAATCCAAGCCAATGAATCAAAGAGGCTTAAAGATGCTTTAATCAATGATTGTTATTTTCTGCTGACTGATCATGGTGTTGCAGAAGAAATAATTGATAATGCCTACGACCAGTCAAAAGCCTTCCATGATTTGAAAAACTCTGACTCAAAAAAACAAGCCACACACTATCGTTATGGTCATTCTGGAAGAGGATGGTCACCTTGCGGAGAAGAACCAGCTTATTCTGCAAATACAAAAGCCACTTGTTCCGCATTTGACATGTGTTATGACATAAAAGAAATAGACCATAAATTTGAAAATTATGGTCCTAATTTATGGCCTCCTAGAATGCCTGATTTTAGGAAAGCAGTTTATGATTACTATTTAGAATTCTCAAAAGTAGAAAAACATTTAGCAAATAAAATTGAGGAAGCTTTAGAAATAAACCAAGATTTTATTGCAGAAAAAATGACTGAAAAATCTCCTTCTACGATGAGATTAATATATTATCCTGCTGTCCAAGGTATTCCAGAAGATAACTTATTCGGTATCAGCGCCCACACTGATTATGAGATGTTTACACTCCTTACTCAATCTGAGGAAGGTTCACAATTGAAACATCGTTCTGGAAAATGGAATATGGTTGACTCAACTCGCTATGAAATTATCGTCATGCTAGGAGATATGCTGGAAGTAATAACTAATGGTGTAATTAAAGCAACGCCCCACAGAGTTCCACCAACAGCCTATGATAGGTACTCTATTACTCGTTTTTGTGCCATAGACGGACACTATGAGATGAGTCCACTTAAACAATTTATAAACCCAGATAAAGGCATTCTATACAAACCAATAAGTCAGCAAAAAAATATACGAGATGGTCTTGCTCAAGCAGAAGCTAACTCTGAAGCTATGCTCACAGAAACTAGGGTTGATGATAGATTCAAGTACCAGAAAGACACCAACTAAACTATCAGGCTAAAAATACTGACCACTTTGTAAATGGTGTAATCCAAGAGATTTTTATGATCATGCAACAAATAATATAGACGGTTAAAACTAGAGCAAGATTGCCTCGGATAGCTCCACTGACCATTCCGTGTCTTGGGTCACCAGCATTTCGATTCCTGCCGTAACGAATTACATCAGGAGTAATACTTATAGTCGCCATCAACCAGAATGCAAAATAAGCATTCCAAGCCCAAGGGGCATTATGTAAACCTCCCCATGATTCAATGAGCATTAATCCTGCCACCGGAATTATGATCGAAGTTGTCATTGTAATTGATAAAGCTAACTTTCTTAAAAAAGCTCTTGCCCAAACACCCACTTCTTTTGCTTGATTAAAGCGAATTTGCATCGCCCATATATTTGAGAAAAAAGTATGGCCAAAAAAAAGAAACCCAGCAAACTCATGGATAAATAGTAAAAAAAGATAATTAATACCAAAATCATTAATTCTAAGCCCAAAAAGAGGTAAAGCACTAACAAATGTAATCAGTAAATAAATGAAGTACCAAAAAAAACGATTTGGATCATCATTTTGATTTATTTCACCATTCATTTATATCTCCTAAAATTTAACCGTTGGTGCAACGTTGGCAGTTGCCCATACTTCAAAAGGAACAATTTTACTGGCAAAAGGATCTGAGAATAATTGATCTATTAACCAGTTTTTTCTCATCTTCTCCTGAGCAAATAGATCTTCCTCGGTATATGGATCATTCATCCTTTGCTCAATAGTTTTAAAATATGCATCAACAAATTCTGAGTACATGCCTTTAATGAATCTGTAACTTTTTTCACTGCTCTCTCTAAAGACAGGAGGACCATAGAAACTAACCCCAGAACATGATGGCTTTCGTCTAAATTCTTCAATTGTTTCTTCTGTCCCTTTACAGACTAACCTTCTGTATAAGCTTGGATCAGCATTATGTATTTCGAAATATTCATCTGTCACTTTTTTTAAATAATTGAGGTCACTCTCGACCCTGGTACCAGGCATGACATCAAGCCAGCCACCTGTTCCTATAGAGCCATCTTCAAAAATTTGAAGTACTAAAGTTGCATGAAGCATTCCGACTAACGGGGTTTTTGGATGGACATCAATGGAATAAAAACGGCCCCATAATAAATTCCTCTCCTCACCTCTTCCAGGTGAAGTCATTTTACCTTCAGAAATCATCCGACCTATTTTCTCGATTATTGGTCCTCTAGCAACCCTTACATCAAAATCTGAATATTTCGTTGTCGATGTAAAGCTTTCATCAGCAACATTTCCACCTTTAGTATTAGAACATTCTGAATTCATTCGGCCTATTGTCTCATTGTTGATGCAGCCACTCCACTTGAAGTATTTCTCATCAGAATTTTCTATAAATTCAATTAGATCTTCTGCTATTACCCTGTTTTCAGGAGATAATGCATCAAGTCGTTCTAACTGATTCTTATAGTCAGCTTGATTAACCAAAGAACAACCGTTGAGTATGAATAAAATAATTATAATTAATATTTGTTTCATATCTTACTAATTTAAATCAACTGCAAATTTCTTCAGGTCCTCAAATTTAATAAATTCCAAAGCACCTTGATGAGTTGATGATAGCACAACCTTTGGTGGTGACCCTGCCTCATACGCCTGCTGCCATCTAGGTGCACAAAGACACCATTGGTCTCCCGGTTTAAGACCTTCAAATCCCATAGTAGGCATTGGTGTAGATAAATCATTACCAACTGAAGCACTATATTCTAAAAAATGCTCAGTCATTATTACGCATACCGTGTGGCTTCCTAAATCTTCATCTGATGTATCACAGCATCCGTTTCTAAAAAAACCAGTTTTGGGTAAGTTACTACATTCTTTTAGCAGTTCACCAAAAACATTTAGTGAATCTTTCATTGTTCTTTTTTTCTGACAATCGTTAAACCATCACCAACAGGAATCATACTGAGTTCAATTCTATTATCCTTATATAACATTTCATTAAGCTCCCTTAAAGCAATGGTATTTGCATCTTGATCTTTAGGGTCAGACACTGCCCCACTCCATAAGACATTATCGAAAAGAATAATCCCATTCTGTCTTAATAAACTCAATCCTAGTTCATAATAATTTTTATAATTTCTCTTGTCTGCATCGATAAAAATAAAATCAAAACTAGATAGCTCATCTTTATCATCAATAATTTTATTTAGTGATTCCAAAGCGTCTCCAAGACGAAAGTCAATTAAATGATCAACTCCAGCTATTTTCCAGAAATCTTTAGCAACATCTGTGGATATAGGATCACGATCAAGAGCTATAATTTGTCCTTTTTTCATTGCCATAGCACAAACCAGAGTGCTGTAACCAGTGTATGTTCCAATTTCAATTAATTTCTCTGCCCCCATAATTTTAATCAGCATAGCCATGAATTGACCTTGATCAGGGGCAATCTGCATTCTGGAGCCTGGCATGGAGGACGTTGTCATTCTTAAACTCTTTAATATCTCGTCTTCTTTTAAAGAAACTGACAAAAGATAGTCATAGAGATCGTCATTTAATTGGATGGTTTGATTGCTCATAATCTAGTTACTGTTAGGCAAAGATAAAATGAAAATAAAAACTAATATTGCAAAGAAAAATAATGAGATGAGTGATGAAATAATCCAATATTTTTTTATGTTTTTTTTCATTAATAAGTGGTGGGCCGTGAAGGATTTGAACCTTCGACCAACTGGTTAAAAGCCAGCTGCTCTACCAACTGAGCTAACGGCCCAAAGTAAAATAAAAAATCTGGTGAATAATAACCTAGGTCTCAAAAATAAAACAGAATTTTAAACATATTCAATATTATCTTCTAGATTTAATTCTTCGAATGCCTTAGATCTAATTCTACAAGAATCGCATAAACCACAAGACTTGCCATGTTGATCCAACTGATAGCATGAAACTGTCTTAGAGAAATCAACTCCATTTTCCATCCCTATCTTAATGATTTCTTTTTTATCCATATTAATTAAGGGGGCGCAGACTTCTATACTTTTTCCTTCAGAAGTAATCTTGGTCGCAAGATTAAATAACTCCTGTATAGCAGATATATATTCTGGTCTACAATCAGGATAACCAGAATAATCAATGGCATTAACGCCAGAAAAAATTGCATCGGCCTCTATAACTTCAGCCCAAGCAAGGGCTAATGAGAAAAATATTGTATTTCTAGCAGGTACGTAGGTTATGGGAATTCCAGAAGATGCTTGCTCTGGGACTTTTATATTTTTATCAGTAAGTGCTGAGCCTCCAAAAACAGTTAGATCTATTGAAACAAGTTTGTGCTCAGTAATTTTAAAATCCTTTACTATATTTTTTGCACTATTAATTTCATCTCGGTGTCTCTGACCATAATCCAATGTCAAAGCATAGCATTCAAAACCTTCTTTTATAGCTATTGATAGTGCTGTGGAAGAATCCATGCCACCTGACAAAAGAACGATTGCTTTGTTCATCTTTATTTACCTGGTTGATTATTCCAAAGAATTTTGTGTAATTGAATCTGAAACCTTACTGGCAAAGAATCTTCAAGAATCCATTCTGCAAGAGTCCTAGGTTCCATCAACCCTGTTGTTGGGGACATTAGCACTGTACATTTATCATGAATCATATGTTTCTCTATGATTTCCTTAGACCACTTGTAATCATCACGATTACAAATAACAAATTTTATCTCATCATCATTCTTAAGAAGATTTATATTCTCCCAATTATTTTTATCTACCTCTCCTGATTGCGGTGTTTTGATATCCATAATTATCTTTACTTTAGAATTTACATTTGAAATATCAATATAACCACTCGTCTCTAGACTAATATCATAATCTAGCTGAACCAGTTCATTCATTAAAATATGGACGTTAGGTTGCGCTAATGGTTCACCTCCAGTAATACAAACATACTGACTTGATAAAGCCTTTATAGTTTTAATGACCTCAGATATTTTTAAGTTTTCACCACCTGTAAAAGCATATTCTGTATCGCAATAGATGCATCTTAATGGGCAACCTGTTAAACGAACAAAAACTGTTGGTAAACCTGTTTTTGTTGATTCTCCTTGAATAGAGTAAAAAATTTCTGTCACTCTTAGAGCGTTCTTAGTCATCTTAACTTATCTAATTGTGTTAAGTTTTTCTGCTGCAAGACGAGATACAGAAGAATTAGGATAATCAGTAATAATTTGTTTAAAAATTGTGAGTGATTTTTCAAAGTTTCCTAATTCATAATAACAAAATCCTGACTTCAAAATTGACTCCATAATCTTTTCTGACTTGGGGTGTTGGCGTTGGATATTCTCAAAGATTTCTAATGCTTTAATATAATTACCTTGAGAATAGAAAGACTCTGCAAGCCAAAATTTAGCGTCATCAATAAAAGAACTCCCTTGATAAGATTTAATATAATTTGAAAAGGCTATTTGGGCAGCTTCGTAATCACCTCGTCTTATTAACTCAAAAGATTCCTGATAGGCTAATCGTTCAGAATCTGTAAGAACGTCATTATTTATCTCCTCTGTAAAATCTTTTTTTACTAATGACAACTCATTCTTCAACAAATTCATCTCTTCTTCAAGAAGTTGAGTTTTCTTTTTTAAATCTTTTAGTTGCTCTTTAAAAGTATCAACATTAATTTGTTGTGGTGGTGGAGACACTGTTTCAACAGTTGTGCAACTATAAACAAGAAACAATAAAAAAAAAGAAAACAGGCTGTTCATTAACTGAGTCATGAATTACTAATTCTTCTTAATTAAATACAAACCTGTTGTAACTATAGTCAGTGCCAGCAGTGGTAACCATCCTATAAATATTGGGTTAATTGTATAGATTTGCACTGACTCCATTAATGTATTTTGCATTATGAAATAGATTAAGCCAATAACAACCCCTAGAGTAATTCGATAGCCCATACCTCTAGTCCTCTGAACACCAAGTGACATTGGCAATGCAAACAAACACATAATAGGAATAACAAATAAAGAAGCAACCCGACTATGGAATGATGCCATGTATTGGTCAGCATCTAGATTATTGGTTTGAAGATATGTGATAAAGCGGAAAAGTTCTATTACATTCAAATCCTCTGATTTAACTACCGTTAAACTAACAAGATCTCTATTCAGTTTTGTTTTATCAATTTTATATCTCGAATATGTCGACTCTACTCCTGATTCTTTGAATGTAGATTCATTTAAATTACTTAAAATCCATTGATTATAATCATCAATACCTGCAGATGATGCTTTAGAGATTTTATTTATTCGAGCGTCTTCACCAAGCTCAAAGATGGTTAACTCACCAAAATTTTTATTTTCTGAAACAAAGTTAATATTGATAATTTTATTTTCATCTTTTAGCCAAAAGCCCTTTGATTGCCCTAAAGTGGAAAGATTGTATTTACTTTTTGTTCTTAACTGATCAGCAAACCTCTCCATGGGGGGTGAAAGATACTCTCCAATAATTGTTATGAAAAAACAAAAAATAAACCCGGTGATTGCGACTGATAAACTGAGTCTAAACAAAGAAAAACCAGATGACATAATAATGATTATTTCGCTATTTTTACTCAACGCTCCTAATCCAAGCAAACTGCCAATTAATACCACTATAGGCATAAGCTGAAAAATAGAACTGGGTAATTTTAATAACGTGTATTGAACTGCTTCATAAACACCATAACTGCCTATACCTATATCATCAGCCTGACTAATAAAATCTATAAATCCAGAAAGAGCAGCAAAAATAAAGCACACAATAAATGTCATCTTTGTGATAGATCTAAAAATATACCAATCTATGACTTTCATTTTTTCTCTCTAATGGTTGTTAACCGACTAAAAAAATTATAACTGGTTAAAATCATAAACAATGTAAAAATAAAACCGAGGCAATGAACCCACCAAAGACCAATAACCTGAGGTGAATCCCCCTGTTCAAACCATACTCTGGCAGCACCAAGCAAATTAACATAAATCATATAAACTAAAACACCGAGCACCAAGCCTCCATACTGACCTTGTCTGGGAGAAGTTTTACTTAGAGGAACAGCTAGGAAAACCAGAATTAATAAAGCAATAGACGGAGAAAGTCGCCATTGGATTTCAGCTTGAGATAATAAATCTGACTGTCTCAATAGGTTACTCATGCTTTCAGTTGAAATATTATTGGCCTCTTTATTAGTGTTACTGATAAATAAAGGTAACTGATGCTCTGAGAACTCTAAGACTCTAAAATCGTTATCACCTGGCTTACCTTGATATCTTCGACCATTAAAAAAAACTAAAAGATTATTACCCTGAGTTCCTTGAATCTCAGCATATTCTGCTGTAACAACACTCACTTCTCCATTGATCTCAGTTTCCATGAAAACTTCTAAAAACCTGTTATTACCAAGCCTTTCTTTTGAGTAAAAAACAGCACCATCTTTTAAGGTAATAAATCTTCCAGGTTCAAAAAATTCTATACCAATCTTTGTCAAAGCATTTTGTTTTGATAATTCAATACTCTTTTTTGCTTGAGGAGATACAAAAACAGAAATAAATAATAAGCTGGCTATTAAGACAACTAAAGGTCCACTTAAAACACGATATAAATGAGAAGGGCCAACACCTGAGCTTAAAATAGCTGTCATTTCACTATTTTTATAAAATCTTCCAAGGACCATAAGAATAGATAGGAAAGTGCTCAGTGGGATAAGAA
>Ga0257112_10001014_pt1 | contig 10814 bp, 9 predicted proteins | sample LP_taG_5_FD_191565 | JGI IMG/M metagenome (GOLD analysis project Ga0257112, IMG submission 191565) | Marine microbial communities from Northeast Subartic Pacific Ocean, Canada - LP_J_2015_P26_1000m | ecosystem: Environmental > Aquatic > Marine > Oceanic | place: Canada: Northeast Subartic...
ATCGGGTGCAGATCTAAGCAAGGCATTTCTAGGTTGGGCAGATCTGTCCAAAGCAAATCTAGAAGGTGCAAATCTAGAAGGTGCAAATCTAGAAGGTGCAAATCTAGAAGGTGCAATTCTAACATGCGAAAATCATCCAATATGTTTGAATGAGTAACACAAGGAGCGAGTCTAGGTCATGCGAGTTAGACCTCTCTTTAGAAATAACTCATTATAATAGTAAAAATAAATTTTTAAATTAATACTCAAAAATTCCCGCTTCTTTTTTATGTAAAAATTCTTCAGTGACAGTGCCGGTAATAGTCATAGTGAGTTTAGGGATCATTCCGGCATTACATGTAGTATGATGCATTTTTGGATTTAATTCTATAATATCACCTTGTTTCCATTGATGCATTATCTTATTACCTGCACCAAAATAATGTCCCCAATGCCAGTCTTTTAAGAAAAGGGAGTATCTAGTTACTTTTACATCATCTGGAACATTGAATTCTTTCTTGAAACCAACATACGTATCCTGATGCCATGGAAGAAATTGTCCAGGGTATTGTTTTAATGCAACCACCTTACAATCTCCAAAACCTGGAAACTTTTTGTACGGTTCAAATATTTCAGGAAATTCAGAATCAGTGATCTGCAATGATTTGGTGTTATGTTCATTAAATCCCCACTCATTGAATCCTTTAATGCGTTCACGAAGTTCTGCTTCGTGTTCCTTGATTTGTTGTGCAATAATATACTCTTTAAAATTTTTATCATCAGACATAAGATCTAAAAGTGGTTTGAAGTCTGTCTTCAGTCTTCCAATATAAGTAAAATCTTCTGATTCAATAGAAGGGTCAAAATGCCACAAACCCTTATTTTTCTCTACGAAAGACTGCCAATAGTTACTCATTAGCTACATGATTTGGTTAGGATATAAAAAATCTACTATAAATTTTAATTTCGAGTCTAAAATTACTCTATTAACAGATTAGAAAGACAAACTCTATTCCATTTTGCACCTCGGTTAAATTTTGAGTATCTATTATTACCCAATCCAAAATTAACACATTTTGAAGGTTCTAGACCAAATTTAGCACAAATCTCTTCCTGCTTTTTATGATATTTGTCTTGATTATAATCAGGCGAAAATTTTTTTATTATTTCCAATCCCAATGCTGCACCAGCTTTATTGAACATATCATACGAATTAAAAACATCAATAGGATCATCAGTAAAATCAGTCTTACATCTCATTCCTACGCGTAGTTTATCGAAAAGAGAAAATCCTTTGCTTAGACTAAATGTTATACATGTAATTGATGACTCTTCGAGTGAAAAATCCAGTTCTCGAACAAGATTATAATACGCAAGATCAATCAACACCGGTACGCCTAATTTATTACATTTTTGAATTACTTTATCAGCATCATCATGTAAATAACCATTATCTGAAAATGGAACAGAAATGATCACTGCATCATCTTTTTCAATATCTCCATCATCAAGGTAAGAAAATCTATAATTATGCTTCCAACTTAATGTGTGGTAGAAAAAATCACCTTTAAAACAACGAAATCGTTTTTTATTATTTTCTGTGTAGAAAAAATCAAATGTTTGTGAAGTTCCATGCACAAAAGACAAATTTTTAAAATTTTGTAATCCCCTTAATTGATTTAAAGTTGATTTACTTACCCATTTGAAATATTCTGTTAGGAATTTTTCTCTTAGATTAACATCTTGTAACGCATTGAAAATAAAATTTTGTGAATCAGTTTGTTTGATAAATGAAATTACATCTGGATCTTTTATTGGTAGAGCATTACGAGCTAATTTTGGATGATCTTGATTATACAATTTTAATCATGTTTGTTTTGAGAATAAAACCATTCAATAGTGTTTCTTAGACCATCTTCAATATTGGTTTCTGGTTTAAATTCAAAAAATTCCTTCGCTCTTTTGTTACTAACACGCCTACGAGGTTGCCCATTTGGTTTCGTTTTGTCCCATTCAATTTTTCCTTCAAATTTCATAAGTTTCGAGATAAGATTGGCTAAATCTTTTATTGATATTTCATCATCAGAACCAAGATTAACTGGGAGATGATCATTATAATTTTCCGCTGCAAGAATAATACCTTTTGCCGTATCGTCAATATACAAGAAGTCTCTAGTTGGTGAACCATCACCCCATAACGTAATTGAATTAGAATTAGAGTTTTTAGCATTGAAAATTTTCAGAATCAAAGCTGGTATTACATGGGAGGTAATTGGATTAAAATCATCACCTGGACCATAAAGATTTGTCGGAACAATTGAAATGGAATTAAAGTTGTATTGTTTTTTGTAAGCTTCTGATTGCACTATCATCATTTTTTTTGCTAGACCATATGCAGCATTTGTTTCTTCAGGGTATCCATCCCAAATTAACTCTTCAGCGAAAGGAATTTTTGCAAATTTTGGATAACTACAAACAGTTCCAATTCCAATAAATTTTTCTACGTTTGCCTCCTTTGCTTCATGCATTAAATTAGTACCCATGATTATGTTATCGTAAAATATTTCTCCCGGTTTTTCTTTCATTATTCCAATACCTCCACCTTTTCCTGCCAAATGGAACACTAAATCAACATCTTTTACTATAGCCTTGCAATTTTCTTTTTCTCTAAGGTCACAATCTTTTGAAGAAGGGCAAATAATTTTTTTAGGATTTCTTTTTTCTAACTCTTTTACAACCTGCGTTCCCATGAAGCCATTTGCTCCAGTAACTAGAACGCTCTTATCATTCCATTTCATATCTTTCAGTAAATGGAATGCCTATGTCAAACTTTTCTTTCTTTGCCCATTCGACAGTTTTTTCAAGACCTTCTTTTACTGTTATTTCAGGCTTCCACCCTAGCAATTTTGTTGCACGTTCATAATTACAAATTAAAGTATCAACATCATACGGTCTGAATCTTGAGGGATCAACTTCTACTGAAACTTTTTTATCCATAATTTCTGAAATCAAACTAACCAGTTCTCTGATGGAAAACGATCTTTGACTACCTATGTTAATCACTTCGCCAATAACTCCCTCCTTAACTAACGAAAGAATTATTCCTCTAGCAGTATCTGTGACATAAGTTAGATCACGTTTAGCATTTAAATTTCCCAATTTAATTACATCGTTCTTTTCCATTTGTCTTATAATTTCCGGAATAATGTAAGGCTGTGTTATGTTTGGTCCAAAAGAATTGAATGGTCTGATTATAACTGCTGGGAGATTATGTTCTTTATGCATTGTAAAGACAACTCGTTCGCCTGCAAGTTTACTAACTGCATATGTTGATTGTGGTGTTGTTTGATGATTTTCATCCATTGGAGTGTATCTTGCAGTTCCATAAATTTCACTAGAAGATATATGAACAAATCTTTTTGCCTTTTTTTCTTTAATAACAGCAAGTGCTAGAGATATGGTTGCATTTACATTAACGTCAAAGAATTTTTTTGGCATATAGTAAGAATCTGGTATGAAAGGCAGAGCCGCATTATTAATAACATATTCTTTATCTTTAACAACAGACTCTATCGCATGATCATCTAAAAGATCTGCAGTGATTAATTTCACGTTAGAAAGATCCTGAATGTATTTCTCCTTTCCTGATGATAGATTGTCTATAATTGTTACATTAGCCCCGAGCAGTGATAATTGTTTAACAATTTCAGAACCTATGAAGCCACAGCCTCCTGTGACTAAAATTTCTTTATTTTTTAAAACTAGCAGGTCATTATTAGTCATAATTTTGAAACTTTATTTCGGTTATAAATGTGATAAGACTGAATCATACCCTAAAATCAAAATTAATCTAACAATCATAAGACTTAGATTCTAATATTAATTTTTAAAAATTAAATGACTAAAATCAAACTCATAGAAAAAATCATTAGAAATTATTTTATAGATTTAGAGAAAAATCAAAGAAAATTTGTTCCTGGAAAATCAAAGATTCCATTAGCATTTCCACCATATGATGCTAAGGAGGTATGTGAAGCGTTGGATTCTATGATGAGATTAAAGACTACAATGGGTAACAAAGTAAGGAAATTTGAAAATGATTTTGCAAAATATATTGGAACAAAATACGCAATAATGGTAAATTCTGGTTCTTCTGCTAATCTTCTTGCATTGTCAATACTAACAAACTCACATCTTGGAAACAAACGCATTAAAACTGGTGATGAAATAATAACACCTGCAGTCACTTGGCCAACTACTGTTTATCCAATATCAAATGTTGGTGCTGTTCCCAAATTTGTAGATGTAAGCCTTGATGATTTTAGTATAAATGTTGACGAAATTGAAAATTCTATAACAAAAAGAACCAAAGCCGTGATGCTTGTACATCTTTTGGGTAACCCTTGTGATATGAAAAAGATCAAAAAAATTGTAAAAAAATATAATTTGTGGTTAATTGAAGATGCTTGTGAAGCACACGGCGCAAAATATTATCAAAAATATGTTGGTTCATTTGGCGATTTATCCACGTTCAGCTTCTTTGCTTCACATCATATTACAACAATGGAGGGTGGCATGGTGCTTACTAATAATAAAACATTATATGAATTAGGAAAATCCTTGAGAGCCTTTGGTTGGGTAAGAGATCTATCTTCTAGGAAAACTTTGGAAAAAAAATATCAGAAAATTGATCCTAGATTTCTATTTGTAAATATGGGTTACAATTTTAGACCAACAGAATTACAGGGGGCCTTTGGCATTCATCAAATTAAAAAACTGGAGAATTTAGTTAAAATTAGGATTAAAAATGCTACTTTCTGGAACAAGAAACTATCTCCATATAAAGAATTTTTAATTTTATCCAAATTAAAAAATCACTATAGAAAATCATTCCTATTTTATCCTCTGACTGTTATCAAAAATAATTATTTTACAAAACAAGAATTAGTAGATCATTTAGAAAAAGCTGGAATAGAAACTAGGCCGGTAATGGCTGGAAATATTCTTGAGCAACCTGTCAGTAAAATTATTAAATTTAGAAAAAACTCTAAACTTAAAAATGCTCAATATATCATGAGGCATTCATTTCTTATAGGAAATCATCATAGGATTAAAGGACCACAGAGAGAATTTATTGCAAATACAATTATTGATTTTATAAATAAAAAAACTTAGAAAGTAAATGAAAACAGCTTTAATCATTCCTACATTAAATGAGATTGATGGTATGAGATCAGTTGTTTCAAAAATTAAAAAAGAATGGGTTGATGAAATAATTATAGTTGATGGAGGATCCACTGACGGGACTATTGAAGAAGCAAAGAAGCAGGATCTAAAAGTTGTGATGCAAAAAACAAAAGGTAAACATGGTGCAGCGATATATGATGGATTTGAATACACCGATGCAGAAATGTTGATAATGTTTGGCGCTGATGGAAATAATGAACTGGAAGAGATACCCAGAATGATTTCTAAGATGAATGAAGGATACGATCAGGTAATTGTTACACGATTTGGTAAAACATCAATAAATAGCGATGCAGGCATAATAGATGGTTTTGGAAATAAAATGTTTACATTTTTTGCAAATGTGTTGTATGGCGGACACTTAACAGATACATTATCTTCAAGCAGAGCAATTACGCGAAAGGCATGGAATGAACTAAAATCAGATGGGTTTGATACACGCTTAGTTTTACAAATGTGTATTAGAGGTTTAATCAAAAAGCAAAAAATAATAGATATTGATGGAAATGAGCCTGAAAGAATTGGTGGTGAAAGAAAAATGCATCGTTTTTCAACTGGAATTGAAATGATATCGTGTTTATTCCGAGAATTAAGATGGAAAGAATAAAATCAAAAATACATTAAACTTGATGAGTGTTATTATGAATTTGAACTGATTTCAATTTTGTTTTTAACTTCATCGAGAAATTCAGGAAGAAATTTGTATTTTATTGAATAACGACCAAACCAGATTGTTTTATAGGCCCATTCAATAGGATCTTGTTCAGAATTTTTATTTTGATAAATGTAAGATCTTTTACTATCTTTCAATTCGGATTTGTTGACAAAGTAATCTTTCCAATTGTGTGAGAAACCAGCGGATTTTGTTCCTTTAGAATCTTCTCTAGTAGTGAGAAGAAATATCTGAAAGTTAATTAAATCATCTATGATTTTTGGAGAGCTTTCTAATCTATATTTATTTTCTAGAAATTTTGTGAAGAGTAAACAATTATTTTTTAATTCCTTTTTATCATATGCAAATCTCAGCCAGCTGGCTTCTTCCATAATCCAATAAATATCACCTAATTTAGGATCAGAGTGATCCCACCCTTTTCCTGCATAACCATCATCAACATAATTCTTAACGGTCGCATATTCTTTTGAAAACATTGACTCTTCTTTTTCACAAAATTCTAAAAGTGAATCATAAAAATCAATAAATTTGATATTATGTTGCATTTTATAGAATTGGAAAACATGCTCAAGTATTCCTAGACTATGAAATACTAAAATAAACCAAGAATACAGAAACATTTTTTTCAAGCCATCTTCATCACAAGAAAGTGTTTCACTGATAATTTCCTCCATTTCTGGAAATTTTTCATTATCATGAATTGATGCATGAGGAAGATAGATTGGAGAACGAATTGTTTTAATTTTCATCATTTTTTTATAATTTGAGTCATTCATTGGTGCATTAGGTAAAACAGTGCAATTGTAGACATAAATTGAATCAATTTTTGCATCAGAAGCAAGTATTTCTAATCCTTTTTTCCAACTTGCTAATGTTTCTCCAGGCATTCCCATAATCATTTCAGTATAAGTTGGAATTTGATTTTTTCTAAATGCATCAGTTAATATGGAAAATTCATCAAATTTTATATTTTCACGTTTAACTAATTGCAAAGTTGTCTCATCTAGAGATTGTAAGGCTAAAGTTACTGCTCTTAGCAGACCAGAACGTTGTAATTGTTTTGCTAAAGGAATAAGTTTATCAGATGAAAATTTTGCCCAAGATAATCTTATGCGTTGAGGATAATTTTTTTCCAAAGCCACATCAGAGAGTTTTTTTGCAAGTTTGTAGTCTTTTTCTTGAAAAATTCCAAAGTTTGCATCGCATGAATCAATATAGACAATCTTATTTTTACCAAACCATTCAATTTCTTTAAATAATCTATCTTCAGAGAAAGTTGAAATTTTTTGTGCAGTCATACTTCCCCAATCACAATAAGTACATGGATAAGGACATCCTCTATTGCTTTCCCAAGATGCTACGTAGTTAATGTCATCATTTTTGTCTGTTAATTCCCAAATTACATCAGTAAGATATGGTGAAGGAAGTGTTTCAAGATCTCCAATTCGTGATTCTCGAGTATTTTTGAAATCTTTAGTTTCTATTCCCTTAATTTGTAAAAAATTCTTATCTTTCAGATAGGCTTCGAAAACATTAGCAATTACAAATTCCCCTTCGCCATGTACAATCATATCAATGAAAGGATATTTTTTGAAAAAGTCAGGATCGTCGTCAGGAACTTGTGGACCACCAAAAATTATCAAACAGTTAGGATTATTTTTTTTAACTTCCTTAGCTAACTGAATAGTGATTTCCCAGTTCCAAACATAACATGAACATAATAAAATTTCTGCGTCAGTACAATTTGAAGTATATTCATCAATTTTATGCCTGTAGATGAAAGTTTTTTCAAAATTAAAATTTGATTTCAAATTAGGTTTTGTCTTCATATATGCAACAAGCATTGCAAGACTGTAAGGGAAATGAATTTGATTTCCCCATAAATAATTGAATTGTGAGCTATATACTTTTATCATGAAATTCTTCATGAATTTAGTTATTTAATAATTTGGAATGATTTGTTTAATCTGTCGGTATTTTATCTGGAAGTATTAAACGGAATAAAATTCTATGAGTCTTAAAATTGAGAATGATGTTATAGGTCATTAATTGGAATTATGATTATTGTCATTTTTTCTTTTGATTAGTTCCAGCTTTTCTCAGTAAAGATTAATGAATAATACCCAAAGTAGACTATTGTCATGAAAATTCAAAAATTCATAATTATTGGAGTTGGGGCTACAATTTTTTATGCTTTTTTCCTATTTCTATCAGATTTTAATTTAGTTTCTGAAAAAATATCAAATTTTAATGTAATTTTTCTACCAATAATTTTATTTCTTGTTCCATTATCATGGTTAACTACATTTTTTCGTTGGCATATATTATTAAAAAACTCTGACATCAGAATTCCTATAAAAAATAGTATCGGTATTTATTTTTCAGGTCTAGGATTGTCTATTACGCCAGGTCACGTCGGAGAATTAGTAAAGTCACATTTACTAAAAAAACAATTTAAAATTCCAATTACTAAGAGTGCTCCCATTATTCTAATCGAAAAGTTTTATGATTTAGTCGGAGCATTAGTTGCTAGTATTTTAGGTATTTGGTATTTTGAAAATGGTGCATATCTAATTATGTTTGGTTTACTATTATTAGGAATTATTTTTTCTTTTATATCATCTAAGTGGTTGTTTAGTAAATTAATTAATACAGTTACAAAAATAAAATTTCTTAGAAATTACGAAGAAAATTTTCTTAATTCATACGATGTGTTAAAAAATTCTAGAGGAAGAAAGATCGGCTTAATTTCATCAGTTTTATCAGTTTTGTATTGGATGATTAATGGTCTGATTGTGCTTTGTGTTTTAATTGCTCTTGATATAACAAACGTGAATTATCTCGTGGCCACAACCACATATTCATTATCTGGAATAATTGGGGCGTTATCATTTATCCCAGGTGGAATTGGTATTACAGAAGGTAGCATGACAGGATTATTCTCATTACACGGTGTAGAAGTAAACACAGGGATTATTTTAGGGGTTTTAATTCGATTTTTTACATTATGGATTAGTGTATTTGTTGGTTTCATCTGTCTAAAACTAGTAGGTGGTTTTTTGATCAAAGATTGAATTAATCATACGATAGACAGTCAGTTTAATGAATCAAAATACGAATCTCCCCATTTCTAAGGTTATTCATCTAAAAATTTGTCTAGATTTTATTTTGATAGTAATAAGAATAAATAAACTTACCACGAAAATCACCGAGCAAGATAATACAATTGGTTCTGAAATTGATTTTTGGAAATTGATATCAACAGGTAAACGCCAAATTTTTTCAGGATTAAAATAAATATTTTCCCAGAAAATTAAGTATGTTATTGCATGCGCAACTATTGTAGTTATAAAGAATATTTTCTGTACAGCTTTATTCAAAATCCAATTCAAACAATTTCCAAATCCATATGCCATGATCAATACAATAGGTAAAATCATTGGCACATAATATTTTGTTTGTGTGAAAGAATCATTTCCAAGTGATATAGTTATGAAAAAGCTAACAAACCAAATTACAATAAGAAATTCTGAAAACAATAATTCTTTCTTGATAATTTTTCTTAGAAGATATCCAGTTCCTATGAAAAAAAGAATTGTAAGAGGTACACTCGTGAACGTGTGTCCATTAACAACAGATTGTGGAATGTTATCAGCATCAAATGCATAATAATATGTATCAATAGCAGGGTATATTGTAGCACTAAAAGTACCTAAAAATGGCATATAGAACTTTTGTAGAGGTGACCACGGAGGATGACTTTCCGAAAAAGTTGACTTGAGATCTTGCAGACCATAATATTGATTTTTTAATTGTTCAATTGGATCCACATAGTAATATGGATTAGTTATAACAACGGTTGAAAAAACAGTCATCGAAAAAACCAAAATCAGAAAAATAGATTTACTGAGAAATTTTTTATCTTTAATTTTTGATATATGAAATTTCTTCTTTGCATCACTTCTCCACAGAATCATGATAAATAATAAAGGAACTAGTTCTATTGCTGTTAATTTTACATTAATGGCTAAAGCAAGTGTAATTGCACCTAAAACTAAGTATTTTATCTGTATTCTGCCTTGATTTTTAACCGAATATAAAATTAGGAGAATAGATAGGAGCATAAAAAATATTAGAAAAATTTCTGATTCGATTATTCTACTATATAGCATCAATAAACTATGAAATAATAATACAGATGCAAAGACTATTCCAACTGAGTTTGAAAATAGATTTCTTCCAATTAAAAAACTGACTACAACAGCTAGTGAGCCAAAGACAGGGAAAAAAAATCTTGCAGACTCAAGTTCATATGATGATGGAATATTTTCTCCTGCCACATCCATATTCTTGTGTATGGGTCTACATGGTTCAAGGTTGCCATAATAGGTTCGTTCAGTTTCTGAAAAAAATTCATCTCCCATCCCCGTAAACATTCCTTTGATAATACCACCTGTTGCTATACTCAATTCAACTCCACATTTCGTATTGAACATATCACAATCTCCTATGCCAGTTATACAGGGATTTAGCAAATCGCCTTTCATTACAGAGTCGTACCAGATTATTCCAAAGGTATGATGAAATACTTCATCTATGTAAATACCTTGTCCACCCAAATTGAATCCTAATATTGAAAATGCAAAAATAAAAATAATTATAGAAATTAAATATACTTTATAGTTACGAATCATTATTTATTATCTCCAAGCGATAAATGATATAAAATCTACTATCAAGAATTGCTTAAAGAAACCTCACAGATATTCTAATAAGAACTACACATCAAATTAGTAAAATCTTGTGGATGATGTAAAATTTTTGTTTTATCTAATTCTTTAGATTGTAAACCAGCCAGATTTTACATAAGATAATGCTATATTGAGAGCAAATACAATTAAAGTGAAAGCATAGA
>Ga0257112_10001016_pt1 | contig 10810 bp, 7 predicted proteins | sample LP_taG_5_FD_191565 | JGI IMG/M metagenome (GOLD analysis project Ga0257112, IMG submission 191565) | Marine microbial communities from Northeast Subartic Pacific Ocean, Canada - LP_J_2015_P26_1000m | ecosystem: Environmental > Aquatic > Marine > Oceanic | place: Canada: Northeast Subartic...
AGCGACTGGATCTCGGAAAGTATCGCTGTTAAGGACGGATAACGGAAATTGGCCTTAGAACCGCGAGGAATGGCAGCAATTGTATGGGCGAGGGGACGGCTGGGCAAGGATTCTCCCACGATAGGGCGCGTCGCGGTTTCTTAGGCCGATGGAAGCCTGGAAGACGCGGTGCGAAGCTGCGAACGACTTGCAGTCTTGGCACTAAATGCCTATTCTCGTCGGTTACCTTGCGCAACTTGGCTATGTTTCACTGGACCGAACGGTTCGGCGGGATTGGCAAGTTCAGACAGATTGTCAGGGCCCTGCGCCCCTATGGAGAGCAAGTGAATACGCCTGGTAGGTCCTCGCAAATGGGTCGCCTCAGGTAAGGATCCGATGAGCGTTCGCCGTTCACCGAACTCGCGTGTGCGAGCACTTGCCCCGAATCTCGACAGCGAGGCCAAAGCAGGGCTGCGCACTGGAGGCGCCTGCGAGTGAGCTGAGCAAGTGATTTCGGTTCCTCGAGCGGCCTTCTCCAATGTGGGGGGGCCGTTTTTTGTTAGGAAGCTTTTGCATCATAGTGATTTTTTGTTGGAAGGCAGGGTTGGAGCCTAACGTAGGGAGATGCATGACACTGGAGTCGAACCTCGGAACAGGGATGCCGCCCAGGGGATCCCTTGTGGAGATTGGCTGGTCTTCCCCGACTCCCCCAACCCTATGGTGATCCGCGAGCCCAACCGAAACGGATTCCCTGTGCGTCAGGGTCTCTATGACCCTCGTAACGAGCACGATGCTTGTGGCATCGGTTTCGTCGCGAACATGCACGGCCTCAGGAGTAACGAGATCGTCCAGCAGGGCCTGCAGGTCCTGCTCAACCTGGACCACCGTGGCGCGGTGGGGGCCGACCCTACAATTGGGGACGGTGCCGGGATCCTCGTTCAGGTGCCGCACGACTTCTTGGTCAGGGCCACGGAGAAACTTGGGTTCAAGTTGCCTGAGCTCGGATACTACGGGGTTGGCAATGTCTTTCTCCCACGTGGCGCTGCCGCCCGTGCGGCTTGTGAATCTGAGCTCGAAAATATGGCCAAGGCAGAGGGTCAAAAGCCCCTGGGATGGCGGGACGTTCCCGTCAATAGGGATGGGCTGAGCGATACCCTCCTCGCCACCGAGCCCGTGATCCGCCAGTTCTTCATTGCACGAGGCGAAGGCTGCTCGGATCAGGATGCCTTCGAACGGAAGCTCTTCGTCATCCGACGCCGGGCGGAGATCGCCGCGGAGAAGATCGAGGGCACGCAGGACTTCTACATCTGCACCCTCTCGACCCGTGTGTTGGGTTATAAGGGAATGTTGTTGGCAAAGTACGTAGGGCGCTACTTCGTCGATCTCTTGGACGAGAACCTGGTGAGTTCTCTAGCACTCGTTCACCAGCGTTTCTCGACGAACACCTTTCCGAGCTGGAGGCTCGCACAGCCTTTTCGAATGATCATTCACAACGGCGAAATCAACACACTGCGGGGAAATCTCAACTGGATGAACGCTCGGCGCGCCACGATGCACTCGGAGGTCTTGGGCGATGATCTCAGCAAGATCTGGCCACTCATCCACGAAGATCAGTCCGATTCGGCGTGTCTCGACAACGCCCTTGAGCTGCTGGTACAGGGAGGATACTCCCTCGCCCACGCGACCATGATGCTGATTCCCGAGGCATGGGAGGGCAATCGTCTGATGGATCCGAAGCACCGGGCGTTCTACGAGTATCACGCTGCCCTGATGGAGCCTTGGGATGGGCCGGCCTCTATGGCATTCACAGATGGGCGACAGATCGGTGCGACGCTGGACCGCAACGGCCTGCGGCCTTCCCGTTATGTGGTGACCGAGGACGGGCTGGTCGTCCTTGCTTCGGAGACGGGAGTGCTGCAGATCCCGGAAGAAAAGATCGTGCAGAAGTGGCGGTTGCAGCCTGGCAGGATGCTGCTGATTGATACTGAGCAAGGCCGCATCATCGACGACGCAGAGATCAAGGACGAACTGGCGACGGCACACCCGTACCAGGATATCCTCGATCGGACGCAGGTCCGGGTGGGCGATCTCCCGGATTGTGCTGCTCAGTATCCAACAATGTCCGCATCACTCCTCGATCGTCAGCAGGCCTTCGGCTACACGCAGGAATCCGTCAGACTCATGATCGGCCCTATGGCATTGGATGGGGTAGACCCTGTCGGGTCGATGGGCAATGATACGCCGATCGCGGTAATGTCTGACCGGCCCAAGGTTCTTTATCAGTACTTTCGGCAGCGATTCGCTCAGGTCACGAACCCACCGATCGATCCGATTCGCGAATCGCTCGTGATGAGTCTCGTTTCCATGATAGGACCACGCCCAAACCTTCTCGGTTTGGATGACCGTGGCCCGCACATGCGCCTTGAGGCAAAGCATCCGATCCTAACCGACGAGGAACTGGACAAGATCCGGTGCATCGGCAAGTTCGCTGAGGGCCGATTCCGGGCCGTGACCCTCGATATGACCTATCCCGTCGAGAACGGAATCTCTGGAATGAGGATGGCCCTTGACTCCCTCCGTAAAGCTGCCGAGGAGGCAGTTGGACGAGGCGACAACATCATCGTCCTTTCCGATCGCCAGCTCTCTTCTGAGCGTCTTGCAATCCCCGCGGTGCTTGCGACTGGGGCAGTGCACCACCACCTGATCCGCCAGGGTCTACGGACGCTCGTCGGACTCGTCATCGAAACAGGAGAGGCCCACACGGTCCACGACTTCACCGTCCTGGGGGGCTACGGGGCCGAGGGCATCAACCCGTACCTGGCGTTCGAGACGGTCCGGGATATCGTCGAGGGGGGCGAGCTGCCGGGGATCACCGTAGAGGTTGCGCAGGCCCAATACGTGAAGGCCGCGGCTAAGGGTATCCTGAAGGTAATGTCGAAGATGGGCATCTCCACCTACCAATCCTATTGTGGCGCCCAGATATTCGACGCTCTCGGGTTGAACCAAGAGTTCGTGGACGAGTTTTTCTTTGGAACAGGGACTTCGATCGAGGGCATCGGCCTGCGTGAGGTAGCCGAAGAGACGATTAGCCGTCACAAGACTGCATTTTCTGTGGTTCCGGAGCTTGACGGTGTGCTGGACCCGGGAGGAGAAATCCAGTTCCGGCTGCGGGGAGAGCAGCACTACTGGACGCCGACCTCGATTGCCGCCCTGCAGCATGCGGTGCGCGGTAACGCAGAGGATCGCTATCGCTCTTTTTCCGCCGAAATCAACGATCAGAGCCAGCGGCTTATGACGCCACGGGGACTCTTTGAGTTCCTCCCAGCCAACGAGCCCGTGCCGTTGGCCGAGGTGGAGCCGGCCAAGGAAATCGTGAAACGATTCTCCACAGGCGCGATGTCCTTCGGGTCAATCTCTCGGGAGGCTCATACGACACTTGCGATCGCGATGAACCGCATGGGTGGAAAATCGAACACAGGAGAGGGCGGGGAAGAGACCGATCGGTTCGTCCCGCTTCCGAACGGTGACTCGATGAATTCGGCCATCAAGCAGGTGGCCTCGGGTCGGTTCGGCGTCACGGCAGATTATCTTATCAACGCTGACGTCATGCAAATCAAGATTGCTCAAGGTGCAAAACCAGGCGAGGGCGGTCAGCTACCTGGCTTCAAGGTCGACCGTGTCATTGCTCAGGTGCGGCACTCGACTCCAGGCGTAGGCTTGATATCCCCGCCCCCACATCACGACATCTACTCTATCGAGGATCTAGCCCAGTTGATCTTCGACCTCAAGAACGTGAATCCACGCGCACAGGTCAGTGTAAAACTCGTCTCCGAGATCGGTGTCGGAACCGTCGCGGCTGGCGTCGCGAAGGCACATGCCGATCGGGTGACCATTTCGGGGGCGGACGGCGGCACGGGTGCAAGCGCCCGGACCTCGATCTATCATGCCGGATCCCCCGTGGAGATCGGCCTGGCGGAGACTCATCAGACATTGGTCCTGAACCAGCTGCGCAGCCGGATTGCAGTTCAGGTGGACGGGGGGCTACGAACCGGAAGGGACGTCGTCGTCGGGGGGCTACTCGGTGCGGACGAGTTCGGCTTCTCGACGGCACCTTTGATAGCCTCTGGGTGCATTATGATGCGCAAATGCCACCTGAACACCTGTCCGGTTGGGGTGGCCACCCAAGACCCTGTTCTGCGCAAGCGGTTTTCCGGACAACCAGAGCATGTCGTGAACTACTTCTTCTTCATCGCCGAAGAGGTGCGCGAGCTCATGGCCGAGTTAGGATTCCGGCGCTTCAAGGACATGATCGGACGATCCGACCGACTCGATATGCGTAAGGGCATCGAGCACTTCAAGGCGAAGGGGTTGGACATGAGCAGACTCTTGGCCCGGCCTGAGGTCGGTCCGGAGGTCGCGGTCAGCAAGACTGAGGAGCAGGAGCACAAGCTACACGACGTGCTCGACCGGAAGCTGATCGAGGAAGCGATGTCCGCCTTACAGGATGGCAAGCCCATCCGGTTGGAGCACGCTATCAGAAACTCCGATCGGACGACGGGCGCGATGCTCTCCGGGGAGGTCGCGCGTCGGTACGGGCATGCGGGGCTACCTGACGATACGATCTACGTGAAATTGACGGGGACCGCCGGACAGAGCTTTGGTGCTTGGTTGGCACACGGGGTCACACTCGAACTCCTGGGTGACACCAATGACTACGCGGGGAAAGGCCTCTCCGGTGGAAAATTGATCGTGCACCCCTCCGAACGTACCAAAATCCTTCCAGAACAAAGTATGATTGTTGGCAACGTCATCCTTTACGGCGCGATTTCGGGTGAGGCCTATCTACGAGGAGTCGCGGCCGAGCGCTTCGCTGTGCGGAACTCCGGGGCCTGGGCTGTGGTGGAGGGGGTGGGCGACCATGGTTGTGAGTATATGACTGGCGGAGTCGTGGTCGTACTCGGTCCGACCGGACGGAACTTTGCGGCCGGAATGTCTGGGGGCATCGCCTACGTCTTAGACAGAGAGGGCGATTTCAGCCTTCGTGTAAACCCTGAGATGGTCGAATTGGAGTTGGTCGAAGACCTGCGCCCGCTCGCGGAGAGAATCCCAGCCAACACACTTTCTTCAGTGGGACGCGATATGTTGGGGCAGGACGCGGCCAGGTTGCAGACCATGCTTGCCAGGCACGCACGGTTCACGGACAGCGTGACGGCAAAAGAGATTCTAGATCACTGGGATGATTACCTGCCTCAGTTTGTGAAAGTCATGCCTAACGATTACCGCAAGGCGCTCACGAGGATGCGTGACGACGGGACGTCCGAGGATGTGAAGAAAAGCGCCCGCCCACGCTCGTCGCGTTCTCGTGCGTTGAAGAGTTATCGGGATGGGTAAGGTCACTGGCTTCCTTGATTTTCCAAGCCGCCACCCTGACAGAGCGGATGTCGCTGAGAGGGTAGCTCACTGGGGTGAGTTCACCGGTAGCTTGCCGGACGAGGAGTGGGCCCTCCAGGGCGCACGATGCATGGACTGCGGTATCCCGTTTTGCCATCAGGGATGCCCCGTGAATAATATTGTTCCAGACTGGAACGATCTGGTGTACCGGGATCGGTGGAGGGAGGCGCTCGAGGTGCTTCACTCCACGAATAACTTCCCCGAGTTCACCGGACGCATCTGTCCGGCACCGTGCGAGGAAGCGTGCACGTTGAACATCATCGACGACCCTGTCACGATTAAATCAATTGAGTGCGCGATCATTGATCGCGCATGGGCGGAAGGTTGGGTAAAGCCTGATATCGCACAATTGAAGACGGGGCGTACAGTCGCGATCATTGGATCGGGGCCCGCTGGGTTGGCCTGCGCTCAGCAGTTAGCGCGTGTTGGTCATAACGTCACTGTTTTCGAGAAGAACTCCAAGGCCGGGGGACTCCTGCGTTACGGCATTCCGGACTTCAAAATGGAGAAGCACCAGATTGACCGGCGCATCGAGCAGATGGAGGCCGAAGGGGTAGTCTTTCGTACGGACTGCCTGGTGGGGCATGACATCGTGGCCCAAGAGGTGGTGCAGGCTTTCGACGCGCTCGTCCTCGCGGGCGGCTCTGAGTGGCCACGAAATTTGACCGTGCCGGGTCGCGAGTTAGATGGCATCCACTTCGCGATGGACTTCCTTACACAGCAGAATCGACGTAACTCGGGCGAGCTAACTCTCCCAGATGAGAAGATTCTAGCCACCGGCAAGCACGTGGTAGTGATCGGTGGTGGTGACACCGGATCCGACTGTATCGGAACGTCGTGGCGGCAGAAAGCAAAATCCGTGACTCAGTTTGAGATCCTTTCGAAGCCTCCTCACAAGGAGGATAAGGGGACCACGTGGCCAGAATGGCCCCTCAAGATGCGCACTTCCTCCTCTCAGGAGGAAGGAGGCGATCGTGACTGGAGCGTGGCCACTGAAGCGTTCTCCGGTGATAACGGTAAGGTGCGCGCGCTGCATGGGGTGCGACTGACCCCAAGGCTCGAGCGTATTGAGGGCACTGAATTTGAGATCGATGCAGATCTCGTCCTGCTGGCCATGGGATTTGTGCACCCGGTTCGTGAGGGAATGCTCGAACAGCTCGGAGTCGACCTAGACCGGAGCGGCAATGTCGCGGCCGACACTGAGGCGTACCGGACCTCAATCGACAAAGTTTTTACTGCCGGGGACATGCGCAGGGGTCAGTCCCTCGTCGTCTGGGCGATCCGTGAGGGACGCCAGTGCGCCCGATCTGTGGATAATTTCTTGATGGGAGTGAGTACTTTGCCTCGTTGAGGCACCACGATAGGGTACGTGCTGGGGGCTTTCCCATTTTGACGTTTGGAGAGTCTCGCCTTCACTCCGCAGGGCATCTGGACAGTCCTGATCCCTCTACGTTCTTAGTTATTCCTACCCTATGTGACAGGATTAGATAATGGGGACAAGTTTTTAGTTGTCTTGGCTATAAGTGTGTCGTTTCGGGGTATTTTCGCGTTCGCTCAATCCTTCGAGAACACTGTAACGGTCGGCGGTGATGAAATCACCGTAGGAGAGTCCGGATACGACTTCCGCCCTGACGAGGAATTCCTGGCCCGCTCTACCTCGCCAGCACGGGCGCCAGATCAAGTCGTGGGAACCTCGGAACGCTGTACCCCCCTCTATTAACTTAGATAACGTAGAGGTAGAGGGCTCCGGAGATCCGTATCCGGTTGTCCGTGATGGTTTGCGCTGCCCCCTAGCGTGGATATATTCACCTACTGGGAGCAGGGTGAGCCATCCATCCATCTAACACGCACCGGACCGCCATCATGAGAGATAACGGTAGGTTTTTCGCCGGATTGGGGGGTGTGGCTTTGGTCGTCACCTACCTCATCTGGACCGGCATCAGCGAATCGATGGTGTACTACCTCACGCCCGTCGAGTTGATGGCCCGGGTGGAGGCGGATCCGACGTTCCACGAGGTGGGCGTCAAGGTGAGTGGGCGTGTCGAGCGGGGCTCATGGAATCGAGAGAAAGACGAGCTATTGCATCGCTTCACGGTCATCGATCTTTTGGACGAGTCGGTGCGCTTTGCTGTGGAATACCGGGACATACTCCCCGATACCTTCAACGACACGGAGAATGTGGATGTGGTCGTCGAGGGTCGATACCGGGCGGATGGTGTTTTTGAAGCCACAGTCGTTCTCGCGAAGTGTGGCAGTCGTTACGAAGCTACGCCTGAGGAACTGCTAGGGTGATCTTCCTCGGAGAGCTTGCTCTCTGGATTGCACTACCGGTCGGAATCGGGGGAGCAGCGGCCGGATTCATCGGCGGGCGTAAGGAACGCGGCGACTTCGTTCGGAGCGCCGAGCATTGCGTCTACGCCGTCTTCTTCCTGCTGGTCCTGACGTCGGCGGGGATCATAACCGCCTTCGTGACCGACAGCTTCGAGTACTGGTACGTCGCGAACTACTCCAACCGCGAACTGTCGCTGTTCTACAAGATCTCGGGTCTCTGGGCCGGCCAGCGCGGGTCGTTGGTGTTCTGGGTGCTGCTCCTTTCTTTCTTCTCCGCTGCTGCGGTCTTCACGAACCGGGAGAAGAACCGGGAGTTCATGCCCTACGTGGTCGGCATACTTCTCACGATTTCCAGCTTCTTCCTGGTGGTGTTGTTGTTCGCGGAGGTGAATCCGTTCGAGAGGCTGCCCTTTGCGCCCGCCGACGGCCGGGGGCTCAACCCGCAGCTTCAGAACTACTGGATGTCGATTCATCCGCCCACTCTGTACTTGGGGTTCACTGCGTTCACGATTCCGTTCGCTTTTGCGATGTCGGCGTTGCTCAGTGGGAAGTTGGATACGCGCTGGATCGTGATCACACGGCGCTGGATCCTGCTGTCTTGGTTCTTCTTGGCGAATGGCATCATCTTCGGCATGCGCTGGGCGTACCTGGAGCTCGGCTGGGGTGGATTCTGGTTCTGGGATCCGGTGGAGAACGCGTCAGTGTTGCCTTGGCTGACGGCGACGGCCTTCCTACACTCGATCCAGATTCAGGAAAACCGGGGGATGCTCAAGGTTTGGAACATGGGCCTCGTGACCCTCACGTTCCTGCTGACGATTTTCGCGACCTTCCTGACGCGGTCAGGCTTAATCGAGTCGGTTCATACATTCGCCGAAAACACTACGATCGCGTTCATCTTCCTCGCGTTCATGGGAGTGATGGCCGGGGCCTGTATCCTGCTGATCGCGTGGCGGTACCCGCAGCTCAAGAGCGAGAATCAGATTCAGTCGTTTCTATCCCGAGAATCGGCATTCTTGTTCAATAATCTGATTCTTCTAGGTGCGGCCTTCACCATCCTGTGGGGGACGCTGTTCCCGCTCATCACCGAGGGTCTGACGGGCCAGGCCATCGCGGTTGGTCCGCCATTTTTCAACCGGGTCAACCTGCCGATCGGATTGGCGTTGCTCGCCTTGATGGGGATCGGACCGGTCATCGCGTGGCGAAAGGCTTCGCGTCGCAATCTCGTGAAAAACTTTCGCATGCCGGTCATCGTGGGTGCGATGGTCGTCGGGGCGTTGTTCCTGAGAGGTGTGAACCACGGGATGGCTCTGCTGACATTCGGGCTGTCGGCCTTCGTGATGACCATCATCATCGTCGAGTTCGTGAAGGGTACCAAGGCACGGGCCCGCATCGAGGGCGAGGGTCATCTCCTGGCCTTCTACCACCTCGTGAGCCGGAATCGGCGCCGCTGGGGAGGATACATCGTACACGTCGGCGTGGTGATGATTTTCACCGCGTTTGCCGGCGTAGCTTTTAATCGCGAAATCGTTCAGACCATCGATCCTGGTGAGACAGTCACGATCGAGTCTCCGTTCGGACACGAATACGTGCTCACTTACCAGGGATTGTCGTCGCCTCGCGGCGAGAACATGGCGCGGCAGGCAGTAGCCCTGATGACCGTCGAGCGAGATGGCCGGCCAGTCGAATCCCTCAGGGCGGAGAAGGTCCTCTACGTCAAGTGGGAAGAGTCACCGATTTCGAACGTGGGGGTCAACTCCTACCTTCTCGAAGACCTCTACCTGATCCTCGACAACGTAAACGATCTCGGTGCCGCTTTCGAGAATGATGCTGCAGCTCAGCGTGCGACCTTCAAGGTGCAGGTCAACGTACTGGTGGGCTGGATCTGGTATGGCGGATTCGTCCTCACCTTGGGCGGGATCATTGGACTGTGGCCTTCTCGAGGCTCCACTCCAACTGTTTCGCGCTCCACGACCAAGACTGGAGGCGAACGGCCCGCTCTGGCCGTACGAAGCTGACGACGTGGGGCCGATGAAGTGGGGTTGATCGCTGGGGTGATTCTCGTCTCAACTGGCGTGATCCTCTTCGTCATGCTGCCCGTCCTGCGCGGCGACTGGGCCGCGATGGGACGCTCGGATGCTGAGGTCACCGAAGTCGACGCCCGAAAGCAGGCCGCACTCCGCGGGCTTCGCGACGCCGAATACGACCTTGGATGTGGCAAGATTGACCAGGAGGACTACCAGGTTATCAAGTCCGAACTGGCTCGTCAGGCGTTGGAGGCCATGGGGGAGGAAAGCGCGGGCGGCCATGCCGCTGATGGGGGGACTCCCACAGACGGGGCCGCGACGCCGTCGAAGGGTTACAAGAGTGCCAAGGGTAGTGCCTCCGATAGCGACCGCCTGGAAGCCGAGATCGAGCGTGTGCGGAAAGGGATGGCGGAGGGCCGGACCTGCTCCGAATGCGGACACCTGAACGTGAAGAAGAGCCGATTCTGCACGAGCTGCGGCGGACGGCTGGGAGAGGTGGCCACCGCGGCCGTAAACCCGGTTTCTGCCTAGGAGGGTGATTGGAAGGGGGGGGGGCGGGTCGCGCACATGGCGCTTGTGCGCGTTCAGACAAGGAACAACGACGAAGCATAGCAAAGCTACTCCAAGGAGGAGAGACGCCGGATCAACCGCACAACCGCCATGTGCCCACGGACAGGAAGGGAATGACCTCACAAGTTGAAGGGTTGCGGTGGCACGACCCCATCTCCGTTGTTGGAACTCCTAGCTATAGCGAATGCTATGGCGCGTCGCTCCGCCTAGGAGCTGGGCCCGTGGCATCCGCAACACGGCCCACCCCCCTTTCCGATCACCCTCCTGGGATGGGGCGTTGAGCTTCGGGCTGGAGGCGGTGGATCTCGTCCGTAGTTTCGGCGGACTCCGTGCAGTCGACGGCGTAAGCTTCCAACTCGAGCCCGGTGAGTTGCTCACCGTCTTCGGACCCAACGGGGCTGGGAAAACCACGCTTCTTCGAATGCTGGGCGGCGTGATGAAGCCGAACTCTGGAC
>Ga0257112_10001017_pt1 | contig 10805 bp, 11 predicted proteins | sample LP_taG_5_FD_191565 | JGI IMG/M metagenome (GOLD analysis project Ga0257112, IMG submission 191565) | Marine microbial communities from Northeast Subartic Pacific Ocean, Canada - LP_J_2015_P26_1000m | ecosystem: Environmental > Aquatic > Marine > Oceanic | place: Canada: Northeast Subartic...
TCTTCGCTCCGGTCTCCGATCTAGGCCTGGTCGTGGTGGACGAGGAGCACGATGGGAGCTACAAACAGAGCGAAGCTCCTAGGTACCAGGCGCGAGACATGGCGGTCGTTCGGAGCGCCCAGGAAGGAGCGTTGTGTGTTCTCGGGAGCGCCACACCCGCGCTCGAAAGCTGGCACAATGTGGAGCGGGGCAAGTTCCGGATTGTCTCGCTTCCGGACCGAGTCGGCGGAGGGGTGTTGCCGCCGGTTCGGTTGATCGACCTGCGGGAAGCACGGAAGAAGAGCAAAGAGAAAACTGATGCCCGGAGCGAGGCGGGCTTGGTGCTCACCGCTCCGCTCGTCGGGGCCATGAGCGACCGCCTCGATCGCGGAGAACAAACCATTCTGCTACTGAACCGGAGAGGGTACTCGGCCTTCGTACAATGTCGCGAATGTGGTGACGTCGGGATTTGTCCGGCCTGCTCGATCTCATTGACCTATCACCGGGGTAAGAGTCGTCTGGTCTGCCACCACTGCCGCCACGAGGAGCCGGCACCGAAGCGTTGCCCGCGATGTGGATCGACGGATCTGTCGTTCCGTGGCCTTGGGACGGAGCAAGTCGAGCGGGTCGTCGCGGAGACCTTCCCCGACGCCCGATTGGCGCGTATGGACGTCGACACGACTTCCGGGAAATGGTCGCATCACGAAATCCTCGGCCGAGTGGAGCGCCGCGAAGTAGACATCCTGCTCGGCACCCAGATGATCGCCAAGGGCCTAGATTTCCCCGGCGTGACTTTGGTAGGGGTCGTGAACGCAGATGTGGGAATACACTTGCCCGACTTTCGCGCCACGGAGCGTACGTTTCAACTGCTGAGTCAGGTCGCGGGTCGAGCAGGAAGGGGAAAACTGGGGGGCGACGTGCTGATTCAAACGGCACTTCCGGAGCACTATGCGATCCAAGCCGCACTGGAGCATGACTATGTAGCTTTTGCCACTCGGGAGTTGAAGGAGCGCAGGAACCCGGCCTATCCACCGATGGTTCGCCTCGTCAACGTTGTCGTGAGCAGTCCCGCACCAAAAGACGCCGCGGGTAACGCCGAAGCAGCGGCCCGGTGGCTCCGCATGCACGTCGTGCCCGGAACACTGGTCGATCTGATCGGCCCTGCGCCCTCACCGATCGAGCGCCTTCACGGGCGGTGGCGGTGGCATTTTCTTCTTCGGAGTGTGTCAGCCAAGGCCGTCGGGGCCAGTGCAAGGCGACTGCAGGCGGAGTTCCGGACGCGCGGTACAGACGTGAGAATCGCGATCGACCGCGACCCGAGCGCCCTCCTGTAGCGGAGTCCGGTGGAGCCTCGGTAGGTTTGAGGCGTATAAAATGGTGGCGGCTCTGGCCGGCGGCGCTTACGTCCCGGTTCGAGGGAGCTCGAGGGCTCCGGAAGGTATCGTTGTGCAGGGAGGGTGTTCGAACAATGGGCTGCCTCGCTTTGAATGCGTCATTCGAGCCGTTGACCATCATTCCGGCTCGTCGCGCCATTCGTCTGGTTCTCGACCAAAAGGCCGAAATTCTCGAAATGGACCCGGGGCGGGCCTTCCGCTCTCCAAGGACCGAACTGCCATTCCCGACGGTGATTCGGCTGGTGCGCTTCGTCCATGTGCCTCGGCGCTTCCGCCGCCAGGTCACGAACACTTTCCTCTTCGCCAGAGACGAGTACACCTGTCAGTACTGCGGCCGTCATCGGGGGAAACTCAAGGGCCGGCAGTTCCTGACGCGCGACCATATCCTCCCGCTGTCACGGGGTGGAGACAACTCTTGGCAAAACCTGGTTGCGTCGTGCTCGCCGTGTAACAACCGGAAGGGAGATCGTCTGCCAGCGGAGGCCGGCATGAGGGTCCTGACCGAGCCACGAGAGCCGAACTATGTCCGGCTGGTGTGGACGGTGCGAAGGGTCACGCCGCAGCAAGCGCGTTACATCAAGATGTTCTATGGAGGGGAGGTGTTGACGACGCTGCAGGCGGGGTTGAGGGATCTTGAGGTCTGACTCGGTCCTACTCGTCGATCCAGGCGTAGGGGCGCTCGTAGAACTGGCCGGAGCCACGAACCGATCCTGTTTGGGTGTATTCCTTCCACAAAATGATCCACCCCCGGTTCTCGTCGTGGAGGACCTGGTGGGTGAAGCCGGGCATGTCCCTGCGCTCTGCCAGGAAGCGGGCCAGCGTGGCCGGTAGGTTGGCGACGCCCTCGACGTCCGGCTGCTCGACGTCTTCCATGACTTCATCACGGATTTGCGCCTCACTCAGCTTCAACGCGAGAATCGCCTGTTCGACTGCGGTGGTGATCTCGGACAGAGCACCATCGGGGTTCGCTCCCGTTCGACGCCGAATCGCCGAGACGATCTCGAGCGTGCCCGGCGCGATCAGATGCTCACGAATCTCCTTGAGTTGACTCAATATTCGCGTATGTAAATGAAGCAGCTGGGCGTACTCGCGCTTCGCCTCACTCGTATTTATGATGCCTTCGGTCATGCCCGTTGTGTTGTCGCTGGTTGGCTGGTGAACTGCATACGTCCCTATGCTAACCTATACCGGGTAGGGTCCCCCGGCCAACAAGGGAAATCACCGACTCGCGTGGGCGAATGAGATGAAGACTATGGCGAGCTTCGAGGATGCTCGCCATTTTTCTCGTCCAAGGATCAGGAGGAGAGCAGAGCCCGGGACGAGCGCAGGACTAGGACCCGTGCACTGACCAACACGACCGCATCGACCAAGACGATCACATGGACCAAGACGAACGCAAGAAGGACGTAGACGGCAAGCGCAAGCCGATCCCGATCCGGGAGGTCGTAGGGGAACCTGTACCACGCCCTGCTGAAAATTCTGACACTCCTGGTGATGGTCCCGCGTCGCACGCCGCAGTGCCCCGTAGTCAACGCGAGCGCCCAGACGGCCGTCGTGCGAAGGACACGTCACACAAGAGAGAGGGTAGTCGAAAGCAGCGGGCTGACCGAACGGGCGGCGCGGCGCCCCGCAAAGAGGTTCAGAGGCCGCCGTTGGAGCGCACCACCCTCGAAGATCTTCCGTTTCGGAGTTTCGAGCACGATGGGTGCGAGTGGATCGTTCGTCTTCGTGGCCAGGCCTCCACCGGGTCGGCCACGGACCCGGGCGCTCCGTTGATGCACCTGGTTTTCTACTCAGCCGCCGACCCTCAGGTGGCCTGTGGGGACCTACTCGAAACCGGGAGATCTCTGGATGGACTATCGGAACTGCGATTGCCCGAACTCCTTGTGCAGGCAAGATTGTCCCCTTCGGCTAACGATTCGAGTAGATGAAGCGTCTGCAGGAGTAGCGCGCATGTCGGGTGAGGGGGGGGTCTGAAAGGTGAGTGAACAGCGACTCTCCGGGTCCTCGAATCATCCGTTGACCGGGGTCTTGGAGACCTGGAGCCTTAGGCGCGCTCAACACGACGGGCCGTAGGGGTGTCTCATGAGTGAAACAGCGAGTACGTCGGACGCGTATCTGGTCCGGAAGGCGCAGGCTGGCGATAGCCAGGCCTTTGGCGTTCTCGTAAGCCGATACATGCGCGCGGCTTACGCTGTCGGCCTTTCGGTTACCGGTCGCCATGATGATGCCGAGGACGCTGCGCAGGAGGCGTTCATGGTTGCCCTCGCTCGACTCGATGATTGTAGGAATCCCGACCGGTTCGCTGGTTGGCTTTTGGCGATTGTGCGGAATCGCGCCCGCAACTTGGTGCGTCGCGAGGTTCTGCGAGATACGGATGTCTTACCCGAGACGGCCGCGGCCCGGGGTAGGACGCCGGAAAAAGAGGCGGAACACGCGGAACTTCAGGAACGACTGGAGAAGGCGCTCCAGCGGCTTCCGGAGGTCCAAAGGGAGATAGTGCTCCTTCACGATCTGGAGGGCTGGAGGCATCGCGAGATCGCGGAGCGCCTTGGAATCCCCTCGGGGACGGTGCGATCGCATCTCCACTTCGCCAGAAAGTCCTTGAGGCAGGACGCGGATCTGGCGCAGGTAGTGGTCGAGCAAGTGAAAGATGACGGTAACATGACGGATATAGGCAATGTGAGGGCAGGGGGTGGCTCGAGGCGCCTGAAGACCAAAGTAAGGTGAAGCCTGGTGAGGAATACAAAGAGCACCAGCCTAGGGAGAGCAATATGACGAGCGATGCGCGAAAGAGGCGCTTTAGCCTGGATGGGAGCGGTGGCTCTACGGGACAAGGAGACGATCTGCGTGTCCTCGACCCGGGACTCGACGATCCTGGATACTGGCCTTGGTTTCTTTCTGCCGTGATGGTGCGGGCCGCCGACGAACTGTCGAGGCGCCGATTCGCGGCGGAAGTGGGGGCCGGGGATCTCCTTCAGACTTGGTCTCTAACGGTTATTCGTGGGGCGCTGATTGCGGCGGCGATCGCAGGTTTGCTTCTCCTGCGGGACGGACCGGCCACGACGTTGGGAGCCGAGGAGGCACTCACGATGGAACTCGAAGACCGAACCTTGTCCGATTTGATGGGACAGTCCGAGGGGGACGATCCGTTTCTGCTGATAGAGGTGACGTTCTGATGATGGCGGAGAGCGCACTCAAAGCGAAGCTGGTAGCCGCAACCGCGCTGGTTTTTCTGTTCGGGAGCGGTGTCGTAGTGGGGCTCGCATGGGATCAGACAGCGAGTGCGAGTACACCTACTGAAACCCCTGGGGGCGAGCGGTCCGAGAGAGAGAGAACGCGCCATCCGATGACCATTGACAGGGTCGGCCTCAGCGCCGTTCAGAAGGCCACGGTCGACTCGCTCTATTTCTTCTACGGGCAACGCCTGTCCGACTTGAACACGGATTTTCAGCCGCGCTTCCGCGCCGTGATGAGTGATTTCAGGGTGGAGCTCAGGCAGATCCTCACCGAGGATCAACGTGTGACGTACGACTCGCTTGTGCTTGAGCGCGAAGCCGACCACACGTTACGGCGTCGAAACAACCGAGACAGGTAAGCCCTAATGAACTTCCTAGCGCGGGCGGCGCTTGAGGCCATCCTCGGGAGAGATCTGTGAGCGAAATGATCATTCGGACCGAGGGGCTCCGAAAGGACTATATCCTCGGTTCCGAGACCGTTCGGGCGGTGCGTGGCGTCGACCTAGAGATTCACCCCGGGGAGTTCGTGGCCATCATGGGTCCGTCCGGAAGTGGGAAGTCCACGTTCATGAATCTGATCGGGTGCCTGGATACCCCGACGGAAGGTGAATACTGGCTGAACGGTGTGGCGGTCAGCGAACTGAGCGACGACGAACTCGCCCGCATACGAAACCAGGAGATCGGATTCGTCTTTCAGACCTTCAACCTCCTTCCCCGGGCCACTGCGCTCCACAATGTCGAGCTCCCGCTCATCTATGCGGGGATCAACGCGAAGGAGCGGAAACGGCGGGCTGAGGAAAAGCTGGGATTGGTCGGTCTCGACGACCGTATGAGCCACCGCCCGCCGGAACTGTCCGGAGGGCAGAGACAGCGTGTGGCCGTGGCAAGGGCCCTGGCCAACAGTCCAGCGCTGCTCCTTGCGGACGAGCCTACGGGTAACCTCGACTCGGTGACGGGCGAGGAGATCATGGACGTCTTCGTTAAGTTGAATCGCGACGAAGGCCAGACCATCGTTCTAGTCACACACGAGGCGAACATTGCCGTGTACGCCGGTCGCCAGGTTCACCTGCACGACGGCGTGATCGCAAAGGATTTCTTGACCGAGAAAATAGAGGCGCATATATGATGAAGATGAGATGTTGGGGTGCGGCGTTGCTGGTACCCATCGTCGTGGCTTGCGGAACCGATGAGGTGGAGGAGGAGGAGTCACTGCAGACCTGGACCGTAATAAGCGGAGACATGAGGCTCACCGCTGAGGCCACGGGTAATGTGGAGCCGATCCGTGCGGTCGAGGTCACGTCGAAGGCATCGGGAGAGGTCACTCGCCTCTACGTCGACGTTGGCGACGAGGTGGAACCCGGCGCGCTGCTTGCCGAGGTCGATCCTCGTGACGTCAGGAACGCCTTCGACCAGTCCCAGGCTGACTTGCAGGTCGCGCAAGCGAGGGCGGAGATCTCTCAAGCGCAGCTGACCCGTTCCGAAGAGTTGTTGGAATCCGGCGTCATCTCCGATCAGGAGCACGAGAGCAGGGCCCTGGACTTCGCCAATTCCCGGGCGAGCGTGGTCAGAGCCGAAACAAACTTCGAGTTGGCTCAGCTCCGTTTGGACGACGTGATCATTCGGGCGCCGCTGGCAGGTACCATACTCGAAAAGAACGTCGAGGAGGGTCAGGTTATCCAGTCGGCGTCCCAGAATGTGTCGGGCGGAACCACGCTGGTGATCATGGCCGACCTCAAATTCATGCAGGTACGCACGCTAGTGGATGAGACGGATATGGGCGACATCCGCGCCGGAATGGCGGCGACCGTGACCGTAGAGGCCTATCCCCAAGAGCGCTTCATGGGGATCGTAGAGAAGATCGAACCCCAGGCGCTCGTACAACAGAACGTCACCATGTTCCCGGTGATCGTGCAGCTCGACAACGACTCCGGGTTGCTTCGCCCAGGGATGAACGCCGAAGTTGAGATCGAGCTTGCCCAGGAGTCTGGGGTGCTCTTGGTACCGAACAATGCCGTGGTGACGCCGGAGGATGTCCAGCCAGCCTCGGTGGTGCTCGGGCTCGACACCGCAACCATCGCCACGAGTAATCTCTTCGCCGGCCTCGGCGATGGTAGTGGCCTCGGACGTCCCACGGCTGATCAGACGAATGCAAGAGAGGGTGGTCGCTCAGGAGGGCGTCAGGGCGGGGCCACCAGAGGCACGGGAGGTGGCCGCGGCGGTGCGGCCTTCGACTCCATGAGAGCGCTGATGGCGAGCGGAATCTCACAGGACTCTGCTCTTGTGCTCTTGCCCGAGATCGCGAACCTCTTTTCCGGTCGACGCGGCGGCGGTGGCGGTGGTGGGCGCGGTGGCTTTTCCGGTCAGGGAGCTGTTGAGCAGGTTGGCCAAGCGGAGCCTGGCGAAGGTACGTCGGGTCGGCAGAGAGAGACCAGCCGTGCCGTGGTGTTCGTAATGGCCGCGGACGGGACGATCGAACCCCGCGGGGTCATGATCGGGCTAAATGACTTCGATTTCACCGAGGTCGTGAGTGGCCTCGAAGAGGGTGACCTGATCGCGATCATCGGGGCCGCAGATCTGCGAGCCTCGCGAGACGAAGCACGCAACCGCGGGCGCCCTGACTTCGGCGGCGGGCGAGGAGGATTCCGGTAGGCCAATGCTAATAAGCGAAATCATTTGGGTGGCGTTGGGTGCAATCCGCGCCAACAAACTGCGGTCTTTTCTGACGACCCTCGGGATCATCATCGGGGTCTCCGCAGTGATCGCCATGGTGTCGCTCGGCGAGGGTGCGCAGCAAGTGGTGGAGGATCAAATCTCGCAAATGGGCACCAACGTTCTGACGATACGGGCCGACCAGCGACGTTCCGGCGGGGTCTCGACGCAAGATACCGAGGACCTGAGCGTCACGGACGCCGAGGCACTCCGAATCGAGACGAGCGGTCTGCTGACGATCTCACCTGAAATCAGTTCGAGGGTCCAGCTCTCGTATCTCCGTTGGAATTCCAGCAACCAAGTACGAGGTATCTGGCCCGAGTACTTCGAGATGTACAACCTGAACATCGAGCAGGGAGGTATTTTCGACCAAGGTCACGTAGAGGGACGCCGCCGCGTGGCCGTGCTCGGCTTTGCCGTGCCCGAACAGCTCGGGACTCCCGCCCCTCTGCTCATCGGCAAGACCATCCAGATTCGGGGCCAGCCCTTCGAGGTGCTCGGTATCCTCGAAGAGAAGGGTGACGCCGGATTCAACCGGCCCGACGAGGAGGTGTACGTCCCCACGAGCACCGCTCAATACAGAGTTTTCGGGGGCCGCGCCCGACTCTCCTCGATCTTCGCTCAAGTACCGTCGCCAGACGACATGGACGGGGCCTACGGCGAGATCGATCGTGTGCTCCGGCGTGAGCATCGTATCCGGCCCGGCGAAGAGGTGGACTTCAGCATCCGTAACTCGAGCGATCTGGTCGAGACCTTCAACCAGACCACTCAGACGTTCACCCTGCTGCTGGCAGGCATCGCAGGCATCAGCCTGCTCGTTGGCGGTATCGGCATCATGAACATCATGCTCGTGAGCGTGACCGAGCGTACACGCGAGATCGGTGTTCGGAAGGCGCTCGGGGCGACGCGCCGTGCGATCCTTTTCCAGTTCCTGATCGAGGCGTTGGTGCTGTGCGTGATGGGAGGCATCATGGGTGTGATGGCTGGGGTCGGGGGTGCCGAACTGCTAACCCGCACTCAGGGTTGGGACACGGCCGTCGCTTGGGACATCGTGATCGCTGCGGTGCTGTTCTCAGCGTTTATCGGGCTGACGGCCGGGATATGGCCGGCGCAGCGGGCGGCGAGGCTGGATCCGATCGACGCGCTGCGGTACGAGTAGCCGGGCCTGAGGTGCTCCACCGCTGCGCGGCAAAGCCGCGGTACGCGGCGGACCGTCTCCGAGTGGGCGTCACACTGTTGTTCGGCATGATCCTTCCGGCCTTTGACGGATCCGATGTTGCCAGGCGCGTCGATCGAAGCCAAGGTCGCCGCGCTTTACATCAAGCGGGGCGTGTAGGTAGGAGGGCTAATTTGGCCTGAAGAAGCCCCACGTTTCGAATTTTGGGGACAACCTTGCGTGGCCTACGACCTCGTACCCGAAGTGCTCATAGAGGGGCACGTTGGCGGGATCTTCGGTGGTTAGGGTTACACCTTGGGACGAGGTGTCCTCGCGCGACATGAGGTGGACATGGTCGATGAGCTCGCGGCCCAAGCCACTTCCCTGGGCCGCTCGGCTCACACCGATCATGTTGAGGTGGATGTGCGGGACCTCGACTTCGAACGGGGCACACGCGGCGCCAAAGGCCTCATAACGCGACCGCGATTCGGGGCCCAACTCATCCCAGACCTTGTCTCGGAGGGCCATGAGCTCGGGCGGGGCTTTTCCCCGACCGGGATAGGAGACGAGCGCGGTAGCGGCCAGGTCCTTGCCATCCATGGTGCCGAGCAATTCTTCATTTCGGAGCACTCGGGCCATGACGAAAAAGTGGACCAAGGTATTGAGTCGGCGTTCGTAGTCATCCTGCCCACCCCCAATGACGTACCGCATGACGGGATAGTCGTAGAAGGCTTCGCACAGGACGCGGGTGACCTCGGGCACATGCTCCTCAGTCAACTTGAGCACCGTCATTAAATCGATCCTCGGTCAGCTAGCTAGGGTTTTCGTCGCAGGTCAGGCCTTTCTTGCGCGTAGTCTTGTGCCAAATCGTCATCCGCCGCTATGCGTCGGACAACCGCGTATACCCGGGGGAAATACCTCTCCTAGAGAGCGCGTACAGCCGGACCGTCCCCCTGGCACACTTTTCGTAGAAGCTGGGCTTCGTTCATTCACACGGTTGTAGAAGTGTCGTTTACCGTTAGACGGGCCGGTGCGCTACAGGGTTGCCCCGATTGCCCATGTTCACATACGGTGCCCTGCATGATCGAGTTCCGGAATTTTACGAAACCTAGGAACGTTCCCCCGTCCGCTACACCTGATGCTGCCCAGGCGATCGGATTCATCGCCGCCGTAGCCCTACTCTTCTTCTATCTGGGTTTTCCCCTCCAGGCTGGGTTGGGGCAGGGGGGGCTACTGCTGTCGGAGTGGCTGCTCCTGTTCCTCCCGGCCTTGCTCTTCGTGCGGGTGGCCGGCTTCGGTGTCCGTGAGACTTTCTCCTTGCGGCGTCCCGAAGGTACGGAGGTCGCAGGGGGGCTGTTATTGATTGCGGGAGCCATGCCGTTGGGCTGGTTCCTGGCCTGGGCGCAGGGATTCGTGCTCCCGGTTCCGTGGGACATACTCGAGGGTTTGGAGGACCTCGTCACCGCCGAGGGCCCGCCGGGGTTCCTGTGGTTGCTCGTCCTCTTGGCGCTGACGCCGGCGATCTGCGAAGAAGCGGTTTTCAGGGGCGTGCTCCTGGCGGGGATCCGCGGTCGTTCGTCAACTGTGCAGGTTGCGGTGGTCAACGGTTTGCTGTTCGGAGCCTTTCATATTTCCTTCGAGTCGACGTTCCGATTTCTGCCGACGGCATGGCTGGGCTTTATCCTTGCCTGGGCCGTCCTTTCGACCCGCTCGATTTGGGTTGGAGTCCTCATGCACTTCGTAAACAATGGAAGCATCGTCTTGATAACCTCCATACCGGCGCTCCGGGCCTGGCTCGAGGGCGGCGGATATGCCCCGCCCTGGGTACTGCTGCCTCTGGCGTTACTGGCCGTTACGGTGGGGCTCCGGCTGCTCCGATGACCTCTTCAACCAAGCCCCTCCGAGGGGCCAGCCACCTCGAGTGCACCTACACGGGGGACATCGTGGAGAGCGAAGCACTTCATACGCTGTCGTCCGCCGGTAAGCCGTACTTCGCGCGCTACGACCTCGGAGCGATTCGGCCCGGGTTCCAGCCCGCTGACGTCGTTGGACGGAGGGCCGATCTTTGGCGTTACGAGGACGTGCTCCCCGTCCGGGATCGAGCGTGCCAGATCAGCCTGGGCGAGGGGTGGACGCCCCTTCTCGAAGCGCCCCGCTTGGCCGCCCGTATGGGTGTCGGCCGGGTCTGGATGAAGGACGAGGGCCAGAACCCCACCGGGAGCTTCAAGGACCGTGGACTGTGCCTAGCCGTTTCCCGCGCGAAGGAGCTGGGTGCGACCGAAATCGCCCTCCCTTCCGCGGGTAACGCCGGCGGGGCGGCGGCCGCGT
>Ga0257112_10001021_pt1 | contig 10781 bp, 7 predicted proteins | sample LP_taG_5_FD_191565 | JGI IMG/M metagenome (GOLD analysis project Ga0257112, IMG submission 191565) | Marine microbial communities from Northeast Subartic Pacific Ocean, Canada - LP_J_2015_P26_1000m | ecosystem: Environmental > Aquatic > Marine > Oceanic | place: Canada: Northeast Subartic...
CGTCCGGTAAGATTTTGCGAAGACTGCTAAAAGATCAACAAAAGTAATCGATCAGCTAAAACTTAGTACCATAGGTGTTACAACTGTCGAAAGATACACCATGGGTATTGGCTCCAGTTAGGTCGGCCCAGGTGTAATATCCCTTGCAAATTGCAGTTCTCTCTCCTACCTGTTGATAATACCAGATAATTCCTAAGATGTCATTTCAGCAAGTTATTTTAACCCCAGTCATCCCCTGTGAGTAACTCCCACTAATTCTTCACAGTCAGATATTAAACACAAACATTATCAATAATTCTGCACCCATCAATTCTGGTGCAAATTTCCTTATTCCTCCACCAGAACTCTCTTTGGTGGTGCAGTTAGAATGATCTTGGAGAGATAAAGGGATACAGAACCTTGTTTGGAAAGAGTAATAGGTTCTGTCGTATCTCTAAAGATCAAAAAATTCTTTTTCTTTAGACTGGTGGCAGTGCGAATCTTTTTGCCTATGAAAGGGAACTGCTAATATCCTAACTTTGAGTGAATGAATTTTAGAAATATGAACAACTTTTGCTTTGGAAAATGCGAAATAATGCATAAAATAGTTGACAAGATTAAATCCTTGTGCTAGACTGCCCTACGATTTGTAAATACTCATTCTAGTATTGATTTTTAAGGTAGAAATGAAGTGTTTTTACCTTCTAAAAGTTGTTTAAAATGATTTGATCATCAAAATAAAAAAAGGATACACCATGAAAAATAATGAAGAATTAGTAATAGAACGAAGGAAATTTTTGAAAACATCAGGAGCGATTGCTGTGGGTGCGACATTTGCTTCGTTACTGCCTTCCAACGTTGTGAAAGCATCTAAGCGAGGGGGAACTCTTTCCATGCTGGTTCAGCCAGAAGTTCCAACCTTGGCCTCCTATCTAAGTACTTCCATGCCTGTTGGTCAAACTGCCAGCAAAATATATGATGGTTTGTTGGAGTACAACTTTGATCTAAGCCCTAGACCTTGTTTGGCCGAATCATGGGAAATCAGTCCAGATGGTTTAACCGTTACATTCAAAATTCGTAAAGGAGTAAAATTTCATGATGGTCATCCTATGACCAGTGAAGATGTTCGTTACAGTATTATGGATGTATTAATTAAATATCATCCCCGAGGAGGAAAATTCAAAATCATTGAGTCAATGAAAACTCCAGATACTCATACTGTGGTTATGAAACTCAAGTCAGCATCTCCTGCATTGATGATGGCCTTTTCAGGTTATGAGACACCTATCATTCCTAAACATCTTTTTGCTGGAAAGGACGTCAAAAATCATCCTCTAGCAAATAAACCGATAGGTGCTGGTCCTTTCAAGTTTGTCGAATGGAAGCGTGGTCAATACATGCGATTTGACCGTAACCCAGACTACTGGAGTCCTGGCCAACCTTACTTTGATCGTATAGTAGTACAGACAATTCCGGATTCAGCAACACGTTCTGCAGTTCTTGAAAAAGGGGACTTTCAACTTGCCGGATTTGGTGCTGTTCCAAACAATGATGCGAAACGTCTCGGTGCTCTACCTAACCTCATCGTGACCACCAAAGGCTATGAAAATTTTTCGCCCATTAGTGAACTAGATTTCAACACAAAGGTGAAGCCTTTTAATAATAAAAAAGTTCGTCAGGCGGTAGCTTATTGTATCGATCGGAAGTTTGTTATAGAAAACATTTGGTTTGGTTATGGCAAACCAGCTACTGGCCCTATTAGTTCAAACTTTGAAGCAGCTGGCATCTATACAAACAAGGTGAAAAGTTATGATATATCTAATCGTATAGAGGTAGCCAATCGACTTTTAGATGAGGCCGGATACCCTCGCAAAAGTGATGGTTATCGTTTTGAGATAACCCACGATATTACTCCATATGGTAGTGAGTGGCAGAGTTTAGGAGAGTATACTATCCAACAATTAGATAAAATTGGTATCAAAGCAAGACTTAGGGTCGAAGATGTGGCAACCTGGCTTAAGCGAATATACACTAACTATGATTTCACATTGTCATCAAATTGGTTAAACACATTTGCTGATCCGGTTTTGGGTGTCCATCGTCTATATCATTCGAATGCCATCAAGCCAGGAACTGTATTCAAGAATGCTTCACGTTGGTCTTCTCCTCTTACTGATAATCTAATGGATATGGCTACAGTAGAACCTGACAAGACAAAAAGAGGTTCTTTATATCAGGCTTTTCAAAAAATACTAGTAGAGGAAGTACCTGTAACTTGGATCCATGAAGTTCAACAATTGACAGTTATTAATGCAAACTATAAAAATGTCATAGTTGGCGCAATTGGTATTGCTGGAAATTTTCGTCAAGGATATAAATCCTAATTCAATAGTTACCATTGGGGGCGAAAATAATCGTCCCCATCCTCTCATCCTCTATTTTCTCAAATTAAATCAAGTTCAAAACAATACTTTATAAGCTTAAGGAGTTATTTTTTTGAAAATTGCTTCTCATATCTAAAATTGCCTTTATTATTCTTTTTATATCTCATCTGAGATAAATATTAATTATGATTCATTTGCGTTAGAAAGTTCCATATACCAAAATCCTATACAATGCTTTTCCTGACAAAAAGACTTCGTTACATTCTCAGAAGATTATTTCAGGCTATTCCAGTTTTATTGGGAATTGCTATTGTAAACTTTCTTCTTTTACAGTTGGCACCGGGTGACGCAGCTGATGTACTTGCAGGAGAATCTGGGTCTGCTACTCCAGAATATATGGAAATGCTACGAAGGAATTTTGGCCTAGATAAATCGATTCCTGAACAACTTTTTATATATATAAAAAATCTATTTTCATTCGATTTAGGTTTTTCATTTCGCCATAACATGGACGTTTTAGATATTATTCTAGATCGGCTTGGACCAACTTTACTATTGATGTCAACGACTTTATTTCTGTCAGTGGGAATAGGAATTCTATTGGGACTTTTTGCAGCTATGCATGTTAACCATTGGCAGGATTCTTTAATTTCGATTTTAGCAATAATTTCTTATGCTACACCACTTTTTTGGGTGGGACTGATGCTAATGGTCATTTTTTCAATTCACCTCGACTGGTTTCCTGCTACTGGTATGGAAGACATAATAAAGTTTTATACAGGTTGGGAGAGATTTTTAGATATAGCCCACCATCTAATATTACCATCCATAACTCTATCCCTTTTTTATCTGGCTCTTTATACACGGTTGATGCGAGCATCTGTATTAGAGCAACATGGAATGGACTATGTTGTTACCGCTAGAGCTAAAGGGGCATCTGAAAATAGAGTTACCTTTAAGCATGTTTTGAGGAATGCAATTCTGCCCGTCATCACAATGGCAGGATTTCAAGTGGGAGCTTTACTTGGTGGATCGGTCGTTGTAGAAGCAGTTTTTGGATGGCCAGGACTTGGACAATTAGCTTTCCAAACTTTATTTGCTCGGGATATCAATCTTTTGTTGGGCATTTTCTTTCTTTCAGCTTGTCTGGTTGTTGTAATCAATCTCTTAGTAGATCTTATTTATACCTTTCTTGATCCAAGAATTGAGTTAGATTAGGTAGCAATGGAAAAAACAAATAATAAGACAAATTTTCTGAAACTTTTTGTTAGGAATAGAGCTGCGGTCATAGGTCTTACATTACTAACAATTATTATTTTATTGGCTTTATTGGCACCATTAATTTTTCCAGAAAATCCTTTTAAAACAGTTGGTAAACCTTTACTAGAACCTTTTGGTGAATTTGTTCTAGGTACAGACAGACTCGGACGAGATGTGGCTGCTGGAGTTGTTCATGGTGCCAGAACATCAATCCTGATAGCATCTATTGCAACGTTGCTTTCCGTAATACTAGGTACAAGCATTGGCAGTCTTTCCGGTTATTATGGAGGACAAGTGGATAATCTTCTAATGCGTTTTACAGAATTTTTTCAGACCATCCCATCTTTTGTGTTTGCAATAGTTTTGGTAGCAATCCTACAACCTTCTATCCAGAGCATTGTGATAGCAATAACAGTGGTTACCTGGCCTCCTGTCGCTAGGTTAGTGCGAGGCGAATTCATTGCCATGCGTAACCGTGAATTTGTAGAAGCTTGTATCTGTCTAGGTATGAAAGACTCCGCAATAATCTTTCGTGAAATTCTTCCAAATGTTCTTTCTCCTATACTGGTCACAGGTTCACTAATGACAGCCACTGCTATTCTCATCGAATCTGCACTTGCCTTTCTTGGTCTTGGTGATCCAAATGTCATGAGTTGGGGGTTCATGATTGGTTCTGGCAGAGAATTCCTGCGTACTGCCTGGTGGCTTTGCGCGATTCCTGGGATAGCAATCCTAATTACTGTTTTAGGTATCAATCTAGTAGGTGAGGGATTAAACGACACCTTTAATCCTAAGCTACGTAATCTTTAAAATGTCGAAGAACTCCTTACTTGAAATTCAGAACCTCTCAATTAGCCTTCCAGAGGGTGGTGATCGAAGTCATGCAGTTGAAAATCTTCATTTGAAAATAATAGAAAATGAAATCCTTTGTGTAGTTGGAGAATCGGGGTCTGGTAAAAGTATGATGGCTAGATCGATCATGGGATTGCTTCCCAGAAGACTCAAAATTACTGAAGGTGAGATTCGGTTTGAGGACCGTTTGTTAAATAATCTTACACCAAAGCAATTTCAGGAGATACGAGGTTTGTCAATTGCAATGATTTTCCAGGAACCTATGTCGGCCCTGAATCCTTTACACTGCATTGGTAAACAAATTGAGGAAGTCCTGCTCCTTCATACTTCAATCAATAAAACTGAAAGGCGTCAACGAATTCTGGAAATGCTTAGCGCCGTCCATCTTCCTGATCCTCAACAATTAATACGGGCTTATCCACATGAGATTTCTGGAGGGCAGCGACAAAGGGCTATGATTGCCATGGCCCTTATACTAGAACCAAAAATACTCATAGCTGACGAACCAACAACTGCCCTGGACGTGACAACCCAGGCACAGATTCTGAAATTGATTCGTGATCTTCAAAGGGAAAGGCAAACTGGTGTCATCTTTATCACCCATGATTTTGGAGTAGTTGCTGAAATTGCAGATAGGATAGCTGTGATGAAAGACGGGCAGTTGGTTGAAGAAAATGAAGCTCGAGTTATTCTTAATTCTCCCCAACATATCTTTACTCAGCAGTTAATCCGTTCGGTTCCGGATTTGAGAACACCAAAATCGGTTGAATCTTCAAAACCAGTTCTGCTAAAGGTAGATCATTTGGAAAAAACCTATCAAAGAAGGAGAGGTTTTCTCAGTTCATCCAAATCAGAAATTATTGCAGTTAATAAAATTCAATTCACTATTAGAGAAGGAGAAACCATTGGTTTAGTTGGAGAATCTGGTTCTGGCAAGTCGACTGTTGCAAGATGTATAGTAAAGCTAATTTCTACCGACGGAGGGGCAATCCTTTATCAGCAAAAAGACCTGACCAAGATGGACCGTAAATCCATGATGCCTTATAGAAAAGAAATTCAGATGGTTTTTCAGGACCCCTATGGTTCTCTTAATCCACGATTAACCGTAGGACAGATGGTTGCCCAGGGACCTATTATTCATGGAGAGAAACAGATAAAAGCCTTTCAAAAGGCCATTGAACTTCTTGAATTAGTAGGGTTAGGGCCTCAGGCTGCGAATCGTTACCCGCATGAATTTTCAGGTGGACAACGACAAAGAATCGGCATTGCTAGGGCTTTAGCATTGGATCCAAAGATTTTGATTGCTGATGAACCGGTTTCCTCGTTAGATGTAACTATCCAGGCACAAGTATTAAAATTACTGGATCAGATTAAACAAAAACTAAATTTTTCAATGTTGTTCATTACACATGACCTGAGAGTTGCTGCTCAAGTTTGTGACAAAATTGCAGTGATGTATCAGGGTAAGATCGTAGAGATTGGTCCAACTGTAAATGTCTTTGAAGATCCTCAACATGAATACACTCAGTCCCTGCTAGATTCTATTCCAGGTAGAAACTGGATAAATCCTTATGCAAAGGATTTTTAAATTCAATAGACAAGTGGTTAACTGATATTTTAATGGTATATTGTTATAATATCTTAATTGAGCCATTAACAGTAAAGCTTCTTCGAACAATCGTACACACTACGACGGGGATTGAACCACAGTTCCTGCTATGTTTCATGATTAATTCAAACCCCGCCTATGCAGGGATACTCTACAAAAATATCCAGCTACGCCAATCGCTTCTCGCCTTGCCTCTTTCCAAGAAAAACATATTTTAAAGAAGCAGCTATAGAAGGATATTGAAGATCGACCGCAATTTAATTTTCAACAATAGAAGTATGGAAAGGTGAAATGTCTGACAAAACTAAACACTCTGATAAGAACTCCTTGATTTCAAGATTTTCTATCGCAGGTATTTCTGAAGAAACTCTTACTAATGCAGCAGATGTAGCAAAACTCTTATGTAAGCAATCCTACCCCGTGGATAGCAGCCCTCTTGACCCACGCCACTTTAACGACTATCAGGGCCTTATTTTTGAACTTTCTCGTAAGAAATAGATATGAGTTCGCCTTTAAGATCTATCGAGGAAATGAGAGCCAATATAGACGACCATCCGAAATCTATAATTGAACAGACTTCTCAGGCAGTATCTAATCTCGATAATCTTGGCAGAAAGTTGAATGCTGTAGCTTATGTTGCAAAAGACGACTCAATCGCAAGAGCAAAACACCTTCACAATTCGGTACTTCGGGGCGATGGAAATCGTACATCCCCACTTCTTGGAGTGCCGATCGCACACAAGGACCTATTCATGCGTGAAGGTTGGCCTTGCGAAGGCGGTTCAAAGACCCTTGCCGGTCACCACGCTTCCCAGACTGCTTTTGTCATAGATAGGCTGGACAAACAGGGAGCAGTCGATTGTGGGCGCCTGACATCGGTGGAGTTTGGGCTAGGTACAACTGGACACAACACCTACTCGGGGACACCTACCAATCCATGGCATCCAAAATACATTTGTGGTGGTTCATCCTCTGGTTCTGGAGCCGTAGTGGCTGGTGGTATCGTTCCAGTTTCACTTGGGTCTGATACTGGCGGCTCGGTTCGACTCCCTGCCGCAGCATGCGGACTTGTAGGTATCAAACCGACCCATGGACTAGTAGGTCGGAGTGGTGTTATAGCACTATCCCCGACGCTGGATACGGTCGGTACTCTGACACGTTCAGTTCGTGATGGCGCAATTGTTTTACAGGCTATTGCAGCGGTGGACAAACATGATCATGGTTCCGTCTCTTTCAATTTTCCGCACCTTCTTGACAAACTTGAAGAAGGGATAACCGGTCTACGGATCGGTTGGCCAACCAATTATTTTTTTGAAGATACCGAGCGGACTGTCACCGATGGCATTGACAAGATCTTTCACCTCATGGGGCATCTTGGTGCAAAATGTGTCGATGTAGATGTTCCTGGGATCGAAACTGCGAATGCCATGACAATGCTGATTACAGCCGTTGAAGGGGCTTCACTTCACGAAAAAACAATCATCGAAAACTACAGCGCATTCGGAGAGCAGACACTGGCACGCCTTTTAGTCGGGTTCTTTGTTCCTGCGTACGATTACTACAAGGCACTTGTATATAGAGCCATTTCCGCAAAACAGGTTCTCGCCGAAACCTTCGAAAAGGTTGATGCCGTAATTACTCCGGTCTGGCCTTATCCGCTACCGACAATTGAAGAGAGCGATTTGGGTACAAATCCTGATGCTGCTCAGATGATTCTGCAGTCCGGCCATAATACCAGACCAGTAAACTATCTGGGTTTTCCAGCTGTGAACCTACCAATCGGTTTTGATACAAACGGCTTGCCTGCCAGCGTACAATTTATTGGTGCACCTTTTACAGAGGCTAAGCTTTTGCGCATCGCTCGAACAGTTGAGCGTGAACTGAATTTCTGGAGTGTAGAACCACGATTATCAGTCTTAACTAAATAAACACCTTTCTATCGTGATGATTTGGGAATACTCTGTACTTTCAATTGGAATATTATGAGTTAAACAGATACATTCTTGAATAGTTGGAAACAGTAACCTTTTGTAATGGTTAATATTGTTAGAATTTTTTCTTTAAACAGGTTTAAATTTAACTTCAAAAATTTTTAAAATGATCCCTCTAATCGGTTATGTGAATAAGTTATCTGCACGTCCCGGTGATACATTGGAATTCAAAGTCAGCTCAACATTTAACGTTCCATTTCAAGCAAGCCTTGTTCGCATTCGCTGCTCTGATCCCAACCCGGCAGGACCAGGCATTCGTGAGAAAAGCGTTGATGCATCTTTCACTGGCCAATATCCATCACGCATCCAGAATATCCACCTTGGTTCTTATGGGATTGTTGATTCTGCCCGACCCCTTGAAGACTTGAACAGCTTTACAATGTCTACCACAATTTGGCCTACAACGCCAAAGAAAGGGCGTCAGGCAATTATAGCCTGGGGTGATCAGAAAAGAAGTGGTGGTGTACTCGGAATAAAAAAGGACGGGCTACTGTTTGGTGAGATCGGAAAAATTAATATCAATCACTCAAAACCCCTACATACCAGGCACTGGTATACTGTATGGATGGCCTACGATGCTGTAGAGCAAACTTTGTCTGTTGGCTGTCTGCCTCTTTCAGCCAAACACACAGAGCCGACTACCATAATCGAAACAATAAATCTCGATATGCCACCAGATAGGATGTCTTCTCCGCTGCTCTTCGGCGCAGAACAAAGAGATTGTATATGTTCCCATTTCAATGGCAAGATAGAACGTCCCAGGATCCATAACTTTGCTCTAGGGGCGGAGAATTTTCCTATTGTCAGAAATGAGAAATGTTTTGCCGACTGGGATTTTGCGAAAGAAATGTCGTCGACGAGACTGATTGATAACGGCTCTCACGAACTCAACGGACGACTAGTCAATTTGCCAGCCCGTGCAATGACCGGGTCAAATTGGACAGCGAAAGAGATGTGTTGGCGGCATGCACCTGAGCAGTATGGGGCCATCCACTTTCATGATGATGACTTACACGATTGTGACTGGCAAACTGATTTTATCTTTCTTGTTCCGGATGATCTCGCCTCCGGATTATATGGTGCTAAGTTAAAGTGTAGGGATCGAGAAGATATCATTCCTTTTGTGATTTGTCCGCCAAAGGGCAAGAACACAGCGGATCTGTGTCTTGTCATTCCTACATTCACCTACGTTATTTATGCAAACCACGCGAGACCTGAATTTGGTGATCCTTGGAGAAAAAGGGCAAAGGACTGGGATGCCTATCCATGGAACCCCGGTGATCACCCAGAATACGGACTCTCAACCTATAATTTCCACACTGATGGAAGCGGAATCTGTCACTCCTCTGCCCTCCGCCCAATTTTGACAATGCGGCCTGGTTATTTCACTATTGTGGATCATAATGGCTCTGGCCTTAGGCATTTACAGGCCGACACTCATCTAATTGATTGGTTGGAGGAACAGGAATTCTCTTATGACCTTATATCGGATCAAGAGGTGCATGAAGAAGGTCGGCTTGTTCTCGAACCCTATCGCACTGTGCTGACAGCAACTCACCCAGAATATCACACAAATAAGACTCTGGATGCAATTGAGGCATACCGAGACGGGGGTGGCCGGTTTGTATATTTGGGAGGCAACGGTTTTTACTGGAAAGTGGCAATGCATCTAGAAGAAAAGAGTGTCATCGAAATTCGTCGAGGAGAAGGTGGTATCCGTGCCTGGGCAGCTGAACCGGGAGAATATTATAATGCATTTGACGGTGAATATGGTGGGCTTTGGCGACGTAATGGTCGTCCGCCTCAGCAAATCGCTGGAGTCGGTTTTTCAGCGCAGGGAACTTTTTTCGGATCCTATTACCAGCGCCTAGAGGCTTCCTTTGAATCGCGATTTTCTTGGGCTTTTAAAGGCATTGACGATAAGAGACTTGGTGATTTTGGACTTTCTGGCGGTGGCGCTGCAGGATACGAATTGGACCGTGCAGATGTTCGATTAGGCACTCCAGAAAATGCAGTCGTCTTAGCAAGTTCAGAAGGCCACAGTCGTGATTATACTGGGGATGAAGAGGACTTTTTCGTTCTAGTACCAGAAGAACAATTGACGCATATGGGTACTTGGCCAGGTGATTCCATCAAAAACCTAATCCGCGCTGATATGGTTTTTTACCAAACTGCTAACGGTGGTGCGGTCTTTTCCGTCGGTTCAATCACGTTCTGTGGGAGCTTGCCTTGCAATGATTACAACAACAATATTTCAAAGTTGCTTCGCAATGTAATTGAACGTTTTCTTGATCCTAATCCTGATTTTGGAAAAGAGGTATATTAATTCTTGACGATGGGTTGCTCTGGAACAAAGTCAGACAACCCTCAACTGACACGTACGCACTAGGCAAATTATTAGGTGTCCATATAGGTGTCTATCAGGCCCAATCAATCACACCGTTCCAAAAGTTTGAACGATAGCCCCTAGTAAACACCTCCCTACGCATCAATACAGAAAGTAGTTAATCGAATTTATGCCTAGATGCTGCGAAAGATGGCACCACCAGTCAGACACCCTCCAAGTAAAATCCCCAATTCTTGTAAAATACACCAAATGATGATATGAGTTGGGATTACTTATGACATCACCCCCAACCGGTATGAACTCATTTCAAGGGAGCTGGGATCGTCCTCTCTACTTTTGTGAATGCCTTTCCGCCCCTC
>Ga0257112_10001033_pt1 | contig 10725 bp, 7 predicted proteins | sample LP_taG_5_FD_191565 | JGI IMG/M metagenome (GOLD analysis project Ga0257112, IMG submission 191565) | Marine microbial communities from Northeast Subartic Pacific Ocean, Canada - LP_J_2015_P26_1000m | ecosystem: Environmental > Aquatic > Marine > Oceanic | place: Canada: Northeast Subartic...
AACTTCGTTTGTCCTAGAATTATTAAATTCATAATGTTCATCCATCATAGGACAATTACCTATACATCCTTCATTTGCTAACAATGATAATTTAACGCCGGCATATTCTTTAGCTCGTTTCATTTCTTTTAACTTATCAAGATCTCGCATTAAGTCACGATCTAAATTTACATAATTAAATCCTGCTTCACCTAATGCAACGACTTCCCGTGGTTCTGTTACATTCCGTAATATTGTGTTTTTAATGTCTAATTCAGGAAATGTAGATTGTATCTGTTTTGTTGCAACCCAATGAGTATGTGGAATTGTAGCACTCTTAACAACTCCGGTATCATAAAGTTGTTTAAAATTTTGTATGAATAAATCTAGATTATCTTGGGAAGGTCTAACTAACGTATTATTAAATGTAGCAGAAAGTGGAATGCCTGTTTCCTTTGATATGTTTATAGCATTGTCTAATATAGCTATATGATCCGCTGGACCATTAAACACATCACCCATTGCATCTTGAACAAAAGGTGGCATTCTACTAGTAAAATAGAGGTCATATATATAATCTTTATAGGTATGTAGAAAGCCTAAAAAATCATTAAATTGTGGTTCCGTCAGTTTTGGATTGATCGGAATACTGAATATTTTTTTCATCTATTTTTATTTCAAATAACTTTTTACTATCTGTTAATAACGGCATTTGTAATCCTTCGAGAGCTTTTTTAGAATTAATCTGGCCTTCAACTTGTTTATTAATCTGTCCTATTGTTGAAGTTAGTAACCCTGAGAAATGTAATGCACCTCTTAATGTTTCTAATTGATCTTCTTCTGGCATTAATAAGATAGAATCCATATTACCAGAACCTACCCGACCGTATGCTATAATATCCATTGCCGCCTGTTTTTGCATTCTGGCCATCCAATATTTTCGTTCTTCTGTGTCGTCTTCTTTTAAATATTCTTCTAAGTTTTTTTCTTTTGTTTGTTCTAAAAGCTCTAAATATGTTCTAAGTTCACGTTCACATTGTTTCATTTTTCGTTTAAAAACAGTTATGTCGTACATTAAATCTTCATACTTAATTAGTAACAATTCTTTTTCTAATTCATCGGGTTCTGCTTTTATGTCTCGTTCAAATATTTTTACACGAACTTCTGCTTCCCGTAAATTTCTTACAATAGATTTATATGCATGATATCGTGTTTCCAACTCCATAAATGATTGATGGATTTTTTTATACGGAGTTATTCCTGTTTTTTGCACAAAATTAATAGAAGAATAATTAGACTGCCCATTATCAAATTGAAGGGCTGTTTCTAATACTTTTTCTTCTTCGGGCGAAAAACTTAAATGGTCTCTTACCCAAGTGTCTACTTTTATATTTGTTACATCGCTACTTACAATATCTGTTTTATCATGTAGCATATCTGGTAAATTGTTTGTTTGTTCCATAAGTCTTTCTAAGCTATTACTAAAAATTTTATTATAAATTAAAAATAAATCTTCTCGATCTTTAACTGAACTACCGTTATTAATACATCCCAAAGGAAATGCAGTATTTTTATTATATCTTTCTTCGTTCCACAGCAAACAATTTTTAAAATTATCTTCATTCTTAACAATTTTTCTTTTGTTAAAAACACAACCAAAATTACCTATTGTTTTAGGAAAAAATATACAAAAATTTTCTATTGTATCATGTGTTTTAATATTAAAATATTCTTGTATAAATTCTTTAAACGATAAATCAGATTTAAATTTTATATCATCTTCTCTTACTAGTTCATTATTTACATATTTTAAATATATGTTTTCTACATTTTCTAAAGTCGCATAACCTGGATCTTTGCAACAAGGGGATTTTAAACATGATTGGCATGGTTGAGATGTACAGTTAGATTTTTTTTGAAGTTCGTGTAATTTTTCTGTTACTTTTTTAAACATTAAAAGTTTAATTTATTGCCTAAATAAGGATTAATAGGATCTGGTAACCATTTTGCATTTGGATCGTCTTCTGTTGTTTTTTCATTTGTATCTGTATTAAAGAAAGCCATTCGGTTTCCTTTTCGATTGTAGTCAATTTCACCATCTTCTTTAATGCCTTTATCTATTCGTTTTAATTCTTCTGCTTGTTCAGTAGGCATCATTATACCAAAATAATCTTCATATACAATATTTAAATCCCATATTGTAGTACATACTTCTACTTTTTTTAATAATTGTTGGGACGTAACTAGCATTGTAGAAAGTCTATCTTGGTACTCTTCTGCTTTTTCTAATATTTTATTTGATAATGTAGTTTTATCAAAACTTCTTTCTATTGCAATATAATCTAAAAACGGAGTTACATGAGCAGGATCATCTTCACCATAAGTTAAAAATTCTCTTGCTTCATGTTTTTGTATCTCCCAAGTTGCCGCTTCTAATTCAGATACATTTTTAATAAATTTTAACTTTTTGCTATATTCATTCTCAATTATTTCTTTTGCATATTTTTTCATAAAAGATAATGTAAAATCTTTCATCTCTTGACTAAAGTCTATTGCTTGTTTCCATTCGTCATCTGGTATAGCAGGAGTCCAATCCCAAATAACTCCATCGTCAGTTTTAAGAACTTTAACAGTATCTCGTACTTCAGCAAAATGTACAGTACCAAAATAAAATTCATCTTTTGTTATTTCTTCAAAAGATCTTCCTAGCATCGGCCTAATAGTTTCTAAATAAGTATCACTGATTTCTATCGCAGTTAACCCTAATAAATTATATTTTGACTCACACAAAAAATTCTTATCATTGAATCCGCCGCCTGTAACATAGGGCTTAATATCTTCTTCAGGAACTATAATATATCTTAATTTTACATCAGAAACTGTCGGACCTGCTACCGGAGTTGGTGCAGTAATAACTGGCTCAAAATCCATTGGTGTTGTTCTTGTCAGGTCATGTGTTGGCATTAACTTACCCCTACATCACATACAGATGCGGCACCTGTACTACAAAATCCTGATGATTGGCCATAATGTCCTTTAGGCATACATGCGGCTCCCATTGTTGTTTGAGCATCAGTAGTATATATATATTTTACAGTCCAGTTATTTTGTTGCCCATTATAATCGCCCATTGTATAACCCCAATCTTGACCATCTTCTTGATTTTCTTCACCATTTGTATGATTTTTAGCAGGGGATGAAATAAGTGCTCCATTACTATCGGCAAACTTATCTTGTCCACCTGTAACATTAGACCCAGTACCTACATAATGGTGGCCATGCTTAGTAGATAATGCTTTGCATTGTCCGTCTGTTCCATAAGTCCAAGTACCACCAGATCCCATTGATCTATTAGACCAATTATAAGAATATTTGGTGTTACCTGCATTCATTAACCAACCCACATCTTCGCCTTGGCAACCTGTACCTATTCCTGACCCAGAACCAGTAGGGCCAGTATACATAACTTCTGAAGCAAAATGTAAAGAATGAGTTGCCGTACCTTGTGTACCTGTTGCCCACATTCCTTCTTGTGTTTTTATTCCTGAGGCAGTAGCACAATCATGAACACTAGTACTAAAATTCCAACCACCTACGTTACTACCATAACCAGAGGTACCATAACTAAGTCCTTCAGTTAACGGATTGTAACCTACATATCCGTATGAAACACCACTAGAAGAAAAACCACCTGTTGTAGTTATTTTTCTTGTTTGTCCATTTGCAAGACTGTAACTAGATAAGTTTGTGCCTGCAGTGGTATGACCATTGTTTTCAATATATCCATTATGATCGCTATATGTACCTGACAAATAAGATCCTTCTCTATCTAATTGTTCCCCACAATAAAGTGTAGTATCTGTTTGATGCCAAGTTTTATTTACAGCCCGCCATGCATTAGATCCTTTATAGCCTGCTGCCAAATAACCATGTGTATATATAGATCTATATCTCCAACCTGATGCTAATGCAGACCCCGGACTACCTGGATATTGCCAGTAACCGCCTTCTGTAGAAGAGCCTGCCATTAGAAGTCCGCCTCTTGCTTCTTCTGCCGGAGCTGGTATTCCTTGTTCGGTTCGTGATCTTGTTCGTGAATAGATTGTCATTATTTTACCTCTTCTAATACAAATTTATATTATTTCCCACTCTTTCTATTTATTTGATTTTAACATAATACTTAATGCCTGCATAAAGTTTTCCATTTTTCATAGAAAATTTTATCTTCGTCGAATCCGCTAACATCATTGATTCGTTCTATTTGTTTCTCATTTAAGGACTCTTTGCGAAATAACTTAAATTCTTCTGGTATTTGTAATTGATTAAGTCTATCAATTGTTTGCTGATCAGTATTATGTCTTTTCCAATTTATTTTTTTGTCTAAAAAATTATCTTCTATTAAAGCAAATACTTTATCTATGTTGGATACATCAATTATATGATCAAATATATTAAAGACATTTTTAAGTGTAAATTTCTTTTTCTGATCTTTATCACATCCGTAAATAGCTTGTTGCATATTTAAAAATTGAAGGTGTCCCATATGGTGGCTAGCAAACCAAGGACCGTGCGGATTTTTAATTATGGTGTTATTTCCACAACCAAGTTCAATAAACTGATCCATAGATAAATCATTTATAGCCTTATTATGCATCCATGAAAGCCATTTTGACCAATTAAACCAACTTACAAATCTATCTAAGGGATTACGAATAACAAGAATGTTTAGCCAATTCTTTTTTTCTGATTCGTAAACAGTACCATGATCTAGTCTTATTCTTCTTTCTGTATTATAATTCTTTGCATTATAATAAAGGTCTTCTACAAATTCATGATTGAAATTTTTATTATTTTGACAATGTTCTTTGATGTTTAAAATAACTGTCTTACCAGCATTTTTAGGTATGTGAGGAATCCAAATATCACGCATATTCATATATAACGATTATGCCTTTTCCTCCATCGGATCCCCATTGGCCGTAATGTACTCTGCCTCCACATCCTCCTGAGCCAGTTTCTCCATCTTGGGCATCAGATGATGTTCCTCCGTAGTGACGAGAGTAGCTTGAATCAGGAATAGCCTCATGAGCTGGAACTCCTACTCCTCCCCAAAAAGAACCACCGCCTTCTCCACTAGAAGGATGATGAGAAGGATAACCACCACTATGTTCCCAATGTACAGTACCACCTTGACCTGCTGTTCCTTTTAAATTTAATTGACCACCTGTTGAGGTACCACCTGTGCCACCTCTTGGTGAACCACCATGATTATACTGACTAGAAGCATTTGGATACTTAGTAGCATGATCTCCACCTCCGCCGCCGCCTCCGGTTAGCGTTCCTCCTGGATGTGCAAAAGTTGAATCAGCTCCGGCAGTTCCATCAGTAGTAAAGTTACTTCCAGAATCATCATTCACCCCACCATCGCCAATAACATACGCAATTGTCGTAGCCGGTGTAACAGCAAGTACAGAAATAGCAGTTCCTCCTGCTCCTCCTCCTGATCCTGTTGCATGACCTCTCATGGGATTTATGAAGTTTCCGTTGTAACCACCTCCATCTCCCATACCACCACCACCGCCTCCGGCGCCAGTTACATGAATATGAATTCTGTTACATCCAGCAGGTACTGTATAGTCACCACTACCTGTATCATAAACGGTCATACTAAGAAGTGTACCACCTGCGGCCGAAGTCCAGTTTGTTCCATTACTTTTTAGGACATTACCACTAGTACCTGGAGGAAGATCTGTTGTTAATGCATCACTAGCTTTGGTTGAAACCCAATTTGTTCCATCACTTGATACAACTTTTCCGGCAGGTCCAGGAGTTATTTCGGAAAGTGTTCCTGTGAGGTTATTTAAAGAGGCCCCACTATCCGCAGTAGTTAATATTGCACCACCAGCCTGATCTTGGATAATTAATTTATTTCCTGCTCCGGGAGAAGGTTTAATTATTAAATCTGCCATTTTTGTTCTTCTTTTTCCCTGTTTATGTATTTATGGTTTTGTTTTCCAACTTCAATCACAATTTATTTCCTTCAGAGTCATACCTATCTGCCGCTTCGGCAGTATTCCCATCCGCAACCCATGCAAGGTATTCTTGGTAATCTACATTAGCTTCAGCTAATGGAATTTGTAATACAGGCCCACCCTTTCTTGAATCTTTTTTAACAATATGATTAATTTGACTTTCATCGGCAGGGTCTGTACTTAATTGATAACTTATTGTCATTTTATATCTCCGATTATAACTCAGCAGTGAAACCAAAAAAAGCAGACGAATCATTTGATGTAACTGGTCCTGAATGTCCTGAAGTACCAGTTATATATACATTACAATAAACCCAACAACCGTCTACACCACCAGTATAATTCATTTTCAAATCTTCAAATTCATCGGCACCACCCGAATGATTCATTTGTAACATTGTATTTCCTCCCAAATGCTGTTTTATAGAAGGTGTAGCTCTCATTGTTTGCAAATACCTAACATATCCATCAGCTATCCATCCATTTGATCTAAAGGAAAGAGTACAAATAGGTTCCTTGTTTCGATTGCTCGCTCCTCCAGTTATCCAACCTCTTCCAACTATTGCTTGAAAATATCTGCAACATGATTGTAACACATCTGCATAACCCTTTCTTTCATATGAAGTTGCACTAGCACCTGCCTCAAGCTGACAGTCTGTGACAAGGATAAAATCACCTACAGTTGTATCAGTAACATCTGACCAGATTAAAACAATTATATTACTTGTGCTTGCTGTATCAATGGCTCCAGAAACTGAGTAAGTAGCCCACGAAGTTGTGAGATTTAAATTAACTGGAGTATTTTCAAAAGTCGCATTTGCGATTAAAGTAGGATTTGTACCTTCTGCTCCCCATGCAGAAATAACATCTGACGTAACAGAATCTGCTGTTCCTGACCATGAAATAATAGCCGCTTTTACGTTATCTAGTTTTGTGGTTGCAGAAACTTTTGCTTTAAAGGAAAAAGTTACAGTATTACCAATCAAACCCACACATCTGCTGTCTGCATTCTCAATAATCTGTGCAATTCCGAATTTTTTATGGGATGTTGAGACAGCCATTCCAAGAGAATATTTTTGATTTGTTGGTGCTTCAGAAGATTGTATAACATCAATAACATTATCTCCATCTGAAAGAATATACCACATATCAAGTGTATACATATCATTATCATTTTCAAATGTATAGTCTACGGAGACGTTGTTCCCATCAGAGGAATCAAATAATGGACCTCTTTGAGCTACTTGCATATCACCATTGATTAATCTATTCCTGAAACTCAACGTGTCAACACTTAAAGGAGCGGCGGCCGAAGCCCAATTTGTTCCGTCGCTCGTTAAAAGATTACCACTAGTTCCTGGAGTTATCTCGGAAAGTGTTCCTGTGATGTTATTAAGGGTACCTCCTGAATCGGCAGTTGTTAAGACCGGTTGTCCTGCTTGGTCTTGTATTATTATTTTATTTCCTGCACCAACCGTGGGTCTAATTACTAAGTCGACCATTTAGACCTCTTCTAGCTTTAATTTGTAACGTTTTCCGCTCTTCCTATTTATTAAGTACATATTTTCTGATCCTTCCTGAAACGTCCATGAACCTTTTGTGCCATCGATTTCATTACCAGGATGATTTGGTCTATCGTTGCACATTTTTATATCAGAAGTACTAATATCATCACAGTAAATATCACCATTTACATAAAGTTTGTAAGCTCCTGGATTTGCAATACCGATGCCTACATTTTCAGAAGAATCAATAGTTATTGCTACAGAAGTTGAGTTGTCATTTATTCCAGTAACGCCTTTGACCGCTTTCCAAGCACTTCCGTCATATCCTTCAAAATTAGTATCTGTTGTATTAAATCTAAATGCGCCAGTTGTTGCAGTTCCTTGTTGTGCGGTTGTACCAGTTGGTACTTTTATTGATGCAGTTGAAAAAAGACTAACAATACCTGCCGAATCTATACTCATTTGTTGTACGCCAGCAGTCCAAAAATCTAAAGCATCTGAATCAGCGGTTGCCTCTGCTGTTATGTAGGTGTCTTGATCGATATCAATAAGTCCACCCAATGATCCCCAATTAGATCCACTATAACCTTCAAAAGAACCCAATGTAGTATTATATCGAATTCCGCCAGCTAAAGGAGTTCCTCTTTGAGCAGTTGTACCAGTTGGTATTTTAATTGATGCAGTAGTTCCAATTTGTGTTATATTTGGTTGTGAGGTAGTAGCTATAGCAAATGAGCTATCAAACAATGCTCCAGGCACAATTGTTCCTTGACCAGTTATTGTTCTAGAATTACCATCATCTGAAAGGGTAATATCATTACCGTCTTCGCCTAGTTTTGCTAAGAAAAGATTATCAGTTAATATAAGATCACCTCCGAGGGTAAAAGCATCTGAAAAAAGCATAGTTTCAGCATATTGTCCTCTTAGCATCGTAGTTGTTTCAGTTATTAATGCTGATGCAGATCCACCTATTTCTCCCCATTCGGTTCCATCATATCCTTCAAATCCGGGTGTTTCTGTATTAAATCTAAATCCACCCTGTATAGCAGTATTACGTTGTGCATCTGTACCGGCAGGAAGAACAAGAGCATCTGTACCAGTAATTGTAATAGCACCGGCTTGATCTATTGTCATTCGTTTAGTACCGGCGGTCCAAAAATCTAAATCATCTGAATCAGTGGTTGCTTCTGCTGTTATATAAGTATCTTGGTCGACATCAATAATTCCGCCTAATGATCCCCAATTAGAGCCATCATATCCTTCAAATGTGGCTAATTCAGTACTGTATCTAATACCGCCTTGAATTGTTGGGCCACGTTGTGCAGTTGTACCAGTTGGTAATTTAAGTGACGCAGTAGTACCAATTGAAGTAACATTCGGTAATGCGGTTTCTGCGCCTGTAATTATTATTTGTTCTGGTGAAGTACTTGAAACAAAATGTAGCAAACCATTTTTAAAATAAAGTATTCCTCCTGTAGTAGGCGCAGTAGGTGAATTTAAACTAGCATAATCTGTTTCTAAATGTATACCTGTTTGGGAAGTTAACATACCTCCTGCAGGAATATATAAAGGTCTGTATGCTCCGTCCTGTATAATTAACGGATCAGATGGACTTGATTCCTGTTGACTAATATGCAACAATCCTACTGGAGTACTTGTACCTATACCTACTCGTCCGCCACCATAATAAATTGAACCTGCTACAGTACCTGATAACCAGTTACCTGTCGTATTTGCTACTATAAATTTTGAAGTAGAATGGTCCCATACTAATGCCCAACCATCATGAACTATGCCTAATGTACCTGTGTTTACATCTGTTAAACTAGTTAAATTTTCGGTTGTAAGATCTGTTAAATATCCTATACTAGTATGATCCCCCCAACCATATGCAACAACGCCTTGCAGAGCATCCTGGGAAATTTGTGGGTCTACTATTAGTGTTCCTGTAGATGTTATAGTAGTCCCGCCGCCTTGAAGCAGTAATCCCGTGCCTGCTGTTACTGCGGTTAATCCGGTTGTCCATTGTAAGGCGCTACCTGTTGTACTTAAATATTGTCCTGCTGTTCCACTATTGCTTACATCTAATTCCGGTAAACCTATATTCTCTGCAGGTAAATTTAACTTACCAGTAGTAGCAGTTAATGTCACATGCTCACCTGCTAAAATTTGAGCAGGAGTACCAATAGTTAATTTTTCTAATTCTAATCCTTTTGCTGTTGCTGTTAATATAATTGGATTTGCTCCACCAAATTTAAGACTATGAGGAATTGATAAAGCGCCTATAATTTCTGATAATGTAATATTTCCTAAATCTACAGTATTTGTATGTACTGTATCCCATACGTTACTAGAAGAACCTAAATCGTAAGTAGATGTAGTTGCAGGCAATATATCTTCAGTAATTGCTCCTACCGAAACTGACCAAGTAACTTTTTTATCATCTACAGTATTGTCGGTTGTTATGCCTACTCCAGGACCTGCAATAAATTCTAATTCTCGTGTTGAATCTATGGAAATAGTAGGTTGACCGGTAACAGATACTGTAGTGAGATAATCACCAAATCCTACTGTTAATACACCAGGATTCCCTTCAGTTAAAGTAAACCCAGATGCAATATTAAATTCAATACTAGTAGCATTGGTAAATGTTTGGTTATTATATATAAAATCTGCAGATGCAGGTGATATCCAAATTAAACCACCCGATGATCCTAATCCTAATACTTGTCCTGTTGTTCCTGATCCACTTATATCCATTTCAGGTATGCCAACTGCATCTGGAGATATAGAACTAGCCGTGTTAAATGTTGCGCCCAAAAATCTTACTTTTATAAGAGCATTATATGAAGGAGCAGTTGTGAATGTAATTTGTGTTCCTGTAACCGAATAAGCATTATCTGCACCTGGTTCTTGAAGTACTCCATTTATTATTACTAATAATTGATTTGGTGTGCTTGCTAATTGAGATAAAGTAAATGTTTTGGTACTTGCATCACCATAAAATGTATCTATGTAATATGTACTTGCTGATAATTTTGCAGGTGTTATGCTTCCATCTTGAACTACTGTTTGTATAGTATCTAAATTAAGAAATGTAACAGTAATATCTAATAAATTTGGGACATTTTCTGGAAAAACTAATTTAGCAGGATTGGTACCTACAATAGTATATGATGAAGGTGCTTGGTATAAACTATCAACAAATA
>Ga0257112_10001035_pt1 | contig 10713 bp, 8 predicted proteins | sample LP_taG_5_FD_191565 | JGI IMG/M metagenome (GOLD analysis project Ga0257112, IMG submission 191565) | Marine microbial communities from Northeast Subartic Pacific Ocean, Canada - LP_J_2015_P26_1000m | ecosystem: Environmental > Aquatic > Marine > Oceanic | place: Canada: Northeast Subartic...
TTCTTTTATGATATTGCGAGCTATATTTCTTTGTTGGATCTGTGAAGTTCCCTCATAAAGTCTGAATAGTCTTGTATCTCGGAAAAGACGAGTAATAGGGTTACCTTCAAGATATCCTGCCCCCCCCATTATTTGTAAGGACCGATCAGCTACACGAGAGACCATTTCAGAGGAAAAATATTTTGCTGCGGCAATTTCTGTTTCTGGGATTGAACCTGAGTCAAATTTTCTCGCGGCTTCAAGTGTCATAGCTTTTGATGCTAACATTTCGGAATAACTATCTGCAATCATATTTTGAATTGCAGGCATTTCCGCTATTGGTGTTTCAAATTGGATTCGTGAATTAGAAAATTTAACAGATTCTTCAATCAGTCTTATTGCTTGCCCAACACAAGTAGCTGCAACATGAAGCCTTGCGTGATTAATACCTCGTAAGGCCGGTTTTAGACCTCCCCCTTCTTTATCCCCTAGAAGACTGTCTGCGTTAACTTTACAATTATTGAAATAGACCTCTGGAGAAGCTGATCCTCTATGGCCTAACATTTCCGGAACCTTGCCGACTTTAATTCCCTCACTTTTTGCGTCGACAAGAAAAGAAGAAATACCTTTACTACCCTTTGCTTTGGGATCTGTTCTTGCCATAACTAAAAAAAGATCTGCATTCGGTGCATTGGTTATATATTTTTTTGTTCCATTTAATATATAAAAATCATTTTTTTTAACTGCGATCGTCTTTATAGATGCAGCGTCGCTCCCAGCTTCTGGCTCTGTTAATGCAAAAGAACCTATAATTTCACCTTCGGCCATTCCAGGTAGATACATTTCTTTTTGTTTGTGAGTTCCAAAGTCAAGTATAGCTTGTGAACACAAACCTATTGTTGTTGAGAATCTTGATCTATAAACTGCAGACGCTTTTGTGAATTCAAAAGTTAAGAGGACCTGCTGTTCCATATTATAATCAAGACCGCCGTACTCGACAGGAATTGAAATGGCAAATAGACCCGAATTCTTAATTTCGTCCATAATGCTTTCTGGAACATCATTATTTTCTTCCAAAAGATGCTCATTCGGAATAAAGATTTTCTCCGTTAGAGTCCTTATCTTTTGTAAAAATTGATCAAATTCCATTTTTTATAAAACTCTTCCTTTCTGATTCTTTCCATTATAACGATAGTATCGTTTTTAACGATAATGATTAAATCAAAAAAATCTTTATTATTAAGATTTTATTAATGCTAGTTTTATCGTTATAATTTAGACAATGTATTATTTAGTAAAAATTATCTTTTCGTTTTTTTTGTTTTTTCTTTTCTTTACTACTTTCTCATCGGGTAAAGAATCTCATAATTGTTCTACAGCCTTATTCTCTATTGATTCAAATTTTTCTTCAGGATCCCAAAGTAAATGTGAAGTAATAAATAAAGACTATATACGTCTCTATATTTCTCCCGAAGATGAAGAAGTAAAAAATCCTAGTCCTTGGTTTGCTTTTAGGAAGAGCTCGCATAATGAAAAAATTTTTGTGGAATTGTACTACACTGAAAGTAAGCATAGATATAATCCAAAAAAAAGTTTTGACTTAGTTGATTGGAAAAGAATTTCTGCAAGCAATATTAAAATATTAGAAGATAATAAAAAAGTTGTCATCTCTTTCAAGCCATCAAATTTACCCGTATATGTTTCGGCACAAGAAGTAATTGCCTATAATTGGTACAATAATTGGATCGAAAGTTTTGATTCTTCTTACAAATTAAAAAAATCAGTAATTGGTCATTCTTTACAAGGTAGGGAGATAATTAAATTAGAGGCTATAAAATATAGGAAAAACCCATATATTCTCTTAGTTGGACGCCAACATCCTCCTGAAGTGAGTGGTGCTATTGCCCTCACGAGTTTTGTTACTTCAATTTTTTCTCAAGGAGAACTTTCGCAAAAATTTTTAGACAATTACAATATATTAATATTACCATTTTTAAATCCGGACGGAGTTGAGAATGGTCATTGGAGACATAATAAAGGTAAAAAAGACCTTAATCGTGATTGGGGGTTTTTTACTCAACCAGAAACTAAGGCAATTGAAGTTGAGTTAGAAAAATTTTATAGCACTGATCAATTAATTCTTTTCTTGGATTTCCATTCTACATTTTATAACAGGTTCTATATTCAACACGAAAGTGAAATATCTAAGTTACCCAATTTTACGAAAACCTGGTTATCCAGATCAAAAGAGTTATTAGAGGATTACCAATTTTCGGTAGATCCTCGTCTAAGTGAAAATAATGGTGTTTCAAAAAATTATATTTTTACAAAATTCAAAGTACCTGCTGTAACCTTCGAGGTTGGAGATGAAACTGACCGTGAATTGATTAAACAATCTTCCAAAATCTTTGCTAAAGAAATGATGAAGATTTTATTGGAATAATTGCCGAAAGGAGCGTCCGCTTATAGCCAAAAGCAGACGTTACGATAGATCACCAGTGTACGTTCAAGCTGGCCAGTCCTCGCATGAGGGGTGTAGGCCGGAAGTCAGGGTCCAGTGTTTCGAGTTCCATATTTGGGTATCTGCTTAAAAGAGTTTTCAACGCAATATCCATTTCCTGTAGAGCAAGATTGCTCCCAAGGCATAAATGTCCACCACCACCAAATGTCATTAACCGCGGTAATTGGCTGAAGTCACGGGTAATATCCAGTGTCTCTGCATTAGGATATATCTTTGGATCTCGATTGGCTGCGCCTATATAACAGAGAAAGATAGACCCTGCAGGCAGGGCTGTATCACCAATTACAACATCCTTTGTTGCCACACGGGCTGTTGCTTGCCCCGGTGTGTCGTATCGCAACAACTCTTCGATTGCATTGCCCATGAGGCTCGGCTGGGCTAGTAGTAAAGCAAGTTGATCAGGGTTTCGATACAATGAGAGAATGGCCAGACTAAGACCTGCTGCTGTCGTTTCGTGACCTGCGACATAGAGCAGAATCGCATTGGCGATAAGTTCGTCACTAGTGAGAGTCTCTCCATCTTCACTCGCATGGACCATCGCTGAAAATAGATCGTCCGTGGGATATATTCTACGCTTTGCAGCCAGTTCACGAAAATAATCAGAGAGCACTATGATTGCCTCATTAGCGCGCGACAAGACCTTAGGTTGCATGGGAAGGAATTCCAATACCGGATTTAGTGCGGTGGCATAGCCGCCGATTATGTCATGATCTTCCTCCGGAAGACCTAATGCAGTGCCAATAATCCGCATAGGTAGTGGATAAGCAAAATCTTTGACTAGATTCATACCACCATTTTGGGCGTTGACATCGATAAGTTGATTGGCGATGAGTTCCGCTTGTTCGTGTAGTTGTTTAACATTTCGGTTGGTGAAGGCTTTCAAGATAAGTTTGCGGATTCGACGATGGTCAATACCGTCCATTACGAAGACCATCCTCCGGAAAAAGTCAAAATATGCTTCGTCTTCCACATCGGGGCCTGACCGGATCTTTTGCTGAACAACATATTGATGTTGGAAGGTATCTGTATCCCCCAAAACTTTGGCAACATCATCGTATTGTGTTAGTGCATAGGCACCAATGACTGTCTGATGAACAGGTTCGGTCTGCCGCAATACTGCATAAGTTGGGTATGGATCGACAGCCAGAACTGGTTCAAGCGGTTCAGCATATTAGGGGGCTTCAATATTCATGACATTCCACTCTACTAATAGGGGCTTGTCGATAAAGGTCAATGATATAAGTTTTGACCTGATCCAGAGACAACATGGCGGAGAGAGCGGGATTCGAACCCGCGAGACGGTTGCCCGCCTACACGCTTTCCAAGCGTGCGCCTTCGACCACTCGGCCACCTCTCCTTAGAATATTTACTTTAATCATCATCAAACTTAAGAGCTGAAATAAATGCCTCTTGAGGAATATTCACTTGACCAAATTCTCTCATCTTTTTTTTACCCTTTTTTTGTTTCTCTAAGAGCTTCATTTTTCTTGTAACATCCCCTCCATAAAGCTTAGCAGTAACATCTTTTCGGAAAGGAGGAATTGTTTCTCTTGCAATAATTTTTCCACCTATAGCAGCTTGAATAGGAATTTTAAATTGATGACGTGGAATAAGATCTTTAAGTCTTTTGCACATAGATCTTCCTCTCGACGCCGATCGTTCAGAATGAACAATCATGGATAGTGCATCCACAGATTCCTGATTAACAAGTACAGAAATTTTTACCAATTTTTCTTTTTTATAACTTTCAAATTGCCAATCGAAGCTAGCATATCCACTTGAAACGGATTTTAATCGATCATAAAAATCAAAAACTACTTCATTTAAAGGAAGATTATACTCAACCATAGCCCTTCCGCCTACATAGGTTAGTTCTATTTGGTTACCTCTTCTTTCTTCGCATAATTTTAGTACTGAGCCCAAATATTTATCAGGCACTAAGATTGTAGCTTTTATCCATGGCTCCTCGATATATTTGATATTTGTAACGTCCGGCAAATCAGCAGGATTATGGAGATCAATAATTTTGTTATTTGTTAAGTGTATTTTATAGACAACACTTGGTGCGGTAGTAATTAAACCTATATCAAACTCTCTTTCAATCCTTTCTCTAATAATTTCCAAATGCAAGAGACCTAAAAAACCACATCTAAAACCAAAACCTAATGCAGCTGAGTTTTCTGTTTCATAATGAAAACTTGAATCGTTGAGGCTTAATTTTTCTATTGCATCTCTAAGATCCTCAAACTCACTACTGTCGGTTGGAAAAAGGCCGCAAAAAACTGAAGGCTGAGAGGGTTTAAAGCCCCTTAATGGTTGTTCACAGGGTTTCAGATTGTCGGTAATTGTATCACCAACTTTAGTATCAGAGACATTTTTTATACCTGCAATAATGTAACCAATTTCTCCAGGATTTAGTTGCGCAACAGATATTTTTTTTGGAGTGAAAATACCAACTTCATCTATTGTGTAAGAACTTCTAGTTCCCATCATTTTAATCTTCTGTCCTTTTGACAATTTCCCCTCAATAACCCTTACCAAAACAACAACACCAAGGTAAGAATCATACCAACTATCTACTAGAAGCGCCTTGGCAGGATTATTCTTTTTTGTTTTGGGAGCTGGAATTCGATTAATAATTGTTTCAAATATTTTTTCAACTCCCTCTCCTGTTTTAGCAGAGACTCTTAAAGCCTCACTAGCATCAAGCCCTATAACATCCTCGATTTGTTTACATATCTTTTCAGGATCGGCGGCTGGCAAATCGATTTTATTAATTATTGGTATAATTTCGTGATTGAGGTTTATTGCCTTATAGACGTTCGCTAGGGTTTGGGCTTCTACTCCTTGTGTTGCGTCGACAACTAGAATCGATCCTTCACATGCAGAAAGTGATCTACTAACCTCATATGAAAAGTCAACGTGTCCAGGTGTATCAATCAAGTTTAATTGGAATAATTCATTATCTTTATTGTTAAAATTGAGTCTAACTGTTTGAGCTTTTATCGTAATTCCCCTTTCCCTTTCTATTTCCATTGAATCAAGGACCTGCTCTTTCATTTCTCTTTCTTCCAAACCTCCGCAGAATTGAATCAGTCTGTCAGCCAAAGTTGATTTGCCATGATCAATATGTGCTATAATTGCAAAATTGCGAATATTTGAAGTTTCTTGCACTTTTTTACTCAAAGTAATTAATTATTTAGCCACGTAATTTCCCGCCTGTAGCATTTTCAACAGAGCTAATAATACTAACAGAAATTTTTTCTATCTCATCTTCTGTTAATGTATTTATTTTAGGTGTAATTGTAACTTCAAAAGCTAAAGACTTTTTTTCTTCATTTTCTATAAATTGGTCAAATAATTTTATTTCATCAATCATATCTTCACCGCAAGACCTCACCGCAGATAAGAGTGTTTCGGCGCTCACTGATTGAGGTAAATCAAATGAAAAATCTCTTTTGACGGATGGTAAATTTGTTGGCTTAAATTCAGGCTTTAGTTTCTGTCCTTTTTTTGATTTTGTAAAAATATTTTCCATAAATATTTCAAAGGCAGAAATTATTGGTAATTCAAATTTGGATATAATAATTGGGTGAATCTCACCGAAAGATCCAATAATCTCATTTTCTTTAGAAATTATATTGCCAGATCTTCCAGGGTGATACCAATTTGGAGTATTTGTGTCTATTCGAACAGAATCGATAGATATATTTATTTGGTCAAGAACCGCCATTAAATCGCTTTTTGAGTCAAATACATCCACACTTGAATTGCCTTGCCAGTGCTTTTCTACTCCATTTGTTTTATAAATTCCTGATCTTACACCTGATGCTATTAAGCTTTGTTCTCCAGGGGTAGCACCATGGAAACCAGGACCAATTTCAAATAATCCTATATTATTATTACCTTTGTTGTTATTTTTTTTTATGCAGTCTATTAGGGAGATCAAAGGTGTAGTTCGCATTTCTGACAAATCTTCTGAAATGGGATTTATTAGGGTTAGTTTGTCTTTGTAACCCTCAAAAAAACTCAAATATTCTGAATTGACGAATGAATATGAAATTGTTTCAATTAACCCTCGGGAAGCAAGTATTCTTCTTATCATTCTAGTATCTTTTTGACTTTTAGTAAGTATGGGTTTTAACGGTTGATTGTCATTCAACAATGGAGATGAAGAAATTTTATCTAAGCCATAAATTCTTATAATTTCTTCAACAAGGTCGACATCTTGATCTATATCATGCCTCCATGTGGGAACAGAAACTACCCAAGATTTGTCTATAGAAAAACCCAATGACGAAAGTATTCTTTTAATTTCTTTTTCATTAATTTCCACGCCAGATAATTTTCTAACCATATCTTTATTAAATTTAATCGACTTGCTTTTAAAATTTTTATTTTCTTCTAAAGAAATCTTGCCTGGTTTTCCACCACAAATATCCACTATCATTTTTGTAGCTAATTCAAGTCCCTCTATTACAAAGTTAGGATCAACTCCTCTTTCGAATCTGTATCTTGCATCGGAATTAATATTTAATTTTCTACCGCTTTCAGCAATATTTATCGGGTCGAAATAAGCAGATTCTAAAAATATATTCTTAGTGTTTTCCTCGGATCCAGATTCATCACCACCGATAATTCCTCCAATCCCTAATGCTTTTTCAGTATCGGAAATCACACAAATAGTTTCATCAAGAATGTATTCTTTTCCATCTAGGGTTTTAATTTTCTCTCCTTTTTTTGCCTGTCTAGCTCCTATTGACCCTTCAATTTTGTCTGCATCATAGGCATGTAAGGGTCTGCACCTATCAATAGTAATTAAATTTGTTACGTCGACTATCGCATTAATGCTTCGAAGTCCTATTTTTTCTATTTTCTTTTTGAGCCATTTGGGGCTTTCTGTATTTTCTATCCCTTCAATCAATCGGCCAGAAAAAATTGAACAAAATGCATTTTCTTTTTTGAAGTCTAGAAATACTGGTATTTGAGCATCAGTTGATTTAATTTCATGAACTTCCTTTTTAATTAATTTTCCAACTCCCTTAGCAGCTAGATCTCTTGCAATTCCATATACACCTAAACAATCGGATCTATTGGGAGTAATGGCAATTTCTATGACAGGATCATTCAGATCTAGCGCTTTAACAATTTTTGATCCAGGAGAAAGATTTTCATTTATCTCCATAATCCCTTCTTCTTGAGAATTGAGCCCTAGTTCTTTTCCTGAACAAAGCATACCAAATGACTCTACGCCTCTTATTTTTGCTTTTTTGATTTTCAATTTTGTTTCAGGGATTACACTTCCTATCGGCGCATAGATGCTGATTAAGTTTTTCTTAGCATTGGGGGCGCCACAAACTACTTGGACAATTTCTTTTCCGATATCCACCATGCATAAGCTCAATTTATCTGCGTCAGGGTGTCTTTCTACGGAGACGATCTTAGCAACGATAAAATCTTTTAATTTTAATGAGGGATCATATATTTTTTCTACCTCTAGTCCAATATTGGTAAGATTATTAGAAATCTCTTCCAATGAAAAATTGGTATTTAAGTGTTCTTTCAACCATGAAAAGGTAAATTTCATTTCTTTAATCCTCTAGCCAATGTTGGAATATCTAAAGCTAGAAAGCCATAATGTTTTAACCATCTAATATCGCCATTAAAAAATGTTCGTAAATCTGGAATGCCGTATTTAAGTTGAGCTAATCTATCTAGCCCAAACCCAAAAGCAAATCCTTGATATTTCTTTGAATCTATATTGGAAGCTTTCAACACATTGGGGTGAACCATTCCAGCACCAGCGACTTCAAGCCAATCTGAGCCTTCTCCAATTAATAGTTTTGATCCTGATCTGTCACATAAAACGTCCACTTCCAACGAAGGCTCGGTAAAAGGGAAATAACTCGGCCTTAATTGAATTTTTATATTATTAATTTCAAAGAAGGACGATAGAAAAGTCTCAAGTGTCCATTTAAGATGTCCAAGGTTAGTTTCTTCGTCAACGACCACTCCTTCAATTTGATGAAACATAGGAGTGTGTGTTTGGTCAGAATCACATCGATAAGTCCTTCCAGGAGATATAAATTTGAAAGGAGGTTTCCCCTTTTCCATTGTTCTTACTTGAACAGGGCTGGTATGAGTACGTAATACTGATTGACCCTTTTGCTTATCATCTTCATCAAGGTAGAAGGTATCATGCATTTGTCTAGCCGGATGCCAGTCAGGAATATTAAGAGCATTAAAATTATAATACTCATATTCTATATCTGGACCTTCGGCAATTTCGTATCCTAAAGATGCAAAGATTTCTGATATTTCATCCAGAACTTGAGATACAGGGTGTATTCTTCCATTATTTTGTTGTTTTATTTGAGCTGGAAGCGTCACATCAATTTTTTCTTTTATCAATTTCGTATCTATTTCAATTTTTAAAAGATAATCTCTTTTTTCACGAATTTTTTCAGTGATAATTTTTTTTAAAGTGTTGATAGATGATCCAATTTCCTTTCTTTCAGCAGGACTTAAGCTAGCAACCTTTTTAAGAATGTTAGATATTCTTCCCTTTTTCCCTAATTCAGAAATTCGAATTTCTTCAAGAGCTCTTTCATTGTCAGCTTTTTCAATTTTTGAAATAATTTCATTTTCTATAGATTTAATATTTTCCATATTACTCGCCAGATACGAATCTTGTATCAGTTAACATTCTAACATAAATAAGTTATTATTTTAATGCCGCTGAGGCTTTATCAACTAAATCTTTAAAGGTATCAGGATCTGATACAGCTATTTCAGATAAGAGTTTCCTATCTATCTCAATATTTGCTTTAGTTAATCCGTCAATAAATTTGGCATAATTCAAACCATTTAATCTTGCAGCAGCGTTGATTCTTTGGATCCAAAGCGAACGAAAGCTCCTTTTTTTAACCTTTCTGTCTCGGTAGGCATACTGACCCGCTTTTTCTACAGCTTGATTTGCGGCTCTAAAAGTATTTTTCCTTCTGCCAAAGAAGCCTTTTGAACTTTTAATAATCTTTCTATGTCTAGCGTGACTTGCTGCACCACCTTTTACTCGTGCCATTTCACTCTCCTTTTATGAATAAGGCAGGAATTTTTTTACTATCCTGCTATCAGGTTTTGAAAGAACAGAAGTACCACGATTGTTACGATTTTGTTTTGGGGTACGTTTAATCATTCCATGACTTTTTCCCGTTTTTGCCGAAATAACTTTTCCAGAGCCGGTTATTTTGAAACGTTTTTTTGCACCACTCTTAGTTTTCATTTTGGGCATTTTGCTCTCCTATTCATATTTTTTTAATAGTTTTAGCTTTTTTGATTTAACACGGCACACCCCGCCGGATAACCAATGAGTTGGTTTATTATATTTTTGTTATATTTTCAACTAAAAGTAATTTATTTTGGAGCTAGCACCATTACCATTTGTCGACCTTCCATTTTGGGTAGAAGTTCAACCTTACCAATAGTATCAATTTCTTCTCTAACCTTTTCAAGTAATGATACCCCTCTATCCTGATGTACCATCTCTCTCCCCCTAAATCTTAAGGTTATTTTGACTTTGTCACCTTCGGATAAGAATTTTTCAACACTTCGCATTTTTACCTGATAATCGTGAGTGTCAATGTTGGGTCTAAACTTTATTTCTTTAACATCAATATTTTTCTGTTTTTTCTTTGCTTCGTTTACCTTTTTCTGGTTTTGATATTTGTATTTTCCGTAATCGATAATCTTGCATACTGGTGGATTTGATTTTGGAGAAATTTCTACCAAATCCAACCCTTCAGCCAGTGCTATTGAAATCGCTTTATCAATTGGAACAACTCCTTTTTTTTCGCCAGAAGCATCAATTAACAATACTTCACTTGCCTCTATTTGATTATTGACTCTTGGGCCTTTAGACGAAGGCGAGGATCTAGTTATTTGTTTTATTATAGAATTATCTCCTTTTTAAAATTTACTTTTTTAAAGATTGCTTGTGAGGATTATGATGTCAAGTTTTTCAGTTTGAAACATTTAATATTTTTTTGTAAACATCAAGCGTTTTTTTGCACATATGGTTTAAGGAAAAATTATTTTTAATGTTGTTGATAGCTCTTTCTTTCAAATCGTTTTTATCCTTTTTGTCACTGTTTACTATCAAGTTTATTTTTTCGGCAAGGTCAAGATGATCGTTTGCTTTTATCTTAAAACCAGTT
>Ga0257112_10001039_pt1 | contig 10680 bp, 8 predicted proteins | sample LP_taG_5_FD_191565 | JGI IMG/M metagenome (GOLD analysis project Ga0257112, IMG submission 191565) | Marine microbial communities from Northeast Subartic Pacific Ocean, Canada - LP_J_2015_P26_1000m | ecosystem: Environmental > Aquatic > Marine > Oceanic | place: Canada: Northeast Subartic...
TTATAGCTTATATAGTACAAGTAGTCCCCACCGATTTATGAATATTATTAGGAGGATGTTATGAAACACATAATTACAAGTATAATTCTTTTAAACTGTTATTTATTGCACGCTCAAAAGACCTACGTCCCAGATAACAATTTTGAGCAGGCCCTCATCGATTTTGGCTATGATGATGTTTTGGATGATTCTGTTCTGACAGCAAATATTAGCGGTGTTACCAGCTTGGATGTTGGCGAAAAAGAAATTAGCGATCTCACGGGTATTGCAGGGTTTACGGCTTTAACCAGTCTTTCTTGCGATCAAAATCAATTGACTGCTCTGGATGTAAGCAATAACACAGCATTAACACACCTATACTGCCATGGTAGTTCTTCCAATTCTACAAACGGTGTGACCAATCAAATTACCGCTTTGGATGTAAGCAATAATACAGCGTTAACAACCCTGAATTGCGAATACAATCAATTGACTACTTTAGATGTAAGCAATAACACAGCATTAACATCCCTATCCTGCTCTAAAAATCAATTGAACACTTTGGATGTAAGCAATAACACAGCATTAACACACCTATACTGCCATGGTAGTTCTTCCAATTCTACAAACGGTGTGACCAATCAAATTACCGCTTTGGATGTTAGCAGCAATACAGCTCTAATCTACCTAATCTGTGGTGGTAATGCCTTGGACAGCCTGGACGTAAGCAATAATGCTTCTCTAGAGGTTCTTTCCTGCGGTGATAATCAATTGACCAGCCTGGATGTGAGTAGCAATACAGCTTTAACTAATCTAAGATGTGGTAGTAATGAATTAACCAGCCTGGATGTGAGTAACAATACCTCATTAACGATTCTTCAATGCTGGAATAATGAATTAACCAGCCTGGATGTGAGTAACAATACCGCTTTAACCTACCTGAGTTGCAGTGATAATAATTTGACTAGTTTTGATGTAAGCAATAATACCGTTTTAACTACTCTAGCCTGCTCACATAATCAATTAACCAGCTTGGATGTGAGCAGCAATACAGCGTTAACCCAACTACACTGCTCTTTTAATGAATTAACTGCTCTGGATGTGAGCAATAACACAGCCCTGACTACTCTTTTTTGCTATCATAATAGTATTGGCAGCCTAGATGTAAGTAGTAATACAGCTTTAACCCAACTGATATGCCATAATAATCAATTAACCTACTTGAATATGAAAAATGGGGTTACGGATGCATTGACAATTTTCAGCGCTTTCAATAATGATTCGCTTGAATGTATCGAAACCTTAGATCCTGACTACGCCACAGCAAACTGGACCTATGCAAATGGGAATATAGATGAAGGTGTTACCTTTGCAGTAGATTGTTCATTAGATCCTCCTACATTAGATTCCCCTACATTAGTCATCAATGAAATTTTAACATATAATAGTGCCTGCTGTACGGATGCAAATGGTGATTATGATAGTTATATAGAACTATATAACTACGGTGATGAAGAAGTGGATATCGGTGGTATGGTAATTACGGATGATTTTTATAATTATGATCATTATTACCAGATACCAACTGCTAATGATTCAACAATAATACAACCAAGTGGTTTTTTACTACTGTGGACAGATAAGGAATCAGAACAGGGTGTACTACATTTAGAGATTGAACTACTTTCTAGAGGTGGAGAAGTAGGTCTATTTATGTCTGATTCAACCACTGTAGTGGACATGTTGACCTTTGTTGCTCAATCTGCGGATACTGCTTATGGTCGTTATCCAGATAATTCAACTACATGGCAGTTGATGGATCCGACACCAGGATCAACCAATGCAGGTGGATTAAGTATAAATGATAATATAGTTATACCAAGTCGATACACCCTTCACCAAAACTACCCCAATCCATTCAATCCTGTTACAACACTACGGTATGACTTACCAGAAAACGGTCTGGTCAATATCACTATCTACGATATGCTGGGTAGACAGGTAAAAACCCTGATGAATCAAACTCAAGATGCTGGCTACAGATCAGTGGTCTGGAATGCTACTAATGACTATGGTAAACCAGTTAGTGCTGGTATCTACCTATACCAGATACAGGCTGGGGAATACATGCAGACTAAGAAGATGGTGTTGTTGAAATAAATGAAGTCAGCAACGAGAGTATTCAACGAGTGGGTTATAAACAATAAAGATGATGGTATGCAAAAATCCCATAGTCCTGCAGTTATGGATATGTTACAATATAGCTTATCTCGCTTACACACCGCTTTTTCTTTTATTGATGCAGGATGTGGTAATGGTTGGGTCGTTCGTTATATGAATACTCAACCAATGTGTATCAATGCGATAGGAGTGGATGGTGCAAGTGAGATGATTAATAAAGCAAAGCGACTGGATACTAAAGGAAGGTATATTTTATCTGATTTGTTAGATTATAAACCATCAAAAAAGGTGGAATTGGTACATAGTATGGAAGTCTTTTATTATTTTAAAGACCCATCAATACTTGTAAATCATGTTAAAGAAAATTGGCTAGAAACTAAAGGGAGGTTAATTATTGGCGTAGATTATTATAAGGAAAATAAGGGGTGTCATAACTGGTCTAAAAATGTTGGTACATCAATGAAAATGTTATCAAGGAAAGATTGGGTAAATATTTTTCTCTCATCTGGTTTATCAAATATTAAGCATTGGCTATCATGTCCCAATAATGGTTTTCTAGGTACACTTGTAATAACGGGAACAGTTACCTAATTGATATTAATTAATTCACATCAAGCCCCGCACCTTAGCGGGTTTTTTTGTTTATAAACATTTTGGTACACCAAGCACACCCTAAATAAATTATTAATATCCTTTGTAAATTTTTGTCTGAAAAAAAATAGCATCGAAATAACAAGAGGAGGACATTATGAAAGATTTATTTCCAATATCTGTATTCACAATTATAGTTCTTTTCACCATTTACCAAAATTTTAGAATATGGGATAAGGTCTCAGATGATAATCAATTTACACATCAGGTGATTATTGAGAATAAAAAACTCATTAAACAATTAAAAATCGAACAAAAGGAACTGATACAACCGTTAGAAGAAAAATTTGCTGATATTATCCAAAGCCAAAAAATGATAATAATGACAATTGACACGATTCGGTCAGATTTAATCTTTTTTAAATAGATTACAAAATTAGAATGAAAAGACCAATCCAAAGGGATAGGATTTAAACGAGAGCCCCGCTAATTGAATATGAATAACATCTACATTTTTAATATCCTGATACTGGGCATAATAAGCATGTTTTTGTTAGGTTGGTTGTATCTTATAAGTAACAAATTCGTTCATTAAAAAGAAATAATGTCGTTAATACAGAAAATAAAAAAACATAGTTTGATCCCTCTTTTTTACCACGATGATATAACTGTATGCAGGGAGGTTTTAGATACAGTAATAAATTGTGGTTTACCAATTTTGGAATTCACAAATCGCGGCCCCAAATCGATCGATAATTGTAGACAACTTGTAATACATTTGGGTAACAACACCGGCTTTTCTTTAGGCGTGGGATCAGTAAAAACCAATGACGAAGCAAAAATGTTCATTGATCTTGGGGCAAGCTTCATCGTTTCACCATTTTTAGACAAATCTATAGCTAAAGTATGCGTAAAAAATAATATTCCTTGGATACCAGGGTGTGGGACCTTGACGGAAATGATGACTGCGGAAAAACTCGGTGCTGAAGTAGTGAAATTATTTCCAGGAGGCGTGTTTGGTCCAAAATTTATTTCATCCGTTTTAGCTCCCTGCCCATGGTTGAAAATCATGCCAACAGGAGGTGTTACTGCCGACTTAGATAATATATCTGAATGGTTTCAAGCGGGGGCTTACTGTTTGGGTATGGGTTCAAATCTAATTTCAAAAGAATATTTGAAAGATAATGACTTTGATGGTCTTGAAAAACATATTTTGCAAGTGATAAAAAATATAGAAATGGCTAGAAAGAATGCATGAGATATATTCGATCATTTGAGGGATTTGAGAAAAATATGATTTTAATTATGACCTGATCCCTCTTGGCGAGGTTATGCTAAGAATGGATATCCTGGTGATGGTAGAATTAGAACCGCAAGATCCTTCAAGGTTTGTGAAGGTGGTGGTGAGTATAATGTTGTAAGGGCCTTGTTAATTAATGGGTTTTTTTGTTTGTGGACATTTAGGACTCCAACTTCGTAAAATAACCCTGCTTTGTTTTAATAGTTTACCTAAGGAGGGTGCTTTGAAACGTTTAATACTCGGTTTATTTATTTTCTCAAATTTTCTAACATCACAGATAATTTTAATAGATCCAGATTCACTTTATCAGTATGTAATGCCAGGTGATTCTGCTACCCAGCAGCTTACGATTTCGAATAGTAGTGGAGATGATCTTATGTTTTATTTTGATACCACAACAACAATAGCCAATACATTTCATTCGCAACCTGATACTGCAAATTATCACACAGGTACAACTGATGGAATTTCATTTACGGAAGCAAGCCTTATTAAAGCACGTGGTTGGCGGAACCCAGTAGGCTGGGCTATTTTCAATATTTCTGGTATGTATTATAACATTGAAGTGGATTCAATCATTTTTAATTATTATGTGAATGATACATACGATCCTTATTGGTTGGTTACAGCAGTAAACGTTGACCCTCTTTCTGCATCTGCTGCAACTGTTTATTTGGATATTCGCGGAGAGAGTGACGAAATCCCTTATCTCGAGCGAGATGAACCTGAAGATTTTGCTGATTCTTCCTGGTATTCAAATATGTTGATTAATGGCGCAAATGATGACTTGCAAAATTCTATTGCACAAGGATATTTTATTCTCGGTTTTACAGTTGAGAATTTCGATACATCCTATTATTTAAATATTGATGGCTGGGCTGAGTCCAATCCGCCCAGTTTAGATATTTACTGGAGCATGACAGACGGTAGACAAGGAGTATATCATGCACCGGCTATTGCAGATATTCCTTACACACTTGGAGAAATTCACAGATACAAAGAAACAGTCACAATGGGTTTGCCTATTCCAGAAGACCTTATTGGCAACCCAAACTTTGAAAACCATAACCAGCCATCATTAAATACATCTTCATCCAGGACATCAAATAGAGATAATTATCCCAGTTGGTTGAACATAGATCCTATTGAGGATATGGTAGATGGCAATTCAACTTTAGATGTAAATATTACATTTCATGCGCCTGAAGACTTTCCTGGAGGAACATTATATACTTCATTAGTATTAAGAAGTAATGATCCAATTGACAGTCTTTTGACGATTCCGACTTATCTTGAAATTCCAGACATATATCCACCTAATCCTGTTGACAGTCTAACGGCTACAGTAGAATATGGGCACATAAATTTAAATTGGGATGCTTCCCTCGATCCAAGTTTACAAAAATACAATATATATAAAGGATCCAGTAGTATATCAAATATATCCACTATTGCTTTGTTAGATAGCGTAGTCGGTAATCCACCTGTTTTAAACTATCGGGATTCTATTGTGACACAAGAGCAAGTATATTATTATCAGGTTTCAGCAGTGGATCAGGCAGGTAATGAAAGTACTTTGTCTGATACTGCGAGTATTTTGTTTGTGCTGCCTGCAATTTCAGTGAATTCTGATTCAATGTACCAATATTTGTTACCAGGTGACACTGCTACCCAGACATTTACAATTGCAAATGAAGGCACTGATACTCTTTTTTATTCCATCGTACCTGATGTCGGATGTGGAGATTATTATATTGATAATCTGCCATTTTTTGCTACAGGATCGAATGTTGGGATGGGTGATGATTGGCCAGTGAACAGTGGGTCTTACCAGGGTGTTGATGTAGCATATACTTTTGATGTTGATGAGACTGTAACCATTGATGTTTCTTTATGTGCTGTCGCTACAAATTATGATTGCAGATTAGAAATTTTTACCAATGATGATCCTGAATGTCTCAATCCAGTTAGCACATGGTATGCTAATGATGATGGTCCTAATTGCGCCATTGAACAACCTGATCAAGAATTTGAGCCAAGCTTATTAGAGGAGGTCACATTAGCTCCAGGTCGGTATTTTATAGTTGTAGACGGATTTGATGGCGATACTGGTAATTATGGTATAACAGTGACGGAATCAGCATCCAATGGGCGTTCATTTTCAATGGGTACTGGCAGTATTGAATATGGGTTAAATAAAATGCAGCAACATGGTATAGGCGATGCATCCATTGACTTATTCCAGAACCAGATCAAAGATGTACCAGCAATCCAAACCCCAAATGAAAGAAGCGCTTTTACAAGAGATAATAATATCATGATTGAAATCGATCCAGACAGCGGTATGGTAATGCCAGGTGATTCAGTTCTTATAAATGTATCTATGTCTGCACCATCTGATGACCCAGGTGGGGTATATAATTCTTCTATTAGAATATATAGTAACGATCTAATCTATAGTATGATGGAGGTTCCGGTAACGATAGAAGTACCAGACATATTTCCACCTAATCCAGTTGAAGATTTAACGGCTACACCAGAATATGGATACATAAATTTAGCGTGGGATGCTCCCCTAGATTCAGGTATACATAAATTCAATATATATAAGGGAGACAGTATACCCACTATCGCTTTGACAGACAGCGTAGTTGGTAATCCACCTGCTTTAAACTATCGGGATTCTGTTGTGACGCAAGAGGAGGTATATTATTACCAGGTTTCAGCAGTGGATCAGGCAGGAAATGAAAGTACTTTATCTGACACTGGAAGCGCATTATACTTGGCTCCCATTTTAGTCATAAATGAATTTTTAGCATCTAATGATTCCTGCTGTACAGATGCGAGTGGGGAATATGATGATTATATTGAAATATATAACTATGGTACAATAGCAGCAGATATTGGTGGTTATATAATTACAGATGAGATTGGTAATCATGATGACTATTACCAGATCCCAACTGGTAATGATTCCACCATTATAGAACCGGGAGGGTTTTTACTGTTATGGGCAGATAAGGACTCAGAACAAGGTGTATTGCATGTAGAGATCAAATTGAGTGATGACGGAGAGCAAATAGGTCTATTTATGCAGGATTCGATTACTGTTATAGATACCTTAACATTTGCAGAACAATCTGATGATATTTCTTTTGGCCGTTATCCTGATGGTTCCGGTAGCTGGCAGTTCATGAATCCAACTCCAGGCACATCCAATACAGCAGATAATGTAGCCCCAGTAGTTTTTTCTTTATCAGAACCAAGCAATGACACTCAAATAACAATTGATGAATCCAACGTGAATACTGGATATATAACATACTCATGGGAGGCATCATCTGATCCTAATGGTGATTCACTTTATTATCTCATGCGTGCCGCAAGTGCTGAAATAGGTGATCATGGTTTGGATACGAATGCCACGACCATTGAGGTATCATACATGGATATAATTGAAGATATGTCAGAGAACAACGTCACAGCCGCTACGCTGGAATGGACTATATATGTTACGGATGGCATCGATACAGTTGTAGCAGACAATGCGCCTTTTTCAATAACTATAGATGGCGCAAATGCGTTGAGTGCATATTTAGAAGGATTACTTCCTGATGAGTTCGCACTCCACCAGAACTACCCCAATCCATTTAACCCAGTAACAACACTGCGTTATGATTTACCGGAGCCAGGTCTGGTAAATATTACTATATATGATATGTTGGGTAGGGAAGTAAAAACCCTAATCAACCAGGCACAAGACGCTGGCTACAGATCAGTTATCTGGGATGCAACCAATGATTATGGAAAACCTGTAAGTGCTGGTATTTACCTATGTCAGATAAATGCTGGGGAATACATTAGCACTAAGAAGATGGTACTCTTGAAATGACATTAGGCCCCGGCCCAGTAGCGGGGCGTAATATTGGTATGACCAGCAGTTAATATCATGGATAACGATATAAAATACGTGGGATTTTGGAAAAGAACTGTAGCTGTCCTAGTGGATACAGTTTTAATTATATTAGTAACCTTACCCATTCTCATTTGGGCATATGGAATTGAATATCTCAACAATGAACATATGGAAAAAGGTTCACTTGATTTTATTATTAATTATGTTTTTCCAACAATCGTTGTCATTTTACTTTGGAAATATTATCAAGCAACACCCGGTAAAATGATATTTAAAGCTACAATAGTTGATGCCAAGACGGGTGGGAAGCCAACTCTCAAGCAATGGATCATTAGATATTTGGGATATTTTGTTTCATTGCTTCCATTTGGTCTTGGATATTTTTGGGTTGCTTTTGATAAGAAAAAACAAAGCTTCCATGATAAGCTTGCAAAAACTGTAGTAATCCAATCTAAAGTTATTGAATCTGAGCGTGTAGAAATCAATGCTGAATAATAAATTTTCCTGTCATCAACGTCCCAGTGGGATTATCATTTATAAATGATTAATACCCGCGGTGTATAATATTAATTTTTATGATAATAAGATGAGTAAGATTTTACCAATTCTATCGATTCTAATTCTGTTTTCTTGCGATAAGTTGTTACAGAATAAACAAATGTATTCCATTGAAATCACTTCTTGTATTTTTAAGGATGGTGACTTTAATCGTTCCAAGATCACAGGTAATCCATTACCTATTTATATGTATGTATATGAGAATGAATTTCTCATATGGAAAGCGAAACTAGGTAAATACAGGGATCTCCACATATATGATAATTCGAGCGTCGAAGACAGAATTGCTCTTATATCATATAATCCCGAATATAAATACCGAGTTGAAATACGGGATGAGGCCATTATATCAGAGGAAAAAGGATATGATAAAACATGGGCAAAAGGATTTCCTTTTAAACCTACATTAGAAAGATTGAGCGTGGGGAATCATGGCTCACAGATCGGTTTTAAAAGTGTTTCAATTAATAAAATGAGTTATCGCCCAAACAATAGATTAAAAGAAAAATGATGATGATTCTTTAGGTAACATTAAGCTTTAAATCTGTTATAAGTACTTGACTAATTATGACTAAACATTAAGCCCTGCCCATTAGCAGGGTTTTTTATTTATAGACATTTAGAATTGGTGGAAAGCAACAAGGGTATTCCTTGAGGTATAATCCTATACCCTGTACATTTTTCCTATGAAAAGACTCCTATAATTGTATTACCAGTGTACCTCTTGCCAAAAGATCATTCATAATCCGCCATCGCCGGTGTGGCTCTGTGGATGCGGAAAGCCCTTATCGGTTCATTATGAATGGGAAGGCGTTCCCCGGCCTATTCGGATCGAACCAGAAGAAGAAAGCCTATGGCGCTATCCCAGCGTATTACCTTCAAACAGTACGAAGGAAAAAATATCCTTAGGAGAAGGGTGGACACCACTACTTCCTATTGGAAACAACGTTTATGTTAAAAATGAAACGGTGAATCCGACCGGGTCTTTTAAAGATAGAGGCATGGCTATGGCGGTGACGTTGGCCAAGGCTCAGAACGTTAAAAAAATTTGTTTACCATCCGCGGGTAATGCTGGGGTATCCGCCTCTGCCTATTGCCAGGCGGCGGGAATTGATTGTTTTGTATTTTTGCCGGAAACAATACCAGAACCGTTTAAAAAGGAAACGGAACGTTATAAATCCGAATTGGTTCTAAGTGGTCAAACAATTTCTGAAGCAGCCCAGGCTATGATTAATCAAAAGGATGAAGATTGGTTTGATATTTCGACCTTGAAAGAACCATTTCGGGTGGAAGGTAAAAAGACGCTAGGCTATGAAATTGCGGAACAGCTGGGTTGGTCATTGCCCGATGTAATTATTTATCCAACTGGTGGCGGGACTGGCTTGATCGGTATGTGGAAAGCATTTAAGGAAATGTTGGGCATAGGTTGGATTTCAGGTCCCTTACCACGGATGGTGGTGGCCCAATCGGATGGATGTGCACCAGTAGTAGAGGCCTTTCAAAGTCATCAGGATGCGACAAGTTTTTGGCATAAAAGTAATACCATTGCCCTGGGACTAAATGTGCCGAACCCTCTTGGCGGCTACTGGATTTTAGAGATATTATCGGAATCCAATGGAATTGCAGTAATAGCCCAAGAGTCATCCTTGGAAATCAAGACTAAGAATTTTAGAAAAAGGACAGGGATCGATGCCAGTACAGAAATCGGTGTGGTTTGGTCAGTTTATGAAGAGCTTACAGAAAAGTTATGGATAACACCCGGAGAAAAAGTTGTTCTTTTTGCAACAGGGATTGAACGCCGATAAGTTTTATTATTTTTGTTAGTTCTGTTTTATTTGGCTCAGAAAGTTGGTTTGATTTTTGCGATGTGATGCCCATATTTGGAATATCCAACATTGAAAAAATTTATAATCATCTTAGACACAAAAAATGAGGGATTTTGGTATGATTAAGCCCTATATATTACTTCTTGGATTAGCCTGCACCGTATTTTCATCTGCTAGAAGCGGCGAACCCCCAAAGACGTTTCAGGCGGAAGACGTATTTGAACTTGAATATGCTAACGATCCTCGTATTTCACCCGATGGTAAATACATAGTCTACGAACGACGATCTAGTGATATTATGACAGATTCAATGCGATCGAATATCTGGA
>Ga0257112_10001040_pt1 | contig 10674 bp, 9 predicted proteins | sample LP_taG_5_FD_191565 | JGI IMG/M metagenome (GOLD analysis project Ga0257112, IMG submission 191565) | Marine microbial communities from Northeast Subartic Pacific Ocean, Canada - LP_J_2015_P26_1000m | ecosystem: Environmental > Aquatic > Marine > Oceanic | place: Canada: Northeast Subartic...
ATGATTATTGCATCCTATGCTATTAACTGCAATACAGCCTTCATTTACATACGGGGAGAATTCTATAAAGAATATCAGTTGTTGAAGGAAACATTAGCTGAAGCATATCAAGCCAACCTATTAGGCCAGGGCATTCTTGGCTCAGATTACAATCTGGAGGTTGTTATTCATCGCGGCGCTGGAGCTTATATATGCGGCGAGGAAACGGGACTTATCGAATCTTTAGAAGGAAAGCGTGGATGGCCAAGACTAAAACCACCTTTCCCTGCAATTGAAGGGTATCTTCGCTGTCCTACTATTGTCAACAATGTTGAGACACTATCTTGTGTTCCACATATTATAAATCGTGGAGCAGAGTGGTTTAAATCAATTGGGCCTGAAAAAGGTCCTGGACCTAGACTATTTTGCGTATCAGGACGTGTAAACAAGCCCGGAGTTTTTGAAGAAGAGATGGGAATTTCCCTTGAAGATTTGATTTTTAAGAGGGCAGGCGGTATACCTGATGGTAAGAAATTGAAAGCTGTTTTCCCAGGAGGATCATCATCTGCAATCTTGACTGCCGATGAGGCAATGGATGTAAAGATGGATTTTGATGATCTGGTAGCAAAAAAAAGTATGCTAGGATCCGCTGGTGTCATAGTTATGGATGAAACCGTAAATATGGTTCAAGCCTGTCTTAATATTGCGCGGTTTTACGCTCACGAATCATGCGGTCAATGTACCCCATGTAGAGAAGGGACTATGTGGCTTGTAAAAATACTACAACGTTTAGTTGCTGGCGAAGGAAAAGATACTGATATTGATATGCTCCTTGAGATTACAGACAACATAGGTGGGCTAATAGATTTTTCAAAGGGAAGTTTTGGAAAGACAATTTGTCCATTTGGAGAAGCAGTAGCCTGGCCTGTTCGTAGTTTTGTAGAAAAATTTGAAACTGAATTTCGCAGTTGCATCCATGAAAAGCTGGTTCTAGCATAATGCCATTTATAAAAATTGATAATACTGAATTTGAGGTAAGCAAGGATAAAACAGTGCTTGAGGTCGCTTTAGAAAATAATATTGAAATCCCACATTATTGTTATCATCCAGCGTTAGAGATAGCTGGGAGTTGTCGTATGTGTCTTGTGGAGATAGAAGGGATGCCTAAACTTCAAGTATCATGTAATACTTTTATTGGGGAAGTTCACCCGGATCGTAAAATTGATGGTAAGTATGATATGGTGGTGCATACACAAAATGAACTTGTTACCAAAGAGAGAAAAAATATACTTGAATTTCTTCTTTTAAATCATCCACTTGATTGTCCGGTATGTGATCAAGCTGGTGAATGCGATCTTCAGGATTATTCATTTAAATTTGGCAATGCTCATAGCCGTTTTGATGAGGATAAAAGAGTACGTCCAAATGAGTATCTTGGTTCTCAGATTGCTATTAATCATAACCGATGTATTTTATGCAGTCGTTGTACTCGTTTTACTAGAGAAGTATCTGGAACAAGTGAATTATTTGTTGAACAGCGTGGCTACAACTCCAAAATAGCTATTATGGAAGATAATCCGCTTGATAATCTTTTGGCAGGTAATGTTACAGATATTTGTCCAGTTGGGGCACTTTTAAGTACTGACTATATCCATAAGAATCGCATTTGGAACTTAAAAAGACAACCTTCTGTATGCCAGGATTGTAGCGTTGGATGTAATATAGATGTATTTTCCCAAAAAGATAAGATTATTCGGTTAACACCAAGAGAAAATCATAAAGTAAATGGTTATTTCATGTGTGATATTGGTCGATATGGGTTTCATAAATATGAAAATATAGAGCGAATAACCTCTCCTTTGCATAAAACTAATGGTGCTTTTAGTAAAATCAACTGGGATAGAGCTATTAACAAAATAGTCGATAAACTTAAAACTAATGTCTCTAAGACTGCAGCAATTGCATCATCTTTTCATACAAATGAAACTAACTATATGCTTGGTCGATTATTTCAGGGACTTATTGGCACATTTCCTTCAACGCAAGATAAAGAAATAACTTATCCATCAGGTTTTCGCATTAGTGGTGATCGATCTCCAAATAAGCGAGGTATGAATGATCTTTGCCCACAGATTGTAAAAGATCTTCCTTCAGAAATTAAAAAACAAAAAATTCGAGGAATTTATATACTTGATAATGGAATTGATACAGAATTAGATGATACTTGGAAGAAAATACTTGATAAAATGGATTTTGTTATTGTCCAAAGTTACATTATGACTCCGCTTGCGAAATCTGCAGACATCATTCTACCAGGACTTGCCCCATTTGAGAGTGAGGGAACAATAACTAATGATAGGGGACATGTTCAGTGGTTACGTCCTTCATTGCCTGTTGAAGGTGAGGGGCGTCCCGATTGGGAAATACTTAATCTAATAGATAAAACGGAAAATAGATATATTGACATAAATGATCTTATGAAGGATATGGGTAAACAGTTTCCATCTTATTCTGATATATCATTGTTTAAGCTGGGAGATCGAGGCATTTCACTAAGCGAGATAGCTAAATCGTAATGGATTTTCTTAGTTTTAGCATTATTTGTGTGAAGGTTTTAATCGTATTTGCTGTAACAATGCTTACCGTTCTTATCATGATTTATGCAGAGAGACGTGTATCTGCATTTATGCAGGGTAGATTAGGGCCAAATAGAGTAGGACCACAGGGTCTTTTACAGCCAATTGCCGATGGGATTAAATTTCTTATGAAAGAGGATATCATCCCTGCCGGGGTAGATAAACCAGTATATTTGCTTGCACCTGCAATGCTACTTATACCAGCCTTAATGACTTTTGCCGTCATTCCGTTTGGGGCTAGCATAACACTTTTTGGTAGAGATATACCTTTGCAAGTTGCTGACGTAAATGTGGGTATTTTGTATATACTCGCACTGACTAGTATCGGTGTTTATGGTTTGGTACTGGCTGGGTGGTCATCTAATAGTAAATATCCCTTAATCGGAGGACTTCGATCATCTGCTCAACTTATTAGTTATGAACTAGCTATGGGTCTTGCAATCGTAAGTATTGTCCTATTAGCAGGTTCATTAAGACTCAATGATATCATTGCTAATCAACAGGGATATTTTCTCTCTTGGAATATTTGCAAACAACCGCTTGCATTCCTTATCTTTTTAATTGCAATCTATGCTGAAACTAATCGACTACCCTTTGATTTAACTGAGGCTGAGCAGGAATTGGTCGGTGGGTACCACACTGAATATAGCAGTATGAAATTTGCAATGTTTTTCATGGCAGAATATGCTAATATGATTACTGGAGCAGCCTTAACAGTAACACTATTTTTTGGTGGATGGGATGTGCCTTTTATAAATGAATCCTCTATGGGGATACTGGGAGTTATACTCTCCATTTTATCATTTTCATTTAAAACAGCATTTTTTTTATTTCTATATATTTGGGTTCGGTGGACTTTTCCAAGATTCCGATATGATCAGCTTATGAATATTGGATGGAAGGTTTTGCTTCCATTGGCGCTTGTCAACATATTTATAACAGCCGGGTATCTTACTCTGGTTACATTAAATTAATGGCAACCATCATTAAATCGTATGAGCCTACTTTTTGGGACAAACTTTATATTCCTGCTCTACTAAGAGGTCTTTTAATTACGTTCAAGCATTTATTTAGAAAAAAAGTAACCATTCAATACCCTGAAGAAAAACTAATACCTCCAGAAGGATATCGCGGATTGCACCGTTTAAACAAAGATGCTAAGGGTCGTATTAAATGTGTAGCTTGTGATATGTGCTCAGCAGCCTGCCCTGCTGATTGTATAGATATTGTACCTGGAGCCTCTCCTTTGGACCAAGATAAGGAACGTTATCCAGTTAGCTTTGAGATTGATCTTTTAAAGTGTATCTTTTGTGGTTTTTGTGAAATGGCCTGTCCTGAAGAGGCGATCGAATTAACGGAAATCTATGATTTTTCTGATTATACTAGAGATAAACTGATAATCGATAAGGATGGACTTCTGGAAGTATTTGATAAAACTAAAGAAAATAATTATTACTCTGATCCAGGCATTAACTCTAACTAATATATTATTGAGCTAATAACAATGACAGCCGCACTTTTTTATTTTATAGCCTGCCTTACTATCATTTCTGCATTATTTGTTGTCTTAAACCGCAATCCAGTCTATAGTGCTGTGATGCTGGTATTTTGTTTTTTTTCGTTAGCAGCGCTATATGTTCTATTAGAAGCATATTTTGTAGCAGTTCTTGAAATTATAGTTTATGCAGGCGCTATTATGGTGTTGTTTCTTTTTGTTATCATGCTCATTAATGTTGGGAAGGAAATAGCAGCTACTTCGATTATAGTGAAGGCTAAAGTTCTTCCTTTTGTGCTTGTTGTATTATTTTCATTAAACATTATTTTATTAATATTATGGAGAAATGAAGGACTTCACCAGTCAAATACTATCAGTTCCGTTGGGAGTATAATAGCTATAGGACAAGCGCTCTTTACAAAATATTTATTGCCCTTTGAAATAGCCTCCCTGCTTCTCCTTGTGGCACTTATCGGAACTGTATATCTAGCTAAAAAGAGAGTATTATGATTGTTCCTCTGGAACATGTAATTATACTTTCCATTATCATTTTTTCCATTGGCATTATGGGTGTTCTTTTTCGGAAAAATGTTATTATCATATTCATGTCAATAGAACTGATGCTGAATGCTGTAAATCTTAGTCTGGTAGGATTTTCCCGCTATTACAATAGTGTGGATGGTCAGGTATTTGTATTTCTAGTTATGACACTTGCAGCAGCAGAAGTGGCCGTAGGACTAGCTATTATTGTTTCGCTATTTAGAAATAAGCAAACGATTAATATAGATGAAATTAATATTTTGCGTGGATGAAATCAAAGAACCATAACCCAGTTCATATCTATTAGAATATATAAAATGTTTCAAAGCAACAACCAACAATACTAAAGAGGTAAAATTTATAGTGCAAAACTTATGGTAGACATTATATCCATAAAACCAGTGCTGGCTGTATTGATATCAGCTATAGGAGCATTGTTTATTTTGTTTTACGGGAAAAAACCAAATATTAGAGAATCATGCTCTATTTTTGCAGGGGTAGTTAAACTTGCTATTGTACTTTCGATGATCCCTGATGTGGTCTATGGTAAGAAGATAATTTCATATTCGCTTTTTACTCTACTTCCTGGAATTGAGATTGGTTTCCGGGTAGATGCATTTGGGCTCCTGTTTGCAATGGGAGCATCTATGCTTTGGATTGCAACTTCAATTTATTCAATTGGATATATGCGATCTAATAATGAAACCAATCAAACACGTTATTATGCCTTCTTTGCAGTCGCGCTTTCATGTACAATTGGCGTGGCATTTTCCGCAAACCTTTTTACAATGTTTCTTTTTTATGAGGGACTTACAATCATAACATATCCACTGGTTGCCCACAAGGGAACAGAGGAAGCTAAAAATGGCGCCAGGAAATATGTAATTTACCTGTTGGGAGCTGCTAAGGTATTTTTAGTTGCTGCCATCATTCTTACATATAATCTTGCGGGTACACTCGAGTTTTCAAAATCGGGTATTTTCCCAGCAGGTATTCAATCAGCCCATCCAGAGTTACTTTATATGATTTTTGTGCTTTTCTTTTTTGGGTTTGCTAAGTGTGCGATTATGCCCTTCCATGGCTGGTTGCCTGCTGCAATGGTTGCTCCAACACCAGTTAGTGCACTGCTTCATGCAGTAGCAGTTGTTAAAACGGGGGTCTTTGCTGTCCTTCGTATAATCATTTTTATTTTCGGATCTAATCTTATGATGGATATTGGTGTTGATGTTTTTGTTATTACTTTTGCATCGTTCACTATAATCATAGCATCTCTTCTTGCCTTGAGCAGAGATAATCTCAAGGCACGCCTAGCATTTTCAACGATAAGTCAGCTTTCCTATATCATTCTTGGCGCGGCACTTCTTGCACCAAGTGCAATGATTGGGGGTATAATACATATTACAAACCATGCCTTTGCAAAGATCACCCTCTTTTTTTGTGCGGGTTCAATATATATATCTGCACATAAAACTGAAATAAGTCAGTTAAATGGAATAGGGAAAAGAATGCCGTGGACAATGGCAGCATTTGCCATTGCTACTTTGAGTATGATTGGTGTACCGCCCGTTTCTGGTTTTATTACAAAGTGGTATCTTATCATCGGATCCTTGGAGCGACATAGTATAGCAGTGTTTATTGTTCTACTCGCAAGTTCATTTCTAAATGCCGCATATTTTATTCCGGTATTATACAGGGCATTCTTTAAAGATGAAAATTCAGAATTTGTAGATCAAAATCCAGAAATAAACGATCCTCACGATATAAAAGAAAATCCGTTTCTCGTCATTCCCCTGACTTTTACTGCATTAGTAAGTATTATACTGGGTATCTATCCTGACTTCATAGTTCGGATAGCTAAAATGGTCCTCTGATGAATTTATTAAAAATTATAGAAGCTTTCCGTACCAAAACAATGAAGAGAATTGCTTATGCTATGCTCATATTAATTATTGTGATTGATTTTTTTATACCACGTCATGAAATTCATTTTATTGGAGATGGAATACCTGGATTCTGGTCGTTATTCGGTTTTGTTGCATGTATACTGATTATTTTAATTTCAAAATGGATAGGTCGTCTTGGTATTATGCAGGATGAAAATTATTATAATGAGTGAGATGTTCATACATCCATCAGTATTTTTCATTCTAGGAGGGCTGTTCATACCTTTCCTTAAGGGAAGGATCAAGAAAGGCTATATGATATTTGTAGCACTTTTAGCTTTTTTTGCTGTTTTTATTATGCCTTATGGTACCTATGGTGTTTATGAGTTTTTAGAATGGCAGTTAACTTTTGGGAATGTAGATAAACTGAGCAAGGTCTTTGCATACATATTCACTATCATGGGGGTAATTGGTGTAATCTATTCGATTCAGGTAGATAATGATGGTGAACTTATAGCTGCATTTTACTATGTTGGAGGGGCGATTGGCGTGACCCTTGCGGGTGATTTTCTAACCTTATTTCTTTTTTGGGAAATAATGGCGTTTTCATCAGTCTTTCTGATCTGGTATCGTAAATCAGAATTTTCTGTGGAAGTTGGTTTCAGATATCTACTTTGGCATGTGACGGGTGGTTTGATTCTGCTTGCAGGTATAATACTTCAATACAATTTAAGTGGCGATTTAACGATTAATCATTCTCCCTTTCATGGTTGGTGGCCTACGGATTTCCAGAGCTTGGCATCATTTCTGATAGTCATAGGATTTATTGTTAATGCAGCTGTTCCGCCCTTCGGTTCCTGGCTTCCTGATGCATATCCAGCAGCTACTGTTACAGGTGCAGTATTCATGAGCGCTTTTACTACTAAAACTGCTGTCTATGCACTGATTCGTGTTTGTTCTGGGTCAGAAATTTTGATTATACTGGGCGTTATTATGGCTATCTACGGCGTGGTATATGCAGTCCTAGAGAATGATGTACGCAGACTTCTAGCATACCATATTATTAGCCAGGTTGGGTATATGGTTGCGGGTGTTGGTCTGGGGACTCAAATGGCTATAAATGGTGTAGTGGCACATGCTTTCTGTCATATTCTCTATAAGTCTCTCTTGTTTATGGGCACAGGATCCGTACTCTACATGACTGGAACTTCAAAATTGACGGAGCTTGGAGGTCTCTATAAAACTATGCCTCGGACTATGATATATACGATAATAGGAGGCCTATCAATATCTGCTTTTCCCCTTTTCAGTGGTTTTGTAAGTAAATCCATGACTGTTGCAGCTTTTGGACAAGAGCATCTTATGTGGCCATTTCTTTTACTCATGCTTGCATCTGCTGGAACATTTCTTCATACAGGGCTAAAGGTGCCCTATTTTATATGGTTTGGTAAAGATCGTGGGATTAAGGCTCAGGAACCTCCATGGAATATGGAACTTGCCATGATAATTGGCTCACTTTTTTGTATTGGACTTGGGGTATTTTATCAGCCACTTTATTCATTGCTCCCTTATCCAGTCCATTTTCATCCCTATACACTATATCATGTCTCGGAAACCTTGCAATTGTTACTTTTTACACAGCTTGGCTTTTTCTTTCTTATCAAAAAACTATGGTGTGAAAATTCGATTAGTTTGGATACTGACTGGTTACCAAGAAAATCTGCAAAAGCATTGATGTGGTTTACAAATAACCCGCTGTCAAGAATTGAATATAATATTATTGGTGAAATATATGAATTTATTATTGAGAAACCCATGATGAGAGTTGCGTATTATTTTATGAAAATAGATACTATTGTTGTGGATGGGACAATAAATGGGATTGGCAGGATTGTTATGCTATGTAGCCAAAAGATGCAAAAAGTTCAAAGTGGTCAGATTCAACACTATGCCATGATCATGCTTACCGGAGTTATAATATTAATAATTATAGGAGTTGTATTACCTTAATAAGGTTTAAAGATGGAAGATGTAATATATAATAGTCTTAATTATCCAATACTAAGCTTAGTCACCTTTCTTCCACTTTTAGGGGCATTATTTATACTATTTATTCGCAATGGAGCACTAATCAAATGGTTTGCCCTTGCTACTACTTTTGGCACATTTATTGTTTCACTTCCTATCTATATCTATTTTGATAAAACAACCTATAAAATGCAGTTTGTAGAGGATTATTCATGGATTGCTACATGGAATATAAATTACAAGGTAGGGGTAGATGGAATTAGTGTATTGTTTATTATTCTTGTAGCTATTTTGTCTATACTTTGTGTAACTGTATCTTGGAAATCAATAGAACACAACATTAAAGGCTTCTTTATATCTCTTTTGGTGATAGAAACTGCAATGATGGGCATATTTATCTCACTTAATGCCTTTCTATTTTATCTATTTTGGGAACTTACACTCATACCAATGTTCCTGCTCATAGGGGTATGGGGAGGTCCAAAGAGAATTTATTCAGCAGTTAAATTTGTTTTATTTATGGTAGCAGGAAGCGTTTTTATGTTAGTTGGTATCATTATTCTCTACCATGTTGGGGGTAAAACATTTGATATATTGGCATTAACCAAGGTGAATTATCCTGTTGGAATTCAACTATGGCTGTTTTTAGCTTTTTTTGCTGCTTTTGCAGTTAAGATGCCAATGTTCCCAATACATACATGGCTTCCTGATGCGCATACTGAAGCGCCAACAGCTGGCAGCGTTATTCTTGCTGGTATATTACTTAAGATGGGTGCTTACGGATTTCTTAGGTTTTCGCTTCCTATGTTTCCTGATGCAGTAAAACTGTTATTTATTCCATTGCTAATTTTATCTCTCATTGCCATAATCTACGGTGGTTATGTGACATTGATGCAGAACGATATGAAGAGACTGATTGCATATTCAAGCGTCAGCCATATGGGATTTGTAACACTTGGAATTTTTACTCTTAATCAGACTGGTATTGAGGGGAGCATACTCCAGATGATAAATCACGGTATTATAACTGGTGCACTTTTTCTATGTATCGGAATGATTTACGAGAGGACTCATACAAGAATGATTGATAATTATGGAGGACTTTCAAAAACTGTTCCAGTGTATATGATATTTTTTACAATTTTCACACTAGCAGCAATTGGTTTTCCAGGGATGAATGCTTTTATTGGTGAATTTTTAATTATACAAGGTGCATTCAAAGCGAATATGATCATAGCTGCCCTTTCTATCATTGGAATTATACTTGGGACAACCTACATGGTTTGGTTGTATTATAGGATTGGCCTTAATGAAATTAACTCCATCACAAAACCGAAACTTTATGACTTGGAACTTCGGGAAATAGCTACTCTTATGCCACTTGTTGTGCTTGTTTTACTAATTGGACTACAACCTGGCATCCTTTTGAGTTATATGCATGTTTCAGTAGAGCATCTAGTTGAACAAGTTCATATTTCTACTGAAGGTATAAACTATACTATGTATGATTCAGTTGATAAAATATTGCAATACTTCAAAAAATATTTTATTGTGGGATAGAGAATATGTATCAATTTATAACTTCATCCGATTTAGCTGGTATTACCCCGGAAATTATTTTAACCATAACAGCGCTATGCGTCTTATCACTTGAAATGATGCGAGTTTCAAGATCTAGTGTCAGCTTACTTTTGTCCTCACTTGGATTAGTAATCGCAGGAATAGTTGTTATACAAGGGAACATAGGTAGCGGAGACCTATTTGGAGGTATGCTTAAGCTCAATCAGTATTCTGTTTTCTTTGATATATTGTATTTACTAATCGGTTTATTGACTTTAATATTTTCACAGGGATACTTGATGAAAAAAGGCACTGAATTCCGAGGAGAATACCCGGCCCTTATCCTTTTTTCAGTTATAGGGATGATGCTGATGACACGTGCAAACGATTTAGTTATCCTTTTTCTTGGATTGGAGTTGCTTTCCCTTTCGTTATACGTACTGGTAGGTTTCCTCCGCGATAACCTTCTAAGCAATGAAGCTGGTTTAAAGTACTTATTACTAGGAGCCTTTGCAACTGGATTCTTCCTTTTTGGCGCAGCACTAACCTATGG
>Ga0257112_10001042_pt1 | contig 10638 bp, 14 predicted proteins | sample LP_taG_5_FD_191565 | JGI IMG/M metagenome (GOLD analysis project Ga0257112, IMG submission 191565) | Marine microbial communities from Northeast Subartic Pacific Ocean, Canada - LP_J_2015_P26_1000m | ecosystem: Environmental > Aquatic > Marine > Oceanic | place: Canada: Northeast Subartic...
TCTAATTTGTTTTTCAGTTATTCTTTTAGGAGTAAAACGTCCAGCCATTGCACTTCCTTTTTTTAATCCTATTGCCTGCAATATATAATACGTAACTGGTGGCTGTTTTAGTTCAAAAGTATATGACTTATCTTTATAAACTGTAATTGCAACAGGGATTGGACCTGCCATACTTTTAGTTTCTTTATTAAACTTATTACAGAAATCCATAATATTAACGCCACGTTGACCCAATGCTGGGCCAACAGGTGGGGCTGGTTTGGCTTGACCAGCCTCAATCTGTAATTTAATGAGACCTGTGACTTCTTTAGCCATTTAGCTCCTTATTCTGCTGATGTTTTTTCAGTATCTGCAGTAGCTTCTTCTTTAACTTCAACTTCGGCTTCGGCTTCGACTTCGACTTTAGCTTCGACTTTAGCTTCATCTTTAGCTTCATCTTTAGCTTCATCTTTATCTTCATCCTTAACCTCAGTCGTTGCTTCAGTTTCAACTTCCGCAGACTCTTCAGCAGGTGCTTCCATTAACTTCAATCCAGTAGCAACTGGTTTGCCATTATGATCTGAAATTTCATATTCGAGATCCTGACCTTGGTCAATTTTTGTTACGCCTGCTTCTTTAAATGCAGTAACGTGAACAAAAACATCTTTGCTACCATCTGAAGGTACTATAAAGCCAAAACCTTTTGCTCCATTGTACCATTTTAGTTTACCTGTACTCATGTATTCTCCTTACTTATTAAGTGTAATATTTACACTTTCTTAACGTTTATAGCGGTAGGTTTACCCCTATTTTCGCCTATTTCGAAAGTAACTTCTTCACCTTCTGTAATAGACTCAATTCCAGCTTCTTGTAGTGCAGAAATATGTAAAAACACATCTTTACCACCTTCACTGTCTTCAATAAATCCATATCCTTTAGTAGGATTGAACCATTTTATCTTACCTTGACTCACTTTATTCTCCTTTTATAATTTACCTTGTAAGCACCACCTGTTGGCAATAACTCACAGGATTTTAGCATTGGATTAACTTCAACCCAATGTTCAAATTCTTCTTGTATTTTCCCTTTTCCGGTAATGACTGTAATATATTTCATTTCATCACACTCATCAACAAACTTTTTAAATTCTTTCCACGCATCTTGTATATAATATCCATGCAAATCTAATAATGCCATTAACTACCACCTGCAACAATTTCCTCTTGTACACTACGTGGTACTATTTCATAACTACTAAATTCCATTGTATATGACGCTCTACCACTTGTTAACGAACGCAATTTACTGACATACCCAAACATTTGTGCTAATGGAACTAATGCCTCAATTACTAATCCATTCCCACGTGGCTCTTGACCTTGTATTTGTCCTCTACGTGAACTTAAATCACCTATAACATCACCTAGATTTTGTTCCGGAGTAACAACTTCTACTTTCATCATAGGCTCTAATAATACTGGTCTAGCTTTTGCCATACCTTCTCTAAAAGCCGCTCTGGCGGCAATTTCAAATGCAAGTGCAGATGAATCAACATCATGATACTTGCCATCTACTAATATAACTCTATAATCAACTGTAGGCCATCCTGCTAACACTCCTGAATACCCTTGCGTTTTAAAACCGTCTTCAACTGATGGAATATATTCTTTAGGAACATTACCACCTTTAATTTTATCTTCAAATACATACCCAGATCCTCTTTCACCTGGTTCAAGTTCACAAACAATATGTGCAAATTGTCCTGCCCCACCTGATTGTTTTTTATGCGTATAAGTTACTTCATATGAGTTTGTTATTGTTTCTCTATATGCAACTTGTGGTTTACCAATATTGGCTCCAACTTTAAATTCTCTTTTCATTCTATCAACTATAATTTCTAAATGCAACTCTCCCATTCCACTTAAAATTACTTGACCTGTTTCTTCATCAGTTTTAACTCGTAAACTTGGATCTTCTTGTACAAACTTACCAAGTGCTACACCCATTTTTTCTTGATCATCTTTTGTTTTTGGTTCAATAGCAATATCAATAACTGGTTCTGGAAATATCATTCGTTCTAATACAACTTCATTGTCTTCAGTACATAATGTATCACCTGTAGTAACATTCTTTAAACCTACAAATGCCATAATATCTCCTGCTTGAATTTTTTTAATTTCTTTTTTTGAATCGGCGTGCATTTCATACATTCTACCAATACGTTCTCTTTCTTCTTTAGTTGAATTGTAAAGTGTATCACCTGACTTTGCTGAACCGCTATATACTCTAGCAAATGTTAATATACCATACTTGTCATTAATAATTTTAAATGCTAATGCACTAAATGGTAACGATGGATCAGACTTAATAGGATCTTTTTGTTCACCTTTTTCATCTATAGACCATATTGCATCTACTTCTGTTGGTGCAGGCAAATAACTTACTACAGCATCTAATAACGGTTGTACACCTTTATTTTTAAATGCACTACCACATAGTACTGGAACAAACTCAAATGCAACTGTACCTTTTCTAATACAAAATTTAAGCTGTTCAACAGTTAACTCATTACCATCAAAATATGAATCCATTATAGCTTCGTCTTGATCAACTACTGATTCAATTAATTCTATACGATATTTTTTTGCTTCTTCTTTCATATCATCTGGAATATCAACAACTTCAAATTCTGCACCTAAATGTTCACCACTCCATAGAATAGCTTTCATAGTAACTAAATCTATTATACCTTTGAAATTATTTTCAGAACCAATTGGTAATGTTAATACTACTGGTTTTGCACCAAGTCGATCTTTAATCATTTCGACACATCTTAAAAAATCTGCACCTGTTCTATCTAACTTGTTTACAAAACAAAGTCTTGGAACTCTATATTGATCTGCTAAACGCCAATTTGTTTCTGATTGAGGTTCTACACCTGCTACACCATCAAACACTACTACAGCACCATCAAGTACTCTTAATGATCTGTTTACTTCTATATTAAAGTCAATATGTCCAGGTGTATCAATTATATTAATTCTATGATCGTTCCAATAAACCGTAGTTGCCGCTGATGTAATTGTTATACCACGTTCTTGTTCTTGCTCCATATAATCAGTCGTAGCGGCTCCGTCATGAACTTCTCCAATTTTATGGCTTTTACCTGTATAATATAATATCCGTTCGGTTGTTGTAGTTTTACCGGCGTCTACGTGGGCAATAATACCTATATTTCTATATTTGTTTAAATCTGTTGTCGTCATCATCAAGTATTCTATCGTAATTATTATATTTATAGATTACATTTTATAATTAACCATAATAGCTAATTAAATGCAAATTTTATATTATATTTCTACGTTCTCCATTGTATATTTGATGACCTGACTGGAATAATTATTCTAGTTATGCAATCTCACGTTCTTGTTCTAACTGGTTAATCTTATCTTTAAGCCATAATTTTCTTTTTTTCATAACAGCAAGTCTAATGTCGTCGCTATCATCTGCTTCAATCATCTTCTCAATTACTACGTGTAATTTTGCGTGTTCTGTTTTCAATTGTTCTATTTCTATATTGTTTACCATAACTATTCTCCCTTATCTTCTGGTTTTACATCTAGATGTTTAACATTATAATCAACTTTCTCATCTTTACCTTTTTCTGATTTTGGTGTTACAATAATTTTTGCTCCATCATTCTCAGTAAGATCAAATACTAAAGAACCTTCTGATTCTTCATTATTAATCATACCTTGATCATAAAGATATTGTGCAAATGCATCTACAATTTGTTGATATTTTAAATGAAAAGTTTTATTTTTATTATTTTTAGTATTAATAACCATGTTATAAATATTCCCTAATCTTAATTAATCGTACTAGCATCTTTGTATCTTCAAGTTTATATATTTCTTGAAGCTTCTCTGCATGACGACCTTTATCCATAAAACTTTTATACTCTATGTTGCTGTCCTCTTTAGTATTTAGCCATTCATCTTTAAAATCACTAAATGATCGACTTATTCCTTGCCATGGATCACCTCTTTTAGGTCTTAATTCAGTCCACCATGTGTATAAAATTTTTATTTCATCTAATGCAGACTGATATTTCACATCTTTTGCTTTCTGAGATTTAAGCCATTCAAGTCCTTTTAATCCTTTTTCACGATTTTTATATGTAGGGTCTGATTTCATGGTATATAATTGAGAAACTACACATTCTACAAAGGTAACTACACTAGCAAAATTACTATTAAGCATTGTTTCACCGGGAGTAATTACTTCTTTTGAATTTTTGATTGACGGAAATACTTTCCTAATCTTATCGAATAAACTTTCAACTTTCATTACTTAATAATACAACATTTTGTATCAAATGTCAAATTACTTGTCTTTTTTAACTAATGTAAATTGTTCACTGATATTACCTTGAAATGAATATGAACCATAATGATCTAAATCAATTGAGGGATCCATCCAAATTTCACCACCTATGGCTTGCCAACGTCTACAAAATGTATAATCTTCTGACAAATACCTTCTACTACCTTCTTCTATCATAGTATCAAAAAATGCGTAAAAATAAGGATTCCATTTTGGATCTGTATTAAGATCATTATTATATTTTAAATTAGGATATTTTTCAACCATTCTGTCAAGACATGATCTTTTAATCATCATAAAGCCAGTACCAGAATCTAACATTGGAATTAACCCATCAATTATTGGAATTTCTTCACTTTCTCTATGTTTCTTTTTAATATTAATAACATATTGAGCTTGATGTTTTGCAAGATCAAACGACTTATCTTTATCAAGTGTAGAAGCTACTTGATGAATCGATGGCCAATTAATTGATTTTTTAGGATATGCTCCAGTAACAACTTCTTTATCTCTATGCATCATCTTAATTAAATCATTAGGACGGAATCCAATATCTGCATCAATAAACATTAAATGAGTGTATACTGGATTTGATAAAAACATTGCCACTAAAGTATTACGACCGCGTGTAACCAAACTTTCATTAGCAATTGTTGCCAATGTAAAATTTAAATTATTATGCTTAAACATTATTGACGTTTGTGTCATTGCCTTTAAATAAGGTTCACCAACCATTCCACCATAACAAGGAGTCGCAACAAAAACATGATTTTTTCTTAACTTATCTATATCAATTTTAATCGGTTGTTTCATTTCAGGACGTAATGGAACTCCAGTTGGTTTTATTTTTTGTTGATTTTCTTTTTCAAGCTCTGCTAACTTTTCAGCTTTTTTCTTTTCAAATGCTTTTTCAGATGGACTTTGTTTTTTTTCAGTCATTATTAATCTCCTGTACCTGGCTTATCAGACAACAATTTATACTTATCTTGAACTCCTTCGTATTCTTTTGCATCTTCTGGTGGCTCTTTTTTCTTTGTAATATTGGGCCATGTCTTTGCATACTCAGTATTTATGTTGATCCAATAATCTAATTCTGTTTTTGCTAATTCAGGATCTGTATCTGCTTTAATGGCATCAACAGGACATTCTGGTTCACACACACCACAGTCTATACACTCTTCTGGTTTTATTACAAGCATATTTTCGCCTTCATAAAAACAATCAACAGGACAAACTTCTACACAGTCCATATATTTACATTTAATACATTCTTCTTTTACAATATATGTCATAATATAATATACAATCTTTTAAGTTAAATTACAATAATTTATATAAATCAGGAACATATTCTTTTAACTCCTGATTACGAATATTATCATACGTAGAATTAAACTTTTTAAATTCAATAAAAGATTCATCAGAATTAGATGCTTTAGATTTAATAACATTAAGCAATGTTTCTAATTGATTTTCTGATAAACTTTTATTCCCTTCACTAATGTAATTTTTTATTTTTCTAATTGCTAAATTTTTAATTGAATCTGGTAGGCAACATATATTATAATATGACGGATGCTCAACATATTGGAATTTATACCTTATATTATTACTATCACTCCAACGAACTAAATCAATTATATTTAAAACATTTAAAATTTGTACAGTTATATCAATTTCAAAATCAAAATATGGTGATTGTGAATCTCGTAATATTAATAAATTTTTCTCTAAATTACTCCAACGTCCTGGTGTTCGTATATAATCATATACAGAACCATAACCATCAACACTAACAGCTAAATTACATACTTGAAACTGTTTTAAATATCCTAATATTTCATCATCAATTTTTAATCCATTACTAATCATATGCATTACAATATGTTTCGACTCTCCAGTTTCTACTGCATTTTTCATAAAGTTTTTAAGAGCATCAATTAATACCGGTTCACCACCTGTTGTTTTTATATGTGTAATTTCATTAACTCTATTTCCAATTAACTCTTTAAAACTATCTGTTTCATACCAAATATTAGATTTTCGTTTCTTAAACTTAGATTCCCATGTACTTACACTTTTATAATCATTAAGCATCCATTTTGGAAAAGCATATTTACTTTTATTATTAGCAATTTCTTTATGTATCTGTGAACTTGACGATGGATTACACATTCTACATTTTAAATTACATAAATTTGAAAATTTAATATCTATACCAGTTGGTAATTGTTGTACTTCTCCATTATATTCACTAGCTCTATCTAGTCGTTTTACCATTTCTGGTGCAAAAGAAACCCTTGAAACATCTCTATCATCATCCATATTATATTTTTCTGAATCTGTATAAAGTTTACTATTTTCAATACGCATAGACTCAATACCTTTATCTTCTTCTTTATAACATAAACTACAAGCAGGATGTTTTTTACCATTTAACATATCTAAACGAATCTGTTTTAAATAATCACTATTCCAATATTCTTCAAACTTATTATAGTTAAGTGAATATGCATCTTTTTTATCTAATGGCCATCTAGCATTACAACACGGTTTTAAATTACCTTTACCTGATATTTGAACATGAGAAAATGGTAAAAAACAAAAAGTCTTAGACTTTTCGTTATATTCTTTTAACTTATTAATATCATTAATAAGACTCTGCATTGCTTTAGATTGCTTCATAACTTACCCATTTTTCTTGTGGTTTATTTACTTTAAAAACATTTTGACACATATTAGGACATTGTATATGAGTTAATTTAGATTTAGGATTATCAATTGTCATTGGTAAATGTTCTTTAAACCATGTATGATTTAATACATCTTCAATTGAATGATAATATAATGAATTAAAATTTTCTCCATATCGATCATACAACTCTTGATTACATTTTTGACGTGGATAATCTTTATCATATATCCAACAACAAGGCCATAATTTCATATCAAAACCAATATCAACTTGTTGATGTTTATGTGCAAAACAAGTTATCTTTTGCTCTTTTGCCCAATTATTATAATCTTCTTTTTGACTAAATTTTTTACGAATTTGTTCTGCAGAATTTAACTCTGATGGATAAACATCATTAGACTTATCTTGAAAAACATTTCTATTAGTATGCTTTATTCTTATATCAGCAAATCCTAATTTTTTAGATAATTTTTTAACATCTTCAATTTGATGAGCATTATGATCAAATACTAAAAAATCCCATTGTGCTTTACCACCTGCTTTAATAAATGCTTCTATATTTTCCATTAATTTACCCCATATACAAAAACGTCTATAGATATGGTTAGTATCTTCTAATCCATCGATTGAAAAAACTGTATAGGTATTTTTATTTGTTTTTTGTATATCAGCTAAATCTTTAAAAAAATCTGGAGAACGTAATGCTCCATTTGTATGAACTTTCCAATTTTCTAATGTACTACGTGAACAATGTTCTGCTATTTCTAAAAAATCATAATGAGCTAATGCATCACCATACACCCCATTAAATACCATACATTTTTTATTCAATGTTTTGTTATTAAAAATATTTTTAAAATTTTCTACCGACCAATCTTGTAAAGGTAACTCTTTTATTTTTTTACCTGTTTTTAAATCAGTTCTAGCACAATCAGGACATCCAGCATTACATTTTGAAGTAATATCGATGTTATAATAATATATATGATCTATTGTTATTCTTTGCATTATACATTTACTTATCTGGCGGAAGGGCAGAGATTCGAACTCTGGAAAGACTTGCATCTTTGCTGGTTTTCAAGACCAGTGCTTTCAACCACTCAGCCACCCTTCCATATTAGGTTAGGCTTTTGATTGTTTTATATAATCCATACCCAGCAATACCAGACATAATTAAATGTTTTAAACAAGGATCACCCATTAATCCATCTAACAATCCAGCCAATGCGGCATTGGTTATTCTTGCTATTGCTCCAGCCAATGCGGCCAAGTCAGCTAATATCATTGCCGCCAACTGTTGAATAAATCCTATTATTCCATTAATTAAATTTAATAAACCTAATGCTTGACTTATAAAATTTAAAATTTTGGCAAGAATAGCACCACCTTTAGAAATAGCACCAAACAAAGCTTCTATAAATTTACAAGGACCTGATCCTATTGCTTGTCCGGCCGCGGCCGCACCACCAAGTGCAGTATTTAAGGAGTTAATTCCTGAACCAATTGATAACATTGCTTGAATTGGTGCAGGCATATGACCATCTGGTAGATGAAATGATTTATGCTTACCTATAATTCCAAATGGATTACTTGTATAAGAAGTTTGGTCAACACCACTTTGTATATTACCATGTCTATGAAAATCATTAAAAAGTCCTTCTATTTGATACAATTGATCAACTTCAATATCAGTCATCGGACGATTTAATTCAGTAACAGTAGCTCTATTACTATAATTTGGATTATCCCAACCAGCTGGTAAATTATCTTTACCAATCCAGCCATTAGCATTTCCAGAATAAAATATTTGTTTTATTTCAGCTTCTGAATTTGAATTTGGATTCTTCCATGCTGATTGAGTATTAATTGTATTACCATATAAATCTGTTGCTGTAGTAGTATCAAAATATCCATTTGCTAAACTTTCTTTTGCAATTGGTCCTAAACTTTGAGATATTGCTGTTCCACTAAAATTATTCCAAATACTACTTCCATCACCTGGTAAAATTGTTGCCATATTATTTTTCCTTAACTATTAGCCATTACATTTAGAGAACCTGCATTTACAAGTATTCCACAAGTATACGAATCACCAATTCTACCAACTTTTATATTATTGGCATATACATTTGGAGAACCTGTAGATAATGCTGTTACATGAGGAATACACAATATATATCCATGAGGTGTATTAACATCACCTACTCTATGAACTGGTATATTATTTGCAAATACATTTGGCGACCCTGTCGCACATTGCCCGGCCGCACATGGCGGATGGTTAGTATCTACATCACCTATTCTTGCTACTAATGGCATATCTTTTATCCTTTATAGTAGTATTTATTATCGTTAATTTGTAATGATAGATGGTTTTGATGGTTGTACTATATTTGATGTGCTCTGTATATATGCTTCTTCAGCCTTTTTATTAGCTTTAACTACTGTAATTACTGTACTTTTTAAAAATTCAAACGCACTATCTTGATTAGCCATAATCATATAATGTGTTAAGCTAACACCTTTTGGACCCATAGCTAATGCTAACGGTTTCATAACACGGTAAGCAGTATCAGTTTCTTCAACTATTGTAGCAATAACTTCATCACTACCGACTGTTCTAAATACTACAACATCATCTTTTTCTAGTTTTTGTTTTAACATTATAATTTAAAGTCCTCAAATTGTTTCTCTTCAACATCTTGTTTAATGCCTCCGATAATATAACTTTCTACTTCAGTTTCTTGTGGAGCAACTTGTAGACCTGATGAATTAAGCCAATGTTGCGTCCACGGTAATGGATTTGCATTAACAGGAATATCATAAATTGGATCAAAGCCAATAGCTTTTAATCTTTTATTTGCAATCCATTCAATATAGTTACCTAATAATTTTGCATTAAGTCCTATAATTGATCCATCTTTCATTAAATGTTTTGCCCATGCTTTTTCTTCTTCAACTGCTTCTTCAAACATAGCAACCACTTCTTTTTTAGTATCTTTAATAATTTTTAACATTTGAGAATCATCACCTTTTTGCCAATTCTTAATTACATGAGTTGTTAAATTTAAATGTGTTGCTTCATCTCTAGCTATTAAAGATATTATTTTTGCTGAACCTTCCATAAGTTTAAGTTCACCAAAAGCAAACGTACAAGCAAACGAAACATAAAATCTTAAACCCTCTAAGATGTTTACATTTACCATTGCAAGATACAATTTTTTCTTAACGTCTAAAATATCGCCTTTGCCTTTTACTACATAATTGGCCGCGGCTTCTCCAAACGCATCATAATTTTTAGTAACACTTACGGCACGTTTTAGAATTTCTTTATCACCAACAATAGTATCAAATATTTCTGTAGGGTCAGCATATACATTTTTCATTATATGCGTGTAACTTCTAGAGTGTAATGCTTCAAAAAAGTCCCAAGTAACTATACAACCTTCTAATTCTGGATTAGAAACATAAGGTAAAAACATTAAACTTGGTCCTCTACCTTGTACACTATCTAATAATGTTTGATATTTTAAGTTTGCTGTAAAAATATGTTTTTGTTCTGGACGGAAACCGGCGTA
>Ga0257112_10001044_pt1 | contig 10619 bp, 6 predicted proteins | sample LP_taG_5_FD_191565 | JGI IMG/M metagenome (GOLD analysis project Ga0257112, IMG submission 191565) | Marine microbial communities from Northeast Subartic Pacific Ocean, Canada - LP_J_2015_P26_1000m | ecosystem: Environmental > Aquatic > Marine > Oceanic | place: Canada: Northeast Subartic...
TTGATGTTTAAGTTGTTTCTAACTAATGCACCTGAAAAACTGAAAGTGAAACAGTTTGAAATACTATTTTGTTTTTGAGAGATATTAATACTATTAAAATGAAAATTATTTTTATCATTTTGAATACTTAAATATTCAATTTCAGAATTTTCTTCTTGAATAATTTCTGTTACAGAGGTAGAAAAATTTTCTATAGAATCCAGACTGATAAATTCTTCTATAAATACTGATTTAGAATTTTGATTAGAAACTATTAGTTTTCTAATATGATTTATAGATTCACCTGAATTAGATATTATAAAATTTAAAATGTTTATATGATTTTTTTTAGAATAATTCTTATCAATTTTTATAAGCAAAGATTCTTTATAATTTATTGTATTAATAGATGTGAAGATGTCATTTTGAGAATCATCTTGATTGTTAAAGGATTTATGAAAAATTTTTTTGTCAGTATTATTTAGTTTATCAAAAGTGTTGACACTTACGCCACTAGGAATCTTTGATTCATTTTTTTGAAATAATCCATTTATTGTAATAATTGAGTACTGATTTTTATATTGATTAAGTATTTTTTTATCAATATCCTTTTTTTTTTCTTTATAGGAATCAACTTTGAGAATATCAAATTTTTTTGAAACTTTTCTTAATAGGGGAGAATATTTGTATTCTTCTTTGTATGTTTTCAAAACATTATCTAATGAATTAAAAACTTTAGTTTTTTTAGTTTTTAATATGCTGTTGGTTTCTTTGGAAATATTCTTTTTTATAGAAGTAAAATCTTTTATCATTTTTCAATTATTTAAACTGTAACCCAATCATATCCTTTTTTTTCAAGTTCTTGAGCTAAATTTTTATCACCAGATTTTACAATTTTTCCATCAATTAAAACATGAACATAATCGGGAATTATATAGTTGAGTAATCTTTGATAATGGGTTATAATAATTGTTGCATTATCTTTTGATTTTAGTTTATTCACTCCCTTTGCTACAATTTTTAAAGCATCAATATCAAGGCCTGAATCTGTCTCATCTAAAATAGCAAGTTTGGGATCAAGCATTGCCATTTGAAATATTTCATTTCTTTTCTTTTCACCTCCCGAAAATCCTTCGTTTATAGATCTACTTAATAGCGTTTGGTTTACTTTAACAATTTTCATTTTTTCTTTCATAACTTTTAAAAATGAAACGGCATCAAGTGATTTTTTCCCTTTTGATTCTCTTATTTTATTAACTGCGGTTTTAATGAAATTTGTTGTAGATATTCCTGGTATTTCTACTGGGTATTGAAAAGCAAGAAAAATCCCTTGTTTAGCTCTTTCATCTGCACTTAACTCTAATAATTTCTTGTTGGAATATATAATACTTCCTTTATTAACTTTATATTCTTCTCTTCCTGCAATTACTGATGCTAAGGTACTTTTTCCTGATCCATTAGGACCCATAATTGCATGAACTTCACCTTTATTAATGCTAAGGTTTAATCCTTTAAGGATTTTATTATTGTTAACTGATACATGAAGATTTTTTATTTCTAACATTTTTTTTATTTAGTTTAACCAACACTCCCTTCTAGGGTTAGTGATAATAATTTTGAAGCCTCAACTGAAAATTCCATAGGCAATTGATTGAATACTTTTTTTGCATAACCATTCACTATTAGAGCAACCGCATTTTCTTCATCAATTCCTCTTTGTAGACAATAGAAAATTTGGTCTTCACCAATTTTAGATGTAGTTGCTTCATGTTCGACTATGGAAGATTTATTTTCAATATCAATGTATGGGAATGTATGTGCACCACAATTATTTCCTAGTAGTAAAGAATCACATTGAGAAAAATTTCTAGATTCAGTAGCTCTTTTCATAACTCGAACTTGACCTCTGTAGCTATTTTGAGAGAATCCAGCTGAAATTCCTTTTGATATAATTTTTGATGTAGTATTTTTTCCAATGTGAATCATTTTTGTTCCTGTATCAGCTTGTTGATAATTGTTTGTGACTGCTACTGAATAAAATTCACCCTTAGAATGATGACCTTTTAGGATACATGAAGGATATTTCCATGTAATTGCTGAACCTGTTTCTACTTGAGTCCAACTAATTTTTGAATAATCACCATAACAAATACCTCTTTTAGTAACAAAATTGTAAATTCCTCCTTTTCCATTTTTATCTCCAGGGTACCAATTTTGTATAGTTGAATATTTTACTTCAGCATTTTCTCCTGCAAATATTTCTACTACTGCAGCATGAAGTTGGTTTTCATCTCTCATAGGTGCAGTGCAACCTTCTAAATAACTAACATATGAGTTATCATCTGCAATAATTAAAGTTCTTTCGAATTGACCAGTATTAGACGCATTGATTCTGAAATAGGTTGAAAGCTCCATTGGACATCTTACACCTTTTGGAATATAGCAAAATGATCCATCAGAAAATACGGCAGAATTTAAGGCAGCGAAATAATTATCATTTTTAGGTACTACCATTCCTAGATATTTTTTTATTAGTTTTGGGTGCTCTTCAACTGCCTCAGAGAAAGAACAAAATATAATACCTAATTCGTTTAATTTTTCTTTAAATGTAGTGCCAATTGAAACTGAATCTATTACTGCATCTACTGCTACACCGCTTAGTCTTTCTTGTTCTTTGAGTGAAATCCCTAATTTTTCAAATGTTTTTAATAATTTTGGGTCAACATCTTTAAGAGATTTTAATTTTGATTTTTGTTTTGGTGCTGAATAGTATGAAATTTTTTGAAAATCAATTTTATGAATTTTTAAATTAGCCCAATTAGGATTTTTCATTTTTTTAAATGTTGAAAAAGCATCTAATCTCCATTTAAGTAACCAGCTTGGTTCATTTTTCTTTTTTGATATAAGCTTTATAATATCCTCATTAAGTCCATTAGGAGCTTGGTCTACATCTAAGTCTACGGACCATCCATGTTCGTATTCTTTTGACGTAAATTTTTTAAGTACTTTTTCGTCTTTGTTCATCCAAATAATTGAAGTGCAAATTTAACTAAGAAATTATAATAAGTAATAATAAAGGGCTATTTCTATTTGTTGTTGAGGCTTAATACTTCTTTGAATGTTTCTTCTATTGATAAGAAAGATTCTGTTCTTGTTATGCCTTTTATTTTATGGATTTTAGTATCTAAAACTTCTCTTAAGTGTATAGTATCTTTACATAATATTTTAGCAAAAATTGTATACTGACCTGTTATTGCATGTAGTTCTATTACTTCTGGAACTAGTTTTAAAGCTCTAACAGCATCTTTGTATAGATAACTTTTTTCTAAATAAATACCCATAAATAGTTTCATTTTATAACCTAATTTATCATAATCAATTTGTAATCTTGTTCCTTTTACAATACCCATTTTCTCTAATTTCTTCATTCTTACATGAACAGTTCCACCTGATACAAATACTTTTTTGGCTACTTCAGTATATGGCATTTTAGCATTTTTAGATAAAATACTTAATATTTTTAAATCGACATTATCAATATGATAATTAGTTCTCATCTTTTGTGGGTTAAATTTTAATATTTACAATAATATCAAATTATTTTATAATTATTTAAAATATATGGTTCAATTTTTAGAAAATAGATCTGTTTATTTAAATTTTTTTTAAAATAATTTTAATTTACTAATCATTTTTGGGTTAATGTTGTTTATTGGGGATACTAATGAAAATTAGTGTCCCCTTTCTTTTTCATTAAAATTCTTCTACTTTTAAAGGAACTAATAATTTAATTTTCATGGAAAAGATATGGCTCAAAAATTATCCTAAGGGAGTTAATGAATCAGTAAACTTGGATGAATATAAATCTTTTGCTGATTTTTTAGACAAAGGTTTTTCTAAATTTTCAAATTCTGTTGCCTTTGAGAATATGGGAAAAAGTATAACCTATAAGGAACTGGATATTTTATCACAAAAGTTTTCATTGTATTTAACTGAAGAATTACATATGAGAAAAGGTGATAGGTTAGCAATTCAGTCTCCTAATGTTTTACAATATCCTATAGCATTATTTGGTGCTCTGAGATCGGGTATTATAGTAGTAAATACTAATCCTCTTTATACTCCAAGTGAAATGAAGCATCAATTTAATGATTCTGGTTGCAAGGCAATATTGATTTTATCAAATTTTGCTTATAACCTTGAAAAGGTAATTTCTGAAACAAAAATTGAACATGTTATTGTATCTGACATGGGAGATATGTTGGGAACATTTAAGGGAAGTGTAGTAAATTTTGTTGTTAAATATGTAAAAAAAATGGTACCAAAATTTTCTTTGCCGTCAGCTGTATCATTTAAAAAAGCATTATCTATAGGAGGAAAATATGAATTTAAAAGATGTGATATATCACCTGAAGACATAGCATTTCTTCAGTATACTGGGGGAACGACTGGAGTATCAAAAGGAGCAATGTTAACTCATTATAACGTTCTATCAAATGTAACTCAGATGTCAGAGGGAATAGAAATTCTACTTGAAGATAGAAAAGAAGTATGCATTACGGCACTGCCTTTATATCATATTTTTGCTTTGGTTTGTAATGCATTAGTCATGTTTAAGTATGGCGCAAAAAATGTATTGATTACTAACCCTCGAGATATGAAGGGTTTTATAAAGGAATTATCTAAACATAAATTTTCTGTAATTACAGGAGTTAATACTTTATTTAATGGATTACTTCATGCGGATGGTTTTAAAGATTTAGATTTTTCAAAATTAAAAGTAGCACTTGGTGGAGGTATGGCAGTCCAGAAAGTAGTTGCTAATAAATGGAAAGAAATTACAGGTTCTCCTCTCGCAGAGGGATATGGATTAACTGAAACTTCTCCAGTAGTTACAATGAATCCATTAAATGGTGCTGATAGGGTAGGTACTATTGGTATGCCGCTTCCAGATACAGATGTTAAATTTATTGATGATGACAATAATGAAGTAGGAATAGGCGAACGAGGTGAAATATGTGTTAAAGGTCCTCAAGTAATGAAGGGTTATTGGAAGAGACCTGATGAGACTAATGAAGTGATGGATGGAGATTGGTTAAAAACTGGAGATATAGCAGTTATTGACAAGGATGGATTTATTCAAATTGTTGATAGAAAAAAGGAAATGGTTTTGGTTTCAGGCTTCAATGTTTTTCCTAATGAAGTTGAGCATGTTATATCATCACATCCTAAAGTTTTAGAGGTAGGTGTTATTGGTGTTCCAGATAAAAAGACTACTGAAGCAGTTAAGGCAGTAATTGTAAAAAAAGATGACTCATTAACGCCAGAGGAAATCAAATTGCATTGCAAAGAGAAATTAACTAATTATAAATGTCCAAAGCATATTTCATTTACTGATGAACTACCAAAATCAAATGTTGGTAAAATCCTTAGAAGAATTATAAAGGAGAGGGATTTAGAAGAAAATTCATACTAAATTTTATTTGGAATTATTCTAAATAAAACACATATTACAATTATCTTTTGATGTTAGTAAATCGGATATTACTTTTGTCGGAGTTTATAATTTAATAGCTGAAATGTTCATTGAACAAGCTAAATGCTTCAACTTTAAAAAGCTATCATATTTTCCATTTTTTGGTGTACTATTCCTATCATATTTTTTCACGGCATCATCCTTGTTATATGCTCAAGAACCTGAGTCTGAATTTGATCAATCTATTGTAAAAAATGGTGAATTATTATTTAAAGGAAATTGTACAGTTTGTCATGGAATCGATGATGTTATAATAGGTCCAGCATTAAGAGATGTTCATGAGAGGAAATCTGATGAATGGATATATTCTTTTGTAAAAAATTCACAAAAAGTTATAAGAAGTGGTGATGAGTATGCGGTTAATTTATATAATGAATATAATAAGACATTGATGACGTCTTTTGATTTTTCTAATGAAGAGTTAAATTCTATTCTTACTTATATTAAAAGCGAATCATTTAAACCTGTTGAAGTTTCTGTTGTTTCAGAAGTATCACAAACTAGTGAATCTTCTCCTGTTGTATCTGATAATTTTTATATTTCTCTAGTCCTTAATATTCTACTATTAATTATTATAATTTTTGTTTTATTTCGTTTTACAGATCTATCTAGAAAATATGTTACTCTCCAAGATACTCAAAGTGGAGGAAAACTTTTAAACATAGATGATAAAGAGATTGTAGAGAGTAAATTTGATTTAAAGAAATTTGTTAAAAGTAATATGGTACTAGGATTTGCTTCTTTTACTTTTATTATAGTATTTGTAAAATCATGTATAGATGGTCTTTATACTGTTGGAATTCAACAAAATTATCAGCCTACACAACCAATTGCATTTTCTCATCAAATTCATGCTGGTCAATTTGAGATTGATTGTAACTATTGTCATACTGGTGTAAATATTTCAAAGTCTGCTAATATTCCTTCTGTTAATATTTGTATGAATTGTCATAATACGATTAAAACTGATCAACCAGAAATTAAAAAAATACTTACAGCTTATGAAGAAAATAAACCAATAGAATGGATTAGAGTACATAATTTACCTGATCTTGCTTACTTTAATCATTCTCAGCATGTCGCTGTTGGTGGTTTAGATTGTGAAACATGTCATGGACCAATAAAAGAAATGGATGTGGTTTATCAATATGCAAATTTAACAATGGGATGGTGTATAAATTGTCATAGAGATACACAGGTAAATACCAAAGGAAATGATTATTATGATAAGTTAGTCGCTTTGCATAAAAAAACCTCAAAAAGTCCTTTGAAGGTAGAAGACGTTGGTGGTTTAGAATGTTCAAAATGTCATTATTAAAATTATGAGTTTGAAAAAGAAAACGTATTGGAAAGGAATTGAAGAATTGAAAAATGATACTGATTTTATTAAAAAGTCTCAAAATGAATTTCCTGAGTACTTACCTATAAAGGGAAGTATGGAAAATTCAAGAAGAGATTTTTTGAAGATGATGGGTTTTGGTATTGCTGCTGCATCTGTTGCTGCTTGTGAAGCTCCAGTTAGAAAGGCTATCCCTTATGTAAATAAACCAGTTGAAATAGATCCTTCTATTCCAAATTATTATGCTTCTTCATACTCCATGGGTAGTGACTATTGTAGTGTTGTTGTTAAAACTAGAGAGGGTAGACCAATTAAAATTGAAGGAAATACTTTATCAACTGTGAGTGGTGGTGGAACTACTGCGCAAGTTGAGTCTTCTATTCTTACATTATATGATAAAGAAAGATTAAAGGGACCAATGCTGGATGGTAAAGAAACTGATTGGAAAAATATAGATGATTATGTTTTAGGGAAATTAGAAAAAATTAAGTCTTCTGGAAAAAAGGTTTATGTATTAAGTAATTCTATTTCAAGTCCTAGCTCTCAAAATATTATTGATGATTTTATTTACAATTATAATGGGACCCATGTAGAGTATGATCAACTTTCATATCATGGAATGCTTGAAGCAAATAATAGTTCTTTTGGTATTAGAAAATTGCCATTTTATGATTTTTCTAAAGCTAAAATTATAGTATCATTTGGTTATGATTTTCTTGGAAGTTCATTTAATAATAATTTATTTAATAAACAATTTGCTAAGTCAAGGAGAGTTAGTAGAAATCAGAAAAAAATGTCAAGGCTCTATAGTTTTGAATCTAATTTGACAATAACTGGTGCAAATGCTGATCATCGAATCCCCATTAAATCGCTAGAAAGTCCTATATATATAACTAAACTATACAATGTATTAGCTGATAAAACTGGAAAAACAAAAATTAATATTGATAAATTTTCTGATGCTATTGATAATGATATAATCAATAATGTTGCTTCAGATTTATTAAAAAATGCTGGAAAATCAATTGTTATTTCAGGTTCAAATGATAAGTACGCTCAGATAGTTGTTAATATGATAAATGATCTATTAGATAATTTTGGTATTACTATAGATTTTAATAAAGCTTATAATATTAGAAAAGGAAATGAATCTAAAATGAATTCTTTTCTATCTGATCTTTCTAATAAAAATGTAGGTTTTGTACTATTTCTTAATTGTAATCCTTTATATGATAATTATCTTGCTCCTAAAATTAAAATTGGAATTGAGTCAGTAGATATGAAAATATCTACATCTGATAGACTTGATGAGACTGCAATTTTATGTGATGCAATAATTCCAAATTCTCATTTTCTTGAATCATGGAATGATTTTGAGCCTATTGATAATTATTATAGTTTTAGCCAACCAACCATAAGTAAATTATTTGATACAAGACAATATCAGGAAACACTTTTATTGTGGTCAGGTTCTAAGCAGCCATACTATGATTATTTAAAGGATGCTTGGAAAAAAGTTTATGAAAAAATACAAACTAATAAGTCTTTTCAATCTTTTTGGGATAGACTTCTCCATGATGGAGTTTTTGAATTGAATAATGAAAGTAAGGAAATAAACTATAAATTTTCTACTTCATTTTCTGAATTAATTCGCTGGGTTAATGCCTTAAAAAATAGTTCTAAATTTGAATTAAGTACATATCAAAATTTATCTGTAGCCGATGGAATTCAGTCAAATAATCCTTGGCTTCAGGAGATGCCAGATCCAATTTCTAAAGTATGTTGGGATAATTATATATCTGTCAATCCTAAAGATGCTGACAAGCTAAATGTTGAAACGGGTGACATGACTACTCAGGTATTAAGTTTTAATATAAATGATAGTCATTATAAACTTCCAGTAGTAATTCAGCCTGGTCAGGCACAAGGGACTTTTGGTATAGCATTAGGATATGGAAGAAAACTTTCTGGACCAGTTGGTGATGATGTTGGTGTCAATGCTTATTCAATGCTTAATAGCAATTCAAAATATCAAAATTTAACAGTTGATGGTATTGAATTGACTAATACTAATGAATCATATAGAATTGCTCAGACACAAACCCATCATACTATTATGGGTAGAGAAAGTATTATTCAAGAAACTTCGTTAAGTGAGTATATCAAAGATGAAAATTCTGGAAAATTTGAATTTAAAGTTGCTACTAGTAAGGGTTTTAAAAAGCCTGAAGCTATTACACTTTGGAAAGGTCATGAATATCCTAATCATCATTGGGTTATGTCTATAGACTTAAATTCATGTACTGGTTGTGGTGCTTGTACAGTAGCTTGTCAAGTTGAAAATAATGTACCAGTTGTTGGAAAGGAGGAAGTTTTAAATAGAAGAGAAATGGCATGGATTAGAATTGATAGGTATTATTCTAGCGATCCAGATGTTCATGATTTTAAAGGGTTAGAAGATGCTTCTGAAAATCCTGATATAACATTTCAACCAATGATGTGTCAGCATTGTAATAATGCTCCTTGTGAGACAGTTTGTCCAGTTGCTGCAACTACTCATAGTACTGAAGGTTTAAATCAGATGGCATATAATAGGTGTATTGGCACTAGATATTGTGCTAATAATTGTCCTTATAAAGTAAGAAGATTTAATTGGTTCAAATATCATGATAATAAACAATTTGATAAAAATTCTTCAATGAATAATGATCTTGGAAAAATGGTACTTAACCCAGATGTAACAGTAAGATCAAGAGGAGTAATGGAAAAATGTACGTTTTGTGTTCAAAGAATTCAGGCTGGAAAACTTCAAGCAAAAAAAGAAAAAAGAAGACCAATTGATGGTGAAATTAATGTGGCATGTGCTTCTGCTTGTCCTTCTCAGGCTCTTGTCTTTGGTGACATTAAAGATAAAGAAAGTAAAATTTATAAATTATTAAAAATTGAAGGTTCTGATAAAACAACTTTAAATGTTGGTGAGGAAAGAGCGTATAATGTACTTCAAGAAATTAGAGTTAGTCCTAATGTATGGTATTTAAGAAAAGTAAGAAATAAAAAAGTGGTATAATATGCATGTTGAATCAAAATTAAGAGAACCATTAATAACAGGAGGAAAAAATCTTCATGATATCTCAAGAGATGTCTCTAGAAGGGTAGAAGAAAAACCAAGCCTTACTTGGTTTGCAGCGCTATCGGTTGCTCTGTTGATGTTCTTCTTAGGTGGATATGCGGTTTATAGAACTTTATGGGATGGTATTGGAATGTGGGGATTAAATAAGACTATTGGTTGGGCATGGGATATTACAAATTTTGTATGGTGGGTTGGTATAGGTCATGCTGGAACTCTTATTTCTGCTATTCTTCTTTTGTTTAGACAGAGGTGGAGGATGTCAATTAATCGTGCTGCAGAAGCCATGACAATATTTGCTGTTATATGTGCGGCAATGTTTCCTATGCTACATATGGGAAGACTTTGGGTTGGGTTTTATTGGGCTCTTCCACTTCCTAACACATATGGTTCTTTGTGGGTTAATTTTGCTAGTCCACTTCTTTGGGACATTTTTGCTATATCGACATATTTCTCTGTTTCTTTAGTTTTTTGGTATGTAGGATTAATACCTGATTTTGCAACTATTAGAGATAGAGCTAAGTTAGCTGGCAGAAAAGTATCTGCATATATATATGGAGCTTTGAGTTTAGGATGGGATGGTGCTGCAAAGACATGGTCAAGGTATGAAACCGTTGCTCTCGTTTTAGCTGCTCTTG
>Ga0257112_10001047_pt1 | contig 10609 bp, 7 predicted proteins | sample LP_taG_5_FD_191565 | JGI IMG/M metagenome (GOLD analysis project Ga0257112, IMG submission 191565) | Marine microbial communities from Northeast Subartic Pacific Ocean, Canada - LP_J_2015_P26_1000m | ecosystem: Environmental > Aquatic > Marine > Oceanic | place: Canada: Northeast Subartic...
TCGTTTTCAAGAAGGTAGACTTCACCAATACTTGGAACTGCGAACCGGGAGATTCGGTTGAGTGGTCAGCCGGCTCGATTAGCCTGATTATGACTCACTCGCCCGGCCACGCGCCGGGCCATGTCACCATCCACGGACACGGGGTCTACCACGCTGGAGACTTACTTTTTGTCAGGAGTGCGGGCAGGGTCGACTTGCCCGGAGGAGATCCGCAAGCGCAGCAGAGAAGCCTAATCAGAGCCAAGGAGATACTGAGCGGGTTGCCGGCTGATTGGAGGCTGATTCCGGGACACAGGTACGACAACTTCAGGGGCGAGGTTCCCGATTGGATTAGTCTGGGAGATGCATTGCAGCACAACTATTTCTTAGCGAATATCACGATGCCGTAGTAGGATTGATTAGTCTAAGACCTAATCCTCGGCTATGAAATTCCGTGGAACAGTATTAGCCGTCTTATTCCTCATCGTCTTTGCTCCGATGTCGGCGCAGGCCGCGAGCGTGCCTCCGGCACCCGGAGAAGATGGGGTCTGGGTCATCGACGCGGCTAACGTCCTGTCCCCCTCACAGCGAGCCTCGTTGAATACCCTCTGTAACGACCTGTATATCGAGACCGGCAGACCGATTGTAGTGTTGACGATAGAATCGTTTGGAGATTATGGTTGGAATTATGGTGAGGAAGAATATGCTAATTTCGCGTTCGATGAATACGGAATAATGGACGATGCAGGCCAGGACAAAGCCATTCTGGTGTTCATGTCCGAGGAGGACAGACGCTTCTGGACGGAGCTGGGAGGTGGCTATGCCGGTGAGAATAGGGATGCTTACGTTCAGTCTGTGTTCGACAACGACGTCAAGCCCCTGCTTGGCGACGACCTCTGGTACGAGGGGTTGCTTGCAGCGGTCAACGGGATGGCACCGGTGCTGAAAGGAGAAGGTTTCAACTGGATTTCTTGGATGGAGATGGGTGCGTTGCCAATTCTCTTGGTGATGGTATTGAATGTTGCTGCTTTCCGAACTAAGCGAGCTCACGGGCCTAACTTGAAGGCGTGGGAAGATGCTGCGCCAAATGCTTTTCGGGACACCGCCGCGATTAATCGCACCATCATCTCGAACATCGTCGTTTCCAAGGAGGATGGGTTGACGGAGAAGCAGGTTGAGCGGCTCAATAAATGGGATGGGGTGATTGGGAAGGCCATGGGTGATCCGATGGTCAAGACCTTCAGGAAGCTAGACAAAATCCTAGGTGGCAGTGATTTCGATATGAACCTGGAGAAGTACCAAGCCGAGATGGAGAACGTCAGAAACGCGAAAAAACTTGAGCAGTCCTTTAGAGAATCCACTGGGAGACTAGCCACCCTTGCGATTATTATTTCTGTAGTTACTTTTCTGATTCTGTATTCTCTTGGTATCTCCCTTTGGCATAACTGGAATTACAACATTTTCGAAGCAATTTCGTATGCGGTAAACTGGGTGTCCGGGCCGATACGGTTTGATGCAGACTTGGTGGGGTGTTGTTTCGGTTTGCCCCTCGTGCTGCTGGTCGGCTCATACTTCTGGCCCAGATATGGTTCTGCCTCGGTTATGTTTTCTCCTTCTTTCCCCTTCCTGATACCGGAAGATGACCTCGATGAGGAGATGCAGTTTGTTGAAGGGATGGATTTCTTCTCAATGGATGATGAGGACTGGGGTTCAGGGGCCTACGTCCACGACCATTCGCACTATCATTGGAGCTACACCTCCAGTAGAGTGAGTTTCAGGGATACTGCAGGATCCACTAGGGCGGAACGAGCGGCGGCTGCCGCTGCCAGTTCTAGCAGCGGTGGCGGCGGCGGCTTCGGCGGCGGTGGCGGTGGCGGCGGCGGCGGTGGCGGCGGCGGATTCTGAGGAGAAGTGAGCCTATTCGCTCGTCTTGTCGTATCTCTCGCGCTCTACACCTAACTTGGCTGCAGCATCGTCAACGGTACCGGCCGGCATAGCACCGTCCTGCTCAAGGGCTGAGAGCGCTGCAAGCACGATACTGCTGGTGTCTATCTCGAAGAACGAGCGTAGAGCCTCGCGGGTGTCAGAGCGACCGAAGCCATCAGTGCCCAGCACCACGTAGCGACCTCCGACCCAGCGCTGGATCATCTCAGGGATGGCTGCGATGTGGTCTGAAGATGCGACCGTGGGGGTGTCGTCGCCGAAGCATTGCGTGGCGTAGGGTGTCTGAGTGTCCTGCGGGTGCAGACGGGCGTGTCGCTCTGCGGTTAGACCGTCTCTGCGCATCTCGCCGTAGGATGTGACTGACCAGACCTCTGGAGATACTCCATAATCGGAACTGAGGATACCTGCAGCCTCCCTAACATGCTTCAGGATTGGTCCCGAACCGAGAAGTCGGATCCTAGCTCCCTTTCCCTTGGCCTTGTCGAGCAAGTAGGCCCCGCGTACTATGCCTTTGTCCGCACCCTCTGGCTTGGGCATTTGCTGCTGATTCTCGTTGTACAGCATCACATAGTGGAAGACGTCGAGGTTCTGACCCCACATCTCGTCTATACCGTGTCGAATGATGGTCGCGACCTCGTAGGCGTAAGCCGGATCCCAAGCCCTGCAGTACGGCACCGCCGAGGCCATCAGCAGACTGTGTCCATCTTGGTGCTGCAGACCCTCTCCGTTGAGCGTGGTGCGCCCGGCAGTCGCTCCCATCAGGAAGCCGCGGGCTCTCGCGTCGGCAGCACTCCAAATTTGATCACCGACACGTTGGAAGCCGAACATCGAGTAAAATGTGTAGAATGGTAGTGTTGGAGTATTGGCGTTGGAGTAAGAGGTGGCACTGGCAATCCACGATGCGATTGCTCCGGCCTCAGATATCCCTTCCTGAAGGACCTGTCCGGACTCGGACTCCCTGTAATTCAGCAGCATCGTGTGATCTACCGGAGTGTACTTTTGCCCCTGCGATGCAAAGATTCCGAACTCGCTGAACAGTGGGTCCATCCCGAAGGTTCTGCCTTCATCCGGTATGATTGGTACGATTCTCTCTCCTATTTCCGATTTCATCAGGTTGCGAAGCAGCCTGACGAACGCCATGGTGGTAGAGACTTTCTGTCCCGCTGGGGTGCCCTCGTCGAAGGCGGCATAGGCTTCCTGACCGGGAAGATCTAGGTTAATCTTGACGGGGTTTCGAGATGGTAACGGGCCACCCAGTGCGGCCCTTCGCTGCATCAGGTATGTCGCCTCGTCTGACTCGTCGTCGAGGCTGTAGAACGGGCTGTCCTCAAGGTCCGAGTCCGCTATCGTTAGTCCAAGCGCGTCCCTGTAGGCAATCAGGTCATCGAGCTCCAGTTTCTTCTTCTGGTGAGTCGTGTTCCTTCCCTCGAAAGAATCGATCCCCCAACCCTTCACTGTGTGAGCGAGAATCACTGCCGGGCCGTCGGCTGCCAGAGCTGCCTCGTAGGCGGCGTAGACCTTGAGTGGGTCGTGGCCGCCGCGGGTAAGTCCCTCAATGTCCTCGTCGGACAGCGAAGCGCCCAGCGCCTCAAGACTCGGACTGCCCGAAAACAGCTCAGTGCGGAACTCGGCGGAAGTAAGCGTGCTCATCCGCTGCCAGTCGCCGTCTGTTATCTCCTCAAACCTAGTCAACAACTCGCCGTTCTGATCTCCCTGTAGCACACGGTCCCAACTAGAGCTCCACAGCACCTTGATGACGGTCCATCCGGCGCCACGGTAGAGGCCTTCGAGCTCCTGGATAATCTTCGCGTTACCCCTAACAGGACCATCGAGTCGCTGCAGGTTACAATTCACCACGACAATAAGATTGTCAAGCTGCTCTCGGCCTGCCACGGCAATAGAGGCGACCGATTCAGGCTCGTCCATTTCGCCGTCGCCGAGGAAGGCGAAGACTCGGCTCTCTGAAGTGTCAGCTAATCCACGCTGGTGCAGGTACTTCCAGAATCTGGCGTGCATGACTGCACCGAGTGGGCCGAGACCCATCGAGACGGTTGGGTACTCCCAGAACTCTGGCATCAACCTAGGGTGAGGGTATGATGACAACCCGACTCCGTAGGCCTCCTGTCTGAAGTTGCGTAACTGCTCCTCACTCAGCCTGCCCTCGAGGAATGCTCTGGCGTAGATTCCTGGGCTGGCGTGGCCCTGGACATAGATGGCATCGCCGATGCCATTGTTCTGCTTGCCTCTGAATATATGATTGAAGCCTACCTCATAGAGCGTCGAACTTGAGGCGTAGGTGGAGATGTGGCCACCGATTCCATCGAGTCGGCGGTTGGCGTCGGAAACCGTTACCGCCGCGTTCCAAAGGATCGTGTTCTGGATGGAAGACTCGAGTGTGAGGTCGCCCGGATAGGGCGGCTGCTGGTAAAGCGAAATTGAATTGACATACGGCGTCTGCGAAGATGGTCGGATTGGGACAGACAAGGCGTTCGCCTCGGCCATTAGTTCGTGTAGCAGGATGCGTGCTCTTTCGACTCCTTGTGAGGCTACGACCGATCGCAGGGCCTCCATCCACTCATCGGTCTCCTCCGGATCGCTGTCCGGCAGGCTCTGACGCGGTTCAGATGGGGGCATTCTCACTCTACCTGCCCCACTGGGGCAGAATTCGGACCCAAGGGGGTTTTTTCAATGGGTCGCACCCAATTGATCTCTCATTCTGGTCCTAAACCCGGCCCGATGGTTACCAAGTGGCACTCGTGGGGGGTTCTGACTCCGGCGACAGTTATCGCCGAATCTCCATCCACGCACCGCTCCCCTTTCCACTCCCTGACAGTGCGCATCACAGTGCTGCGTCCTGCGGGATTGTGGGGGTCGACCTTGAGCTCTACTGACGATTTTTCGGCCTCTCCAAGCCAGCGCAGTGATGCATCGATAGCCCGGCGCGCGAAACCATGCTGCTGCTCGGAGCTGCGCACCCAGTATCCGAGATTCCAAACAGCCTTGCCCGAACGGGTCACCTGGTCAAACCCTATCAAACCAAGAAGAGCTCCATCCCATGGCCTGACCATCACCCAGTGGTGCAGTAGACCGGATCTGCCCATTCGTTCGGTCTCGGCTAGGAAATCCTCGATTTGAGTGTCGAAGGGCAGGTCTGGGTTAATCCATGGCATCGCCCTGCTAACCTCGGGCCAGGTTTCCTCGAATGCCTCTACCAATTCTGAGTAAAACTCGCTCGTCGCCGGCCTCAGGACCATTCTTTCATCGACCCGAATGGTGGTAGTCGCGCGCCTCAACACACCCCCCGCGGCTGAGTCATGACCAATCAGGGCTACGGACGCCTCAGGGACGCAGTTTTGCCTTGGCAGTGGCCACATTGGGGTCGTTCGGCAGTGCGGTTAGGGAAGATGTGAGCAAATTGTCGACGGCTTTGCCGCGCCCTATACGCTGGAGAAGGGCGCCAATTGGGTAGATTAATTTGGAGCGGTCGCCGAGGTGTGGGCCGACCTCGTCGATGATCACAGTAGCCTGTGCTATGTCCCTCGAGCGGGCCGCCTCCATTGCAGCCTTCACCTGCCCGGCAACTTTGCGGTCCGACCATTTCTCCTGCTGTGACCACGGCCAATAATTCGGAGTCTCTGTGGGCTCTGGTATCTTTGGGATTGAGGGGATAACAGGAGGGGGAGGGATAGGCATCGGCTCCTGGTCCTCCTCGACCTCAGGTGGAGGCGGTAGTGTGGGAGGAGTCGGAGGAGTCGGTAAGTCAGTTGGAGGGGGTGGGATTTCGGCCTCGGCCTCGGGCTCTCCCTCGGGCTCGGGCTCGGTCTCTAGTAGTGTTATGATTTCGGATTTCTTGAGCTTGGAGTAGCCCGAAAGACCACGCTCACTGGCCATCGCCTTCAACTGGTCAACTGTAAAATCAGAGAGACCTGGCTCCTCCAATTCGGGTTCTGGTTCTGGTTCGGGTTCGCTCACAGATTCTGGTGTAACTCCGTTGGTGTCGGGCACCTCGCTTGCGGAGATGACCTCAACATTCTCAGGGGCTTCCGCAGTCGGCTGAATCAACTCTATCTGCTGGGCCTCGATGACCTCAAGTGGTTCGACCTCGGCCTCTGGGACCTCAAACTTGGTGACGAACTCGGGGGCGTCCTCAGGCTTGAGTTCGTATTCCTCTTCCTCGGTGCCGCTAGGCTCAGGCATATCGGTGAGAGCGAAGCTGGGCTTCTGCTTCGTGATCACTGAGTCGTCCTTACCGTACTGCTTGACATCTATGGTAACCTCATCCAGGGTAAAGGCCGCATTGCTCCAATCGATGATTTCGTCGTCATCGCCTTCGTCCATTTCCTCTAGAAGCTCGTCGAAGAGGTCGGTGGCGACCTTGTCACCCACTGACGCATCCTGTTGGTGAGAAGGTTTTAGCAACTGATAGGAGCAACGTGAGCAGGACTCAGCGTCCTCATGGTTGCGCTGCTGGCAAAGCGGACACTCGGCCCCCTCATCCTCCCGCTTTCGCCATGATTTGAATCGGTCGAACACCCCGAACCCCCTTGGATGGCCAATCTCGTTGAAACGTTCCGTATAATCTTCACCCGAAGTTGGTCGCTCGCTGTCACAGACGGTGGAGGGGAAAATCTAGGGAATCGTGATGTGATGGAGTGTGTGCCGCAGGGGCGTGACAGACGAGTCTGAGGAGTTGCCTGCGCGTTTCAATCGTAGTCAGGACCATCATGAAGCCTATCTGAATCTGATAGGATGGGAGTTGGAGGACGAGTTGTCGATTACAGAGAAGAGGTTGCAAGAGTGGACTGACGGCAGGCTCGCTGCAAACGGTATTGCCCTGTTCGACCTAGTGGCGAAGACCGATGGATGGCTGTTCGGACAGCGTATCGTCAAACTGCAGCGACGAGATCGGCAGGCCTTCGGAATGCATCGCTTCAGGCAGGGTGACATAGTCATGCTAAGTCGTCGAAATCCACTCTCCGAGAAGCCTGTCGACGCAATAGTCAGCAACCGTTCCAGGCACTTCATCCGTATCGTCCTCCCGGAGACTCCAACTGGCCTGCGAAAGGACACCTGGAGGATAGATAGGGGGGCCAACAGGATTGCGCACGACAGGATGCGTGACGCTCTGAACTCGTTATTCGAGGAGGACGGTGGTGCTCCACTGCGAGACCTCTTGCTCGGTATGATCCACGATCCGGTTGGCACTGCCTCACTGACCCCTCAGCTCGGAGGAGCCCGTGCGCGCCCAGTCTCTCTGGCTTCCGATCTAAACAAGGTGCAGCGCGAAGCCGCTCAGGCAGCTATGGATAGGCGCATGACTCTGATACAGGGGCCGCCTGGGACGGGTAAGACCCATACCGCAGTGCGGATACTTGAGGCATGGGCCAAACAGGATATCGGGACCATTCTGGCTGTTGCTGACTCTAACGTAGCTGTGGACAACCTACTGGAGGGGTTACTCTCCCTCGGTGTACGTGCCGTTCGTCTAGGACAGCCAGTCAAAGTGCGGGAGAACCTGCGCGAGGCCACGATGGATGCCCGGATGGAGGAGCATCCGCTTCGACGCGACCTCGATCACTGGTTGGAGTCTAATGAGAAACTCTCCCGCCGTGTCAAGGGGATGAAAGGTAAGGAGAAGGGGTTGGCGCATCGTGATCTTAGCAGAGGATGGAAGGAGGTTCGCAAAATAGAGTCGCAGATGCGTGACGACATTCTCGACCGGGCGCAGGTGTTGTGCTGCACCTGCATCGGCTCGGGCCACGAGCTCCTTGATGGTCGCAGGTTCTCGCGCGTCCTCATAGACGAGGCCACGCAGGCCACCGAGCCCGCCGCACTGGTGCCGCTGGTCCGAGGAGCGCGTCAGATTGTGCTGGTCGGAGACCATCGGCAGCTCCCCCCTACCGTCATATCTCAGCGCGCGAAGAATGGCGGGCTGAGTCGCTCGCTATTCGAGCGTATGGTGGAGGTCGGAATCAGCCCCCATCTGCTGCGCATCCAATACAGGATGCACCCGGCAATCTCCGCATTTCCAAACGAGCGTTTCTACAATGGTAGGCTCGAGGATGGCGTCGAGGACTCAGACAGAATCACCCCTGCAGGCCTGTTGTGGCCAGACTGGGGATGCCCGATAGCTTTCCTGCCAATCGCTGGTGGGGAGGTCAGGTCCCCCGACGGCACCTCGAAGGAGAATCCGACTGAAGCTTCCTGGGTAGCTCAACTGCTTGAGGGATTGATGGACGGTGGCGAGCTCGGGCAAGACGATATCGGCATAATCACGCCTTACGCAGGCCAGGTCAGGGCAATCCGAGATAGTGTCCCCACCAAATACGACGGGGTCGAGGTCCGTACCGTGGACGGTTACCAGGGCCGGGAAAAAGAGGTCATCCTGTTTTCGTGTGTGCGCTCAAACAGCCAGGGCAACGTCGGCTTCCTCTCAGACTCCCGCCGGCTCAATGTCGCCCTGACTCGAGCCAGGCGCGGACTTATCGTCATCGGAGACCCTGAAACACTGCGCTACGACAAAGATTGGGCGGCCTGGCTGGAACACGTGCGGAGTCGCAACCTTGAGGCATGGCACTTGCTCGGAATGGCCTGAGGGTACCTATGTCGGACCATGATTCGCCAATACAGATGAATTCCGGTGGCGGTACGCTAGCCCAGCAGATTGTCTCCTCCGAACAGGGGCACTGGTCAGTGCCGGACGGTGCAATTCTGGCTTCTGGAGTCAGAAGGACCGCATCTTTCACCGTGGATGTAGTGATAGTCACGACGATACTGATGGTTGTCACAGGAGGAAGGATCATCGATGCTTGGAACCTCACACTGTGGTCCTCCGCGGACTTCCACTACGCTCTCGCTCAGGCCTTCGTGGTGCTGGCGGCCCACTGGCTATACTGGAGGCTTACTGGCGTCGCCTACTCACGTTCTCTGGGTCAGCGCATGCTCGGTCTCGCGGTGGTAGCCGAGGACGGTTCGGGCATGACTAGTCAGATGTGGGACGCGCGGGCCCTGCGCAAGTTGCTCTACCTCATACCTGTACTGAACTTGTACTTCGGAGCCTACGATTTGGCTAGGATATCACAACGACACACACATCAGTCAAACATCGACCTAATCGTCTGTTCAATTGTGGTGCACGCAGACTCGCTGCCGCCAGCGAGCAGACACCACATCAGGTAGGAGAGAGTATGGAAGAAGCGGTGCGGTGCGCGCTCGCAGGAGACTGTATCGTCTATCCAACTACCACTCAGCCTGCTCTCGGCTGCCTGCCAGAATCCACCTGCCTCGACCAGTTGTACCGATTGAAGGGGCGGGCGTCTGACGTGCTCGTAAGCATCGGTGTGGCTAGTCTGACTCAGGCCGAAACGCTTGTCGAGGTTCCCGATGGAGTCAGGGAGTTACTCGATAACTTCCCCGAGGGCTCACTGACAGTGATTCTCAGGGCCCACAATACACTGGATTCCCGACTCGGTGGCGACAGCATCGCCATCCGAGTGGTGGCTCACCCGCTCGCCAAGCGTCTGCTGGAAGCAACCGGTCCGCTGACAGCGACCAGCGCAAACAGGAGTGGTGAGGACCCCGTAACCGATTGTGACGAAGCTGCACGACTCCTTTCAAACGACGGTGATACTATCGAGTGTGTGTCTGGTTCCTGTCCGAGCGGAAGGCCCAGTACATTGATAGTGTGGTATTCAGTCTATGATTCAACCGAGTCAAGAGATATCGAGGTTCTCAGAGAAGGAGTAGTTAGCGAATTAGAGGTCAGATCATGGTTGAAGAAGAGGACCTGAAGCACTGGCGGGACGCCGGTCACGTCGCGCGCAGGACCTTGGACGGAATCAAGGGAGAGATCACCGCTGGAAAGCACTGGAACGATGTCATTGATTCCGCAGAGCGCTTCATCAAACGGCATGGTGGCCATGCTGCGTTCCCGGTCACCATCTCGGTCAATGACATGGCCGCGCACTACACGACCAATCACCTGTTGGAGCCTCCCGAGGGGTTTGAGGGTGAGATGATCTTTGAGAAGGGGGACTTGGTCAAACTCGACGTCGGGGTGCACATCAAAGGCGCCATCGCCGACAATGCCCTGACTGTCGAAGTAGGTGGGGGCGGCAACCACACCGAACAGATTCGTGCAGCCGAGGAGGCGCGCGACGCCGCCATCGAGCAGATGCATTCAGGCACTCCCTGGCACAAGATCGGAGCTGCCGCCGAGCAGGTTGCGAAGGACGCTGGCTTCGAGCCGATACGTAACCTCTGTGGGCACCAGTTGGAGCGTTGGAACCTGCACGCCGGGACTTCGATTCCATCGTACGCCTGCGGTTCCAACAACCCTGGCTTCAAGGGTTCTCCCGAAATCGGTGGGATATACGCCGTCGAGCCCTTCAACACGACTGGTGGATCGGGGATGGTGGAAAACGTTCCTCCATCTAATTCGGCGAACATCCTAAGGGTTACTGGTAATGTCAAGATTCGCAAGGCGTTGGCCAAGGGCAAGGTCAAGCCGCTCGGTGCGACCATGGCTAGATACATCGAGGAGCGTTACAACACCCTCCCTTTCGCAGAGAGGTGGGCCTATCCGTTGCTGGAGAGACCGTTTCCCGAGGAGGAAGTAGAATCGCTCCGTCGGAAGTGGGACGCATTGATCAATAAACTCACTTCTATCCGCTTCTTGGAGATCTAC
>Ga0257112_10001050_pt1 | contig 10590 bp, 8 predicted proteins | sample LP_taG_5_FD_191565 | JGI IMG/M metagenome (GOLD analysis project Ga0257112, IMG submission 191565) | Marine microbial communities from Northeast Subartic Pacific Ocean, Canada - LP_J_2015_P26_1000m | ecosystem: Environmental > Aquatic > Marine > Oceanic | place: Canada: Northeast Subartic...
TGCTAAGTGCTGTAGGAACATCTGCAAGTTTAGGGTTGATGATAGCCCTTCCTGGAGTAATTGGATATATCTTCAGTGGATGGAACAGTATAAGCCTTCCTCCTTTAAGCTATGGTTACTTCAGTTTAGCAGGATTTTTGTGCATAATTCCAATGACCATGGTCATGGTACCACAAGGAGCAAAACTGGCTCACAGCTTGGATAAAGAAAAACTCAAACGCTGGTTTGCAATTTTTCTCCTGCTGATCTCCTTGCGAATGCTTTACAAAATATACTACTGATGCATTTATGTCTATGAAGAACTCCAGATCAAAACCTTTCGTGATAGGAATCAGCGGTGGTTCTGGTTCAGGTAAATCAACAATTATAAATGAGATTGTAGAACGCATAGGTCCGGAGAAAATAGCTGTACTACACCATGATGCATATTATCGGCACAGGCCTGAATTATCATTTGAAGAGCGTACCAAAATTAATTTTGATCATCCGGATTCATTGGAAACAGAACTTTTAATGAAACATCTGGTACAACTAATTTCCGGGGAAAAAGTTGAAGTTCCTATTTATGATTTCCCACAGCATTTGCGGAATTCCAAGACAAAAAAAATATCCCCCTGCCAGATATTGATTGTAGATGGGATCCTGGTTCTAAATGATTCTCAACTCTGCGAATTAATGGATTTAAAAGTTTTTGTTGATGTACCTTCAGACTTAAGATTCATCAGGAGGTTGGATCGTGATATCAACGAGCGGGGACGTTCTGTCACATCAGTAACCGAACAATATCTTGCTACCGTTCGTCCTATGCACGAAAAATTTGTTGAACCCAGCAAGCAAAACGCTGACATCCTTATCCCTGGAGGCGGAAACAATGTGCAAGCTGTCAGGGTTTTGTCTGCACTTTTGCAAACACTTCCTGCAAATTAAAGTTTCAGTTCCGCAAAAACAGTTCTCATCACCGCAATTCAAATTCCTTTTCAAGTATTTGAAGAACCTCATTTCGTTGCTTGGAACGGGCATAATCAGCAGCCGTTTTTTTATTAAAATCAACTACAAATGCATCACCACCTTTATTGAGCAGTAAACCTACTGAACCTGTTCTTCCTCTTCCTGCTGCCAGCATTAGAGCTGTTTGACCATTATTATTCTGCATATTAACACTTGCTCCTCGTTTTAACAGTTCCCAAATAACCTGCAAATTGCCCCTCTCGGCTGCCCACATTAGTGCTGTCCAGCCTTCGTTAGTGCGTGAATTCAGATTTGCCCTTGATTCCAAAAACATTTTTACCAGCCGTAAATTACCGTAATATGCAGCCCACATTAACGGTGAAAAATTACCTTTATCCGGATCAGCACCATGTTCCAGTAATACTTTTACAATGGCCTCATTTTTCATTGACGAAGCCCAAACCAGTGGAGTGTCTTCAAGTCCATCTGAAGTGTCAACATTCGCCCCATATTCTGCCAGCAGCTTTACCAGTTCAGTATTTTGCTGTTTGACCGCATGCATCAAAGGTGTATATCCATTGAGATCCTTCAGTTCCAAATCAACACCTTCATCAATAAATCTTTCAACTTCAGCTAAATTTTCTTTTTTTACCGCCTGGATAAAGGAACTCTCCGGTGTTGTCTGCATTAAATAACTTTGTGCCACTTCACTTTTTACAAACAAAAATGATTTATTGTCGGACAATAAGACATCATAAATTTTGCCGGATTGATACTCCGGCCAGAGTAAAATCAATAACGTGATAGCCACGCTGGTAAAACTAAAAAAAAGGAACCAACCTAACAAAAGCCAGCGTGAATAATTTTCATTAACTACTCCCCGAACTGTATTTTCTGCTTCTTCCTGCTTTTCATTCTGACCAGATTTCGGTTGGTTGTCCGCTTTATTTTGATCTCCCCCGGTCTCAACAATTAGATCCTGATTGGTGTAATCTTTGCGTCTTTTGGAAAAGAAAGGGTTTGAGAAACGAGAAAAATATTTTGGCTTTATCCTGAATGGAACTTTTTCTTGTTGCTGCTGTTCAAGAAGTTGGGGTCTGCCTTCGGAAATCGACAATAGAATTCCTGGATCAATCTGAGAACTTCCGGAAATAGTAATGGGTATATTTTGCAGTCGAACGTGCCTGATAACTAATCCCAGGAGTTCCTGTGTATCATGGCTTATGACTTGCAGATTGTTTAAATCCAGATTAATCTTCTCCGAATTACTTGAAAAAATACCCTTTTCAAGTGCATGCATTGCCGGCTTGATATCTACATGCCTCAACTCATCAACGACTTTCAAAGTCACAATTTGATTTTTTTCAGAGGAAACAATTCGATTTAGCATTTTACTTAGTCAATGTTGGCAGGAAGGTTGCAGAATGTTTCACAGGTAACTATAATTGTTTTCTCCTGTAGAATCAGCAAAAAACACACCAAATTTTTGACAATTTACAAATGAAATATTTTAAGTATAAATTGATTTTGGTACAGTTTATTTTTGCCTTGAGTATGAACACAGCACTGGCAGAAGAATTGTCAGACTATGTATACTGGAAAGATCAGCAGATTGCTCAGCTAGAAGAACTCACTTGGAAATTGGTTGACTCAGTTCAAAGTATGGGATCCAAAATCAGTTCCGTGGCGATTTCGAATATTTCATACGGAGATACCCTGCCAAGTAGTTTTCGCAAAGTTGCTACTGCACGTTTACAACAAACACTCACCAGTCAGATAAAGTTGAAGGTGAGCGTCTGCGAGGCATGTAGTCAAATTCGAACCAACATTTCTGGCAGTTTTCTTAAAATTAGTCGTGGAATCGCTGACGACAAATTTCGTCGAGAGATTGCCAAAGAATTAAATGTTAATGGATTTCTTGATATTGCCTTGTTTACAAGCAAAGGACAACTCTCGATTTCACTTAATGCATATGATGCAAAAAATGGAGAAATTGTTTTTTCTAAAATTGTGACCGGAAGGCCGCCCAAAAGTGGGTCTTACATACATGCTTTCTACGGCAAGATGACGGTCCCAATTAAATTCACCAGTGATTCATCTGGCCAAATCACAGTTGATCACCAGGCTAGAGTTCTCGGCGGGGAAAAAATGATTAGACTTGCAGATGACTGGAGTTTAACTGGAGGGGGTTCATTTTTGAGTGATGACAATTCCAACTTGACAGATAAATATGAGAAAGCAATCACTGGATTTTTGATTGATGGCACAATTGGATATGACCTTTTCAACTTTGGCGGTGACCAAGTATCATTTGGGCTAATAGCTGGTTTAGGTATGATGACTGTTACACCATTCAGTAATCCGGCATATTTCAAAACAGGTTTTACGGTCTCTGTTGCGGAACAATTGACGCTTAGTTACCATTTACTGGCCTTGCTGACAACAGATGAAAGTGCTACTGCTTCAAGTGCATCAATTGTTTCAATTGGATGGAAATTCAGTGGAGATGAATTCTAATTATAATTATGAGTTCCAAAGATATACTTAATGTCATGAAACCAAATAACAATTGCAGAACATCACTTTCATTTTTGCCAATATTTATAGTTGGCCTCTTGTTATTGGTGAGTCTAGGCGGTTGTAGTACTTCAACTGAAGATTCTATTGAGCCTGTAGAAGAGCTTCCTGTGAAGAAAAAAGTGCTCTTCAATCAGAAAACTAGTGGTGGGAAAAATCATGTTTCAGTTATCGAAGAGACACAGGGCAATAAACGCATCCTGCGGATTGTTTTACAACGTGGTGATCTCCAGTCTAACTTAATTCATCCCATTGACAGTCCTAATTTTGTAATTGCAGTACCTTTGCAGGATGCAACCAGCAAAGGCTTAACTTTAAAAACAGCTGCTTTTGAACAAAGTCTTAAAATAGATATTGATCAATTACTCACACGTTACCTTTCGCCGGAACGGTTTAATGTTTCTGTAATAATTAATTGGGACAAAAAATTGTTAGAGGAAGTGCAACTGAAAAACTTACCGCTTGATTCTGACACATCTAAAGTTGATACAAACGTTGAAAATGTAGAGGGTGATGACGAAATTTCTGAAAGTGTAAAGCAAAACCATGAGCTGAAGGAAGCCCTAAGATCGGTTCAAGTCAGTGTTTTGCTGGACAACACCCTGCCTGAAACTCAGGAGATATTTGTAAAGAAACTGATTCCTGCTCAGGAGTTTTTCAATGCTGATCGCGGAGATGTAGTTTCAGTGGAACGCAGCTCTTTTCCGAAACCATTTTCTGACAGTATTGCTCCATATGAAGAACAAATTGTAAGGAGGAAACTTACAGAGTTATTGTTGAAATATGTCGCTAAAACTGATTTTGTTGTAAATGTAAAATTTTCATTGATTGAAAAAACTGAAAAAACTGAAAAAACTGAAAAGGCACCTCCTTCTGCCAGCAACATAAAGATGGCTATAAATTTACTTCTCGACGACACTGTTCTGCCTTCAGTGGATATTTTCCTCAAGGAAGCTGTTCCTCTGGCAATAAATTTTGATGCGGAAAGAGGCGATGTTCTGAAAATTATCCGCAAAAGGTTTCCGGAACGTTCAGTTGATTCTATTTCGCCTGAACAACGCACTGCACTTAAAGATTATCGATTAAAGATTCTTGAAGCTTTCCAAACAGGAGATTACGTTTCAGGTTTGGAATGGGCGGAAAAAGGTTTGAAAGCCGCAGTTAAAAGAGCAGACAAAATATTTATCTTAAAAATGAAAGGTTCCTTGCATTTCCTCCTGGAAGAAAAAGAGGAGGCATTGGAAATGTGGCGGCATGTACAACGTTTAGATCCAAAAGATAAAGAAGTTATTCAAATGCTGAATAACCTGGAGTAAGGAATGAGAAAAAACACAATTTCAGGTGACCTTGCATCACTTTTTAGCTTACTGATTATTTGTTTTCTGACGTTTTATTTTGGCGAAAATGCATCTGCACAAGAGACGTCTGATGGAAAGGATGAATCACAAGTAGAGGATCCATCTCCGGAAAAGGCAGAAGAGGCAGCAGAGAAAAAACAATCCCTTGAAGAGCTACTTGCTGTTCCATTTAAGCTGATCAAGGAAGAAAAAGATGAAGATTTAGGAAAAGACGGGAAAAAAAAGGACAATAAAAGCAAAAGCAATAAAGGTGAAGTAAAACTTCCTCCACCTCCGGAACAAAGAAAAGTTGAACGGGATCTAGAAAAAAAGATAGATATTATTTTTCGTGAGGTACTTCCTAAGGATTACGTAGGAGTAACGGTTAGTATTCGTTATATTCTGGAAACCGTTCCTGTCACTAAGGTGGATAAAAGTATTTCTAAAGTCAAGCTTCCAGGATTTGAAAATAATGTCTGGGTACCAACACAGTCTAAAAAAATAATTGGGATAGTTAATCAAGTAAGACCATACACTACAATATTTGCTGTCGTCAATACTCCGGTTTCTTTGTTTAATGTGGAAGTCATTCGACAAATATTGGACGAACGAATCAGGTTCCTGAATTTAACCGGCAGAGACGTTCTAAGAATGGTGCATGTCCCGTTTACAACACCCGCTCAATCTTCAGTAAATACTCTTGATAACGCTGCCGCAGAACTGGCCAAAAAGGAGGATGGAGATGAGAAAGTAGGGGAAGATGAAAAAGTAGACGGTGAAGAAAAGGAAGAGAGAATAGAAGATAAAGATGGAGGGAAAACAGATAATAAAAAGCCGGATGCAGGTGAGGGAGAACTTGAGCTGGCAGAGCAGAAAAAAGACAATGAAACACTTGAAGATAAGCCGGAAGCTATATTGGAACCTGATCCAGAACCCCGCCGGATAGACCAAAAGACTCGGGTTGAAACAGCACGTTATTTGTTACAGGTTAGAAAAGCATATTTGAAGGAAGATTATGATGCTGCTATTACTGCTCTTAGAAGAGCAATTGAACTTAATCCCTTCTCCTCACAAGCTTTTGCTATGCTGGGTTCAGTTTACTATCGTCTCGGATGGAATAGAATGGCAATAGAAAATTGGCAACACTCGCTTGAACTTGATCCAACAAATGAAGGTCTGAAAAAATATCTCATGCGTTTGTCAAGGTAACAATGAATACAAAAATATTTTCAAGGATACAGAAGCGCAAATTCATGGGACTGAAAAGGGTTTTTCAATCTATTTTAGTATCCTCAATAATTTTATTTTTGCTCAACCCAGACTTATCCCTTGAAGCCCAGGAACGCGTCAAGTCGCTAAGTGTCCGGCAGTTTGAAATTGAAGAAGCAATACGCAATGGTCTCAAATATTACCTGGATACTAAGGATTACGTACTGCGGGTAAAACTGTTTGGAGAGGAACGTTCCATCGGTAGTATAGCAAACGAGGCGCTTCCAGGATTCGGACAACTCAATGATCCTGTAGGTTCAGGTGCTAAATACTGGGAAATCACACGGATGCGTGTAGATTTGGTGATGCACAAAGAAGTTTCACCTTCAGTAAACACTTACATCGGTGAAATTGTACCTATCCTCAGTGGACTTGATTATGAGCGTGGAGACGAACTGATTTTTGTGCCAATTTTACCTAGTGATCCATTTCCTGAGCAGGTTGGAGATCCTTCTTCAGCAGGTTTGCCGGATCCAATGGCGAAAGCCCTCCCGGAAGATGACCCAAAAGATAAAGAAGCTGCATTGCAGAGTGGTGATCCGTCTGAAGAACAAGATGGAGAATCACTAGATGAAGAACCGTTTTGGCTGAGAATGAGCGACATTGAAATAATTCTTGCCGGAATGTTGTTGTTACTTATTCTTTTGTTTTTCTGGGTTCTCTGGAAACTAAGAAAATTCAAAGCAATCTCAACCGGACATGAAGGTTTTCCTGCCCTGATGCCGCCTCAATCTGAAACGCCTCAATTACCTTCGCCTGATAATCAAGGTTTTGCTTCAATTGCGGATACTAATGCTAAACTCCTAAAAAGTCATGAAAACCATGAAAACCAGTTAAATGATGCTGTCCTAATCGCAGACAACGAGCGACTCATTCAAGAAATTATTAAACAGATGATTGGTCGTGATGACTGGAAACAAGAATTAGTCCAAGAAATGTCTCGGGACAAACAATCGATGGACATGCTGACCCAGTTGATCGCTACTCTGGGAATGACTACATCAAGAAAACTTTTCTCAGGTACTATTCCTCAAAATACTTATTTGGATCTGGAAAAATTAGCGGAAGAAGCTAGTTCTTCACCTGAAGAAGAGAATGAGATGTTAAAGGACATACAGAAATTTTTTCTTACCAAACAGTTAACTGATCCCGAACAAAATAAATCAAATCCATTCAGTTTCATGGATGAGCTTAGTACATCACAAATCGGTTTTTTGGTTAAAGACGAACCTGCAAAAATAAAAGCCTTTATATTTGGGCGTTTGGAGAGTGATGAGGCTGCTGAATTATTACGTGATTTATCCAAAGACGAGCGTACACAAGTGGCATTGGAATTGGGGAGACTCCACGAACTTCCCCTTGAACTGGTGGAGAAGATTGGCTACAACCTTGCAGAAAAAGCCAGACATGTGCCTGATGATGGTACAGTCGGAGTTGATGGAATAAAATTCATTGCAGATGTCCTTGGTGATTTGGACAATACAACCAGGGAAGAACTGGTTAAGGGCTTGCGGACTTCAGACATAAAACTCAGTGAGAACATTGAAAGTCATTGCTTTATTTTTGAGTCAATACCAGTTGTTCCAAAAGATATATTGCTGGAAGTTGTGCGAAAATTACAACCTGATGATGTGATAACTGCAATTTCTGGTACTACCTCAAAAATCAAGGAAGCAGCAATCATGTGTTTCCCTGAAAAAAGCCGTCCTGCCCTCGTTTCTTCACTAAAAACGAAATCACCGGATTCAGAAGAAATCCGTGCAGCCCGCAAATTATTTGTACAATCTATGCGGGATATGTCTGATGCCGGCCGGTTGAACCTACAGGAAGTCAATACAAAGTTTACTCAAGAAAGCAGTCAAACTGAATCTGCGGAACAATAATTAGTTGATGCTTAAAAAACAGTTTTTGAATCCCGGATCAAGTCCGGGATGACAAAAGAAAAACTTTTTCAGCAAGCACTAATTAGTTTTAGTCTTCGGAATTAGGGACAAAACCATTTCCGGAGTAATCGTGGTTAAACAGCGCAAATAGTCCGGATTACGGCATTTTCCGCGGCCATCACGGGAACATGGGCGGCAACCCAGTACTTCCTCTGTTTCCAGCATTTTACTTTCTTCCAAAAATGGAGCATAGCCAAACTCTCTCACAGTTGCTCCAAACAAAACAATAACAGGAGTACGCATCGACTCCGCCAGGTGACCAACAGAAGTGTCGTTGGTAACAACAATGCTGGCTTGCCTAAGCAGTTCAGCAGTTTCAAGTGGAGAAAACCGGCCTGCTACGCTTTGTACCTTCCCTGAAAATTCTTTTTCAAGTTGAATAGTTTCTTTTTCACCTGTACCCCCGACCAGTACTACAGACCAACCTTGCTCAAGCAAACTTGAAATCACTTCATTAAAATAAACCAGTGGCCAGCATTTCAGAGGATAGGATGCAGACGGACCTATAGCAACAAACCGTTTGGGAAGAAAGTTGTTTTTTTTTAGAAATTCCTGAATTAGTAAAACAGCATTTTTGTCCGGAAATAGTTCAGTCCGGTTATTCAATTCAAACTTTGTGTGTTCCTGTAAAGGACGAAGCAGGTGCTGACGTTGAGATAGTGTTTTTTTGAGAAAATTTAGTTTCCAACGAATGAGTAAATCACGTTTCCAACTGCGCTTGTTGATGGACCAAACTTGCGGATATTTAAAAAGCCCGAATCCGGAAAGATTCCAGACAATCCAAATACTTCTCAAAGAACGGTGAGCATCGTAAATCAGGTCATATCTTTCCCTCCGCAATTTTTGTATCAAGGTTTTCAGCAGAACACCGGATCCATTTCTACTGTACCTGATGACTTGATCAATGTGAGGGTTGTTATCAAGGACAGTGCCTTGTCCTGATGAAGTCAGCAATGTAATTCCTAAATCAGGATAAATACGCTTCAATTCTCGAAATATTGGTGAAGTCAGCACCAAATCACCCAGTGCACTAAAACGAATTACCAGAATTTTCCGGGGATTATTCATTAACCTTTAGTAATTGAGTGAAAATTTCATGGTGTTTGCATCACACTTGTTTTGAATATAAGAACGTCAAATCCACTACCAATCATTACAATACAATGAATGTAAACCAAACAAAATCTGCAATTCCGCTAAATTTTACTGAAAAAGGTAATGGAACTCTTTCTTCTGTATCAGGAAGTCAAAGACTTTCATTTGAAAATATTCGCAGTTTTCGTCAACATTTTGAACAAGGAACTATACCTATGCGCTTTGCCTTAGGAGACAATCAACATCAAACTTTGATAGTTGCAATGTACGAAGGTACCGAAAAATTACTAAATCAGGATGTATCTGAATTTGCTGTACTCGAATATCTGGAAGGACTTAAACTGACAGCCAAAGAATTGCGCCAACAGGGAATTTCCGGGGAACAATTCAGAACATCTCTGCTTGAACATTCTGCGTCAACTGTCCGAGACTTAGTAAGCTCTTCCTGATTTATCAGGTTCCGCTCACTGCCATTTTGTCAATTTTAAAAGATGGTGTGAGAATTGAGCTTCTTTCATCAACTTCACTGCCAATCATTTTCAAATTATTCAACATTTCAGTAAAAGTACCTGCAATAGTAAATTCACTTACCGGCTCAGCCAATTTCCCTTCACGAATCCAAATTCCCTGTGCCCCCCTAGAGAAATCTCCTGTAACAATATTTGCTCCCTGACCTGACATAAAGGTCAAATACAATCCGTTTTTGACGCTTGCAATCAATTCCTCTTCCGGATAATCACCAAGTTTAAGAATCAGGTTGGAAATTCCTCCAGAGTGACCGTTGGAAGTCATTCCAAGTTTATTTGCAGAATATGTAGAGAGCATATAATTTTTCAGTACACCATTTTCTATCAAAACTAAAGGTTTGGCCTCAACTCCTTCACTGTCAAAGTGACGACTCCCAAGTTTTCCTGGAAGTAAAGGATTATCTATCAGGTTTATTTTAGAATCTGCAATAGATTCATTTAGCCGATTCAAGAGGAAGGATTGCTTACGAAAAAGATTTTCGCCCATTAATGCAGAGGCTATTTTACCCAGAAAACTTTGAGCCATTTCCGAACTAAAAACTACAGGGACTTCCTGGCTTGCCGGTTTGACTGCACCAAGTTTGCGTAAGGTTCTATGACAGGCTTTTTCTACAATTTCCCGGGAGGGAGTCAGATTCTTGTGAAAACGAGCTGCACTGTACCAACCGTCCGTTTGTTTACGTCCAATGTTAGTTGAATCACCGGCTCCTTCAGAAGTTGATTTTGCATCATCTGCAACCATCGAAACCCCAAGACTATAAATAGTTTTTGTCTCGCCTTCAAGAAAGCCGTTGGAATCCGCATGAACCATGTGAGAAATACTGTCGGAATAAAATGATTGCTCTGTTCTTAACCTTCTATCAGAGTTCAGAGTCAACTGTTCCAAATCGAGTG
>Ga0257112_10001051_pt1 | contig 10590 bp, 9 predicted proteins | sample LP_taG_5_FD_191565 | JGI IMG/M metagenome (GOLD analysis project Ga0257112, IMG submission 191565) | Marine microbial communities from Northeast Subartic Pacific Ocean, Canada - LP_J_2015_P26_1000m | ecosystem: Environmental > Aquatic > Marine > Oceanic | place: Canada: Northeast Subartic...
AAACTCTTTTATAAGATAAATCATATCGGCAGTATCTCGTCCGAGTCGGTCTAACTTGGTCACAAGTATCAAGTCACCTTTTTCGACTTTGACCTTTAAAATGTTTAGCCCTTCCCTATCTGAATTTTTACCCGATGACTTGTCTGTAAATATTCGATTCTCCTGTACGCCTTCATTTTTTAATGCGTTTATCTGTATGTCTAGTGATTGTTGATTAGTTGATACTCTGGCATATCCAAACTTACGCATTTAGCTGTCTCCTAAATCAATTAATAAACATAAAGTGTTTACTAATGGTTTTTTTACGATTTAATGTACACTGTATAACACGCTGTTTATGCTGTCTACTATGTTATAATATAAAGGACACATAATTTCCTTGATGGTGTGGTAATTAGAAACTTGTTGATGCAAAACATCTTGTCTTTTTAGGCTGGATAATTAGATATCTTATATCGATGGATTTTGGTAAAATGAATACTAGCTGTTATGAAAAAACTAATAATACATGAGGTTGATATTGCACATTATAGACTTGTTGAGCTTTCAAAATTAGCTGATCAAGCAAAACCATTTTATGATTGGGTTGAAAAATCTGCAAAAAAGATTACGAGTTATCATAAGTCTTTAAATGAAATACTTATGAGTTCAAGTAAATCTGATATCAAAAAAATTATTTTTTATAGTTATAACAATATTACTGATGAAACCCCGTTGTTGTTTGATGGAATAGGGAGAGTTTATCCTCATTACAAAGCGTGCTTTTATTTTTTTTCATGGATAATAAGGGATGCTCCTCAACAACGGTTGGCGCCATTGATTGCAAGAATGAGAAAACTCAAAAAAATTGAAAAAATTATAGCCGAAACAGATTCTTTAGTAGCACTAATTTATGAATATAGGATAAATATTAAAACTTTTGATTGGCCAACTGTTCGAGAGATAATTATAGATAGGTTGGAAGGGTCAAGAAGAAGTATTAAAGGGCATCTATTAGAAGCTAATGTAAGAACTGCGTTGATAACGGCTATTCAGTATTATTTTTCAGTTTATGGTAATTACGGTCAGTTTAGGAAAGTTGAAATCGCTCCAAAACAGATTAAAATTGGTAATCATACTATAGACGTATCTATTGAATTATTTCATAAAAATAGTGACAAAAGTGTTTTTTTGCTTATTCCGATTAAAACAAGAGAAACAGAAGGTGGTGGTCACGCTCATATATTTACTAGAGATATAATGGCCGCTATTCATGATTTAGATTCCGAGAAAAATAAATATAGAGTTGCGTCTGTAATAATTGCCCAAAACTGGTCTTTATCTGAGATTGAAAATATAGACAAGAAGATGGATGTTGTTTTTCACTTTAATATGAACCCAAATAATTTTCATGGTTTTGATGATAAATCTCAAATAAAGCTTAATAAATACATTGAAAAAATTTTAAATGGTTATGACAAATAATACTTTAAAAAAAAATAGCGTTTTACTTGGTGACATTCAGGATGTCCATAAAAAATTGCCAAATAGTAAATTTCAAACAATAATCACGAGTCCTCCGTATTTTGGTCATCGTAAATATTCTAAAAATGAATGTAGCGTTCACGAAATAGGAACAGAAAAAAACTTAGATGACTATATTTCTAATATAGTAACTTGTTTCGAGCTATTGAAACCGAAATTAAAAGAGGATGGTCTTTTATGGTTAAATCTTGGAGATACATACAGAGAAAAAAGGTTGTTAGGAGTCCCTTGGCGGGTGGCCTTAGCATTACAAGATAAAGGATGGATTTTACGAAGCGACATAATTTGGAAAAAACCAAATGCAATGCCTTCGTCGATTAAAGATAGGCCAACTACTGATCATGAATATGTGTTTCTTTTTTCTAAAAGCAAAAAATATTATTATGATTCTGATGCAATAAGAGAACCACATACGACGTTTACCGATAAATCTAAAATGAAAGGAGGGAGGAACCATTTTGGTAAAAAAAATGGTACTCCTGAGTCTGGAAAAAACGGCGGAAATTCTAATTTGCATGATGGCAGGTGGGATCAAGCGTTTCATCCAAAGGGTAGAAATAAAAGAACTGTTTGGGAGATTCCTTTAAGCAAATGTCGAGATGCTCATTTTGCTGTTTATCCTGAAAAACTAGTTGAAATCTGTTTGTTGTCTTCAACTAAAAGTGGCGATTATGTGATGGATCCGTTCACAGGTTCAGGTACTACAGGAGTTGTTTCTAAAAAGAATAATCGAAATTTTATTGGAATTGAACTGGTTGAAAAATATCAAAAAATGGCTCAACAAAAAATATCCTCAACTTAGTACATATTCCCTCGAAAAGGTGCTCTAAGGGTTTTATCTTCTGAATTATTTTCATGAGAAAATAAGTGCTTTTTATAACATTTGTTAAGTTTTAACCTATTTTTTAACGAAATACATACAATGTGCTAATGTGATTTTTCACACTTATGCTCCCCATACCCCTAATAAGGATTTTTAAAAGCTAGTTTTTTTGTCTATTTTGAGCCTAATCTATTTTTGTTAGAGCACCTTTTCGAGGGAAATATGTAATTTACCCCTTTTTTTCTCAAGTATAAAAAACACCAAAAGCCCATGAGAACTAACGCTACCGATATAATGTGGTAAAATAATGGTATCGTAGGCGTTAGGCAAGACAGAACATTAGGGGACGTTGTCCCCCTCAGTTCGTCTTGCCTGTCACATCGCAAGCTCGTTTCAGGGGATGCATTTGGGAGGTTTAAATGCAAAAAAAAGAGAAGGAAAAAATGATACGCCTCGATATGAAAATCAGTGTATCGCTTTACAATCGCCTTACCGTGTTAGCCGAAAAAGCAGATAAACCCAAAAGTGCTTTTGCTCGTGATATCATAGAAGACTATTTAAAATTAACTAAAACTCGCACTTTTTCTGAACTTAAATCTCGGCTTGAAACGTTAACACCTGATTTTCAATCTCACGAACTCTCGTTTAAAAAAATGGTTAAAGCCGTACAATTATACTCAAAAACCAATAACTACATCCATAAATACATCGCCGAGCAAAAATCAGCCGAAAGTTTTTATTTCAGAGAAATCAAAGACCGAATCGATGAAATGAACAAAAGAAACGACTACTTGGAAGAAGCAATTAACACATTAGTAGATGTTTTAGGAAAAAACAATAAGTCTAGTGCAGATTCCAAAAGTCAAAAAGAAAAAGATGAGGAAACCGACAAACTTTTTAAGTCTCTATTTGGAAGTAGCGACACATGATTGTCAAAATGGTAAAGGGGGCTAAATCATTAACCTCTAACCACATCAATTACTTAGAAAAAGAACACAATGTTGATCTTGAAATTCAACATAACAAGGACGTTGCTAACTTTAAAAAAAACCCAACAGATGACCTTTATCAAAAAATGAATACGTCTAAATTATCACTCGATTCTAGAAATCGTACTATTCACACCGAAAAATCAGAAATAAAATACTCGGGAAAACTCAAACAAGAGCTATATCACCATGGATTTAATTCTATGACCGATCAAGAAAAAAAAGACTGCTTGCAAAAAGTATGGAATGATCGAGTGAATAAATATTCTGATAACATGCCAATTAACGCCGTAGGACACCGTCACTTTATTTTATCACCTAACCCTACTGATTTAGATAATTTATCCAATAAATCTAAAATAGAGGTATTAGAGAGGTCCACACGTGATACGATGAGAAAATTTTCAAAAAACTATATTGATAAAGGGGATTCCTTGTCTTACTGCTTCTCTGTCCATACAGACAAAGAACACACCCATTCTCACATCTACATGCACCCCATTACAGAAAAAGGGAAATACATCAGCATGAATGCCTCTCGATATCTCAACAAACGGCAACGAGAAATAACAGGAAAAAGTGAAGTTACTAGTCTGCGTAAAACCCCTGAAAACAAACTCAAGGCATATAAAGTTATGGCTAATAATAGCTTCCAGAAAGAGCTTAAAAAAGAACTTAATCTATCAAAATCAAGAGACATTGGAAGAGTTAAATCGATTGCAATATCGTTTAACAAAAATCGTAATCTAGAACGTGGGCGTGGGTTAGGAATGTGATTTACAAAGTCACTTTCTCTGTCTTTATTGTCTCTTTTTGAGTCAGAAAAACATACTCCTCTAACTCAGATAGCTTTTTTTGAATTATTTTATTTTTATACGCTTGAACTGTACTTAAAACAATAGGGCTAGCGTTTGAACTTACAAAAATAATTTTATCTTTATCTAGTTTTCGAATTTCATCAGGGTTTAGAAGGCGTCTTTTTGTTTCAGAAGTTGTTTCTTGTCCTTCGAACCATTTAGAATTCTCTTTAGTTTCACTCTTTACCAGTATCGTTCTATCTCCAAGTGTTTCAGAAATATACTTACAAGTTTCTAATCCTAGTCCTGGATAATACACTTTGGAAACACATCCACCATTGAATATCGTTGAAAAATTTTTATCTCCGTAAATACTTTTTATTTGATCGATGTCCTGCAATATCATTGAAATAGAAATATTTCGCTTTCTTGATGTTGTTATGATATTTGAAAACTCAGGAATACAGCCCATATTACCAAACTCATCAAGTAGAATGTATACGGGTAATCCTGTGTCATTTAACATAAGATTCTCAAATAGTTGCTTGTAAAAGATGCTCAGAAATGGTGATGAATATTTAATCTTCGACTCTGGTATCACAACATACACAATCGTTTTTTTAATTCTCAACTCTTCAAAGTTGATACTATGCTGAGCTGTGATGTCGCTAAAATTAGCATCTGAAAATAGGGATAGCGCTGAATCAAGTGTCATTTCTACACCTGATCGTGTATCGTCATTTGATTTCAGAAATGATGACAATTCTATTCTAACGTCTTCTAATTCTTCTCCACTAACCAAGTTTTCCAGCTCTTCCTTTTTAAGCGTTAAGAGACGCTTTACATTGCCAATACTCATATAATTTTTATTTTTCATATCAGATGTCTTTCTCAACAACAAAATCAATCCTGACATCAATTTAGAGGCTGCTGTATGCCAAAATGGATTACCTGTTGACTCTATTTGCCTTAAAACCGTATCGGACACTATCTTGGCATCAGACAATGTATTTACACTCTGTAATGGGTTGTAGAAATCTGTTTTTGTCGAAAATGGCTCCAACAATTTGATCTCATACCCCTTAGATTTCATATATCCTGATGTTGTTTTAAAAATTTCACCTGATGGGTCTGTCACCACAATTGATCTTTCATGTGATCCACTAAAAATTATATTTGGAATTACATAAGTTTGTGTCTTTCCAAAACCACTTGGTGCAACAACACCTATATTTTGAAAGCTATCTTTTTCAGATATCCTATTTACTCCATTAATGGAAACGCCCGTATTTTCTTCGTGAAATATATTTTGTATTTCGTTTTCATTTGCCCAAGAAGCTGAGCCATGAGAATCAGTAATACTTTTTCCATAGTCACCAAACGGAATACCAATCAAAGAAAGGGATATGAACATGATTAGGGAGAGAAATACGAACCCTATAAAAAATTTAACAGGATCCATAGAAATTAGAAAATATGTTGAAATAAGGGGCAAAAAATATTCGTTTAGTTTAAAAATCGCTGGTAAGAATATACAAAAAAATAATATTTTCCTGAAAAAAGAAGATTTCTTGAAAAGTTGGTAAGTTGGTTTTACTAAGTTGAAACAGTAACGACGTAGTATGAATATGGATATTATCACTACAGTTTTTAAAATAAATACCGATATAGAAAGCCCTTTTTTATCAATGGCTGTGTAAAAAAACATGAATATAATATTTACTGAAAGATACGAAATTAGTACTGAAAAAGTCCATTGAAATAAAAACGAATTTCTATATGACTCGTACAATTTTGATCTTAAATTTCTAAACATACAATCATAATTCTACATTAATTCAATTCTTTTCAATACATTCAATCATCATGTCTTTCAAAGGCATATAAATGCTAACCCAAAACGTTACGCCGTCAATGTCGTATTATCTCCGTTCGTTCCTCTCTACGAGAATCTCCACATGGACGCCTTCTCTTTTTTGGATTCTTTTTCTTTTAGCCTTTGATAAAAAATTATTAGGTTTAGTTTTTATGGTTATGTCTCTTGGGGGTTGAGGGGTTCTCCCCTCACAAGCTGATTTTTGTCGAAATTTATGCCCGCAGGGTATCAATTTCGGACAAAAAGCGTAGCTTGCTATTCTTCGTGGTTTCGCCAGAGTTTAACTCATTTGGCATTAGATTACAGGTGAAGTGATATGTGCCTTTTCGAGATTGAGTGAAATTTATTTCCAAAACTTTCGATAACTATTACATAAAGCAACCTATAAAGATGCTTTATATAAATAAAAAAAGAGGGGAATAAAATGACATTAGCAACAAACAATTTAGTAGGATTAGAGAAACTCCCAGGCGGTTCAGGCAATTGGGGACCTGATATAGGAGAGGGCCCTTTTATGGCAACAGATCGAAATGGGATCGTCAAAACGTGGATGTGTGAAGGCACTAAATTTCAAGGGGCTCACAGTAGATGGGGAGTTAACTCGAGACGATTAGCTTCAATTGCACACGCAGCCTTAGGGAAAATAGACTGTTGCCAATTATTATTTAGAGCACCCGGAGTCGATCCTTTAGGAAGCAACTGTTTCAGTCCTACCAGTTCCTACCTCAGTGATCCTATCCCGGATATCAATCCTTTCGGTTGTGCAACATTAGTTTGTCCACCCCACCACGGTAATTAACCCTGTGGTTCGGCATAGTGTGTAAATTTGTTTCTATAACTGATTAAAATTCAATAAAAACACAAGCTATATCATCTTCAAAGTAGTTTTTATTACAAGTCTTTCTTTTTATTTGATCTTCAATCTGATTGCTTAAAGGTTTTTCAACACTTCCTTTTCGGTGATTTATAATAAAGGAATCAAACCAATTCATTCCTAGTCTATCTCCTGATTTAGTTTTTACATCCTCAATGCCATCAGTCGATATAAAAATGACGTCATTTTTATATAATTCAATCATTCCCTCAGTGTATTGTGTATTTTCAATAATCCCAATGCCTACCCCTCCGTATTTTTCTAATCCTACTTTAGTCATTCCCCTATAAAGACTTGCAACTCCTATTCCACAATGACAATAACTGAGTGTGTTTTTTTTAGTATCTAATACACCATAAAAGCCGTAACCCCCTTTTGTGTTTAATGAAATTTGACGATACATTTCTTTGTTGAGTTCCATCATCATTTCTTTGGGTGTTCGTGGGTTTTTGAGTGTAATTACTTTCTGAAAAATAGCTTTAATCAAGATTGTCGTAAAACTAGCCTTAATCCCCTTGCCAATCACGTCAATAACAAGAACCCCTATCTTATTATCACCCAAGTCGACATAGTCAAAAAAGTCACCGCTAAGCTGATTTGAGGGTAAATAAAGGGAGCTAATTTTGTAATTATTGATTGAAATTGGGTGTTTGGGAATGAATTGCTGTTGTATTTCTTTTGCTAGTTTCAGATCAGAATGATGTAGATCAGATGCGTTCTTTTTGGTATCAATTTTATTTTTATTGAAAGCAGATACAAGCCTTCGTATAATTTCGTTAGTCATTGCGAACTCTCCTGTAGTTTGTAGTGATTAGCTCTAGGCGATTGCTGAATACAATTGTCTAGGGCGTTAAAGTCTTTATTTTAGTTCAATAGGCATCCTCCGTTTATAATTATTAAGCTCAACATACAATGAAACGATATCGTAATTGAGATAAGAAGACAACAGTAATTTCTAATCATACGAACAAAATATATCTAAACTTGATAAAACCGTAACATTTGATAGGATGTATCTACACAAAAAGCGGAGAAAAGCGCTGCTGAGGAGCAACTTTTCAAGGACTATTGTGTGCAAACTCATTACGCAAAAGGGCGAAAGTCTTTTTGATGATAAGTAGGGGAAGACCAGGTTTACCATCTTCCCCTAAAAAAACCACACACCAATCCACCCAACCCCCTTTTGACAATAGATTTGCCCTGCCTAAAAAACCTTGGGTGAATTGTCGTAGTGAAACGGAGACAAGAGGGCAAAGCCCTGATTAATACTTAAAAAACTACTGTTTTTTAACCAAGGGTTAGTTTAGAGGGGGGTTGGGGGATTCTTCCCCCAAGGGGAAAAAAAAGCAAGCCTTTCAAAGTTACCCACAGGCACTTCCTAGTGTTATAACTTTGTTATTAGTGAGTTAGTGTAGTGTTATATAGTGTTACGCTTTTTTGGAGATCTTTGTTTTGAGCGTAAATCTGCCTTTTTTTATCTGCCATGGTTCCTAAAATCCCGTGCCATGGTTCCTAAAATCCCGTGCCATGGTTCCTAAAATCCCGTGCCATGGTTCCTAAAATCCCGTGCCATGGTTCCTAAAATCCCGTGCCATTAAAGTTACGGATATAGGCTTATCCACAACCTTAAAATTATTTTTTTTGTTCACAGAATCTATAAAATGCCCCTTCTGGGTTTTTTAATGGCTCCCTTTCATTTTTTTCCCAATGGTATAACCATTCTTGCTCAAGTGCGTGTACATCAAAGTTACAACGACCATCACGCTTAATAAGCATCTTTCTAACATTTTCGTGAGTCTCTGGCTTTAATTTTGGTTTAATCCCATTGTAATGTCTTGGGTTAAGTTTTTTGATTGATTCCTGACGTGGAACAAAAACAACTTTGTCCTTTTCTTCAAGATAAATTAGCTTATAATCTGGCAAGTCGTTTACTTCTTCTATCTTTTTTATGTTATATCTTGTTTTCTTCAATGGGCTTGTGGATCCACTTTTTTTATGAAGTGTAGATAAATTCATTTCAGCCTTACTTTGATTGCCACAATGTTTTCTAGCTAGCTTATAAACTTTTTTCTTCAACGGTGAAGATATATCATAATAATTTGGGCTTAACGTAAGAAGTTCATTAGAAAGAATTGCATTATAAATCCATTCAGACAATACGACTTCAACAGCTATCATTCTTCCATCAACTTCGGATTTCTCAACAATATTATAGCTTTCTATTAAACCAAATCCTTTTTTGGAGGTTAATCCATTTGTTTTTATGGTTGTTGATACGGATACTCCATTTAATCTTTTTAAGGAGTTTTCTAATAAGCGGTATTCTCTGCCACCAAAACCCCTGTTAGTTGCAACTAAAAATTGCCTAGCAACTAATGTAACTAGCCTAGATGGGGCTTCCTCTATCTTCACTTTTTCATATTGCTTCATTTTTGCTTTTATATAACTAATACAATAAACAAGTACATCCTCATCAAACATTGTGGGCATCCCGTAAACACTAGGGGCTATTTCAATGTGTTCACCGTTATGCTCGTAGTGTCTTATTTTTAGGTCTTTTTTTTTTGAAAGGCTAAAAAAAGGATGTTCCATTGTGTAGATATTATCTTTTAATGGAACTCTAAACTCACCATTAAAAAAAAGTGATAATTGTCCTGTATCTGTTTTTTTAAGTGCGTAAGTCACCTAAAGGGGAATCCAATATATTTTACACATATATGTAAGTATAACGCTTATTAGCGTAACCATACAAAACAAAAATGTCATCATTTTTTTTGACATTGGTTCTTTAACTGTAGCCTGTGGGGTTATTGGTGCAGTTAATAATAGTTTTTTTGCTTGGTCTTTCCAATCGTCTCTATCTTTTTCAACTTTTGTGAATTGTTCCTTGTAAAAATCAATTTTTTCGTCTTTTGATCGGTTCTCAATCTCCAACTCTTTGACTTTAAGGTGTAAATCGCCTGTAAAGCTCCCCTGTAAAGCACCGTCAATTTGATTTAATTTTTTGTCATCAACTTTGTTGATAGTATCATAAACACGAAACAACTCGACAGGATCAATTATCCAGTTATTGTTATCATTTTTTGTTGCTGAAATCCTGCCCTTTTTGATAGCTTGCTGTATGGCTTGCTTGGTTTTTCCTGTTTGTTCAGATGCTTGTTTTAGTGTCAACACAATATATCAACTATCGTAAAGTTATGATTTGGGATTGTCATCAACGTTGATTGTACCATAGGTGATGATTAGCCAACAATCAACAACAATATTATTTAACCGCCTGCCTTTCTTCATTGATTATTTTATAAACTGTCCCTCTATATATTTTCATTTCTCGGCTTATTTCAGTAGCCCCCACACCTTGGCTATACAATTCAAGTAGTTTATTACGATTGATAGTTCGCTTGCGACCAAACTTGACGCCACTTGCCTGTGCTTGTAGACGTCCTTCATTAGTTCTTTCTAGTATTCGCATCCGTTCAGCTTGTGCCACTGCAAGTAAGATGGTAACAACCATTTTACCAGTGTCTCCCTCTGTACTGATTCCGTCATCAAGAAAGCGTATGTGCGAACCTATACGATCAAACTCTTTTATAAGATAAATCATATCGGCAGTATCTCGTCCGAGTCGGTCTAACTTGGTCACAAGTATCAAGTCACCTTTTTCGACTTTGACCTTTAAAATGTTTAGCCCTTCCCTATCTGAATTT
>Ga0257112_10001054_pt1 | contig 10584 bp, 10 predicted proteins | sample LP_taG_5_FD_191565 | JGI IMG/M metagenome (GOLD analysis project Ga0257112, IMG submission 191565) | Marine microbial communities from Northeast Subartic Pacific Ocean, Canada - LP_J_2015_P26_1000m | ecosystem: Environmental > Aquatic > Marine > Oceanic | place: Canada: Northeast Subartic...
TAAATAGAAACCTTTTGAATAGTATGCTTATTACATTTTGGGCAAAAACGATTGGTCTCTTTGGGCATGTTCACATCTAACATCCGAGCCTGATGGTAATTTAAACATGGTCTCTAATCTATAATAATACGAGTACATATCATAGAACATTGTTCCTTGGGTTGTCTAAAAGCATCCAAACTTTAAATGCAGTTGCTATTGGTGACAAGGCTGCAGATCTTGTTTTAGAAAATTGTTCGTTGGTCAATGTTTATTCCCGTGAGATTTTACCAGAAACTCAAATCGCCATATCCCAAGATCGAATTGCCTATGTTGGTAAAGATGCATCTCATACAAAAGGAAAAAAAACTGTTATAATGAATTTAGAAAAAAAATATGTCACTCCAGGATTTGCTGATCCTCACATTCATTTGGACCAGTTTGTCTCACCCTCGGAGTTTGTAAAAAAATCTCTTCTGTGTGGTGTGACCTCACTTTTTTCTGATCCTATTGATATAGTGAGCACTTGTGGCTATAGCGGCTTTAAAGAATTTGTTAAAATGACGTCTGGACTTCCGGCACGTTTTTTTCACGTTGTTCCTGGCGGAGTTCCAGTTGATAGGAAATTCAGCCACGGAAAAACACTCACACTTACCGATGCGAAATCTGCACTCAAAATTCCAGGCGTTCTTGGTTTGGGTGAGGTATTTTCATGGACAAAAGTAACAAAACGTGATTCTAAGACAATGAGAATGTTGTCAACCATGCTTGAAAATAATTGTGTAATCAACGGTCATACCGCTGGCGCATCTGGCAAAAAACTAAACGCCTACGTATCATCAGGTATTTTGTCCTGTCATGAGCCAATAAACTTTGATCAGGTTATAGAGCGATTAAGATTAGGAATGTGGATAATGATAAGGGAGGGATCTGTTCGAAGGGACCTAAAAGATATTGTTACATTAGTACTCTCAAACAAAACCCACACTGATAGATTGATGTTTTGTTCTGATGGTCTTGATCCAGCTGACATTGCAAGATTTGGTCACATTGATCATTGCATAAGAGAATCAGTAAAACATGGCCTTGATCAAATAGATGCAATTTCTATGGCATCAAAAAACTGTTTTGATTATTATAACATGGGAAAGGATTTGGGTGGCATTGCTCCAGGAAAACTTGCGGACATTTTGGTTTTTGATGATCTAAAGAAAATGAAACCAAGAAAAATTTTTGTTGGTGGACGTTTGGTTGCATCAAATGGTACTATCGTGTGTAAAATGGAAAAGCATACTGTACCTAATTGGATGACGAAAACTGTCAAGTTACATAAATTCTCAGAAGATGATTTTATAGTAAAAACTCGAGCTAACTCAGTTAATGTTAACGTGATAAATATGAAAACAGAGATTATAACAGAAAAAATAAACGAAAACTTATCGGTAAAAGGTGGAAATGTTGTTGCATCTACTGATAAGGATGTATGGAAGGTAGCTGCATTTGATCGAACATTTGGAACGGCAAAACACACAGTTGGATTTTTGAAGAACTTTGATGCCAAAATAGGGGCATTTGCCTCAACATGGAACTTTCATGAAAACAACATGATCGTAATAGGCTCTAACGAAAAAGATATGGCAAAGGCAGCCAATAGCCTTGTCGCCACTCAAGGAGGCATGGTGATAGTTAGCGAGGAAAAAATTCTATCATCCATGCCTCTGCAAATGGCTGGGATTGTCTCTACAGACAGCTTTGAAACGGTTTCAGAAAACTTTGCAAACCTAATCACTGTATTAGTAGACGCTGGTTGCAAATTCAAAAAACCTCATCTGATTCCACTTTTTTTGCCGTTTCTTGCACTGCCAGATATACGAATACTATGCACCGGATTAGTTGATATCAAGAATCATTCATTTCTAAAAATCATTACGTGATAGAATATTAAGGGGAAAAAACGCATATTTTTCAAAGTATGGCATCAATACAACAAACACCTCAAGGTCCAGTTTTAGTCCTAAAAGAAAGCGCACTCCAGCAAAAGGGACGTGATGCACAGAAAAATAATATTGCTGCTGCAAAAATGGTAGCAGAACTGGTTAAAACAAGTCTAGGTCCACGTGGTTTAGACAAAATGCTAGTGGATTCACTAGGAGATGTCACAATTACAAATGATGGCGCTACAATTCTAAAGGAAATCGATGCACAGCATCCTGCTGCTAAAATGATGGTTGAGATATCCAAAACTATTGATACTGAAGTTGGTGATGGAACAACATCTTCTGTTGTTTTTGCAGGAGCATTATTAGAAAAAGCAGAAAAACTTCTTGAAAAAGATGTGCACTCTACTGTGATTATCGATGGATATGAGGCTGCCTCGGAAAAGGCGCTTGAATTATTAGCAAAACTGGCAAAGACAGTCAAACCTGATGATCGAGAATCATTAATCAAAATTGCAAAAACTAGCATGCAATCTAAACTAGTTTCTGAGAACAGTGTACCTCTATCAAAATTGGCTGTTGATGCAATTCTGAAAATTGCGGAAATAGACGGCGATAAATATTCTGTTGACCTTGATAATCTTAAAGTAGAAAAAAAGGCAGGTGGTTCTATTGATGATACTAGTTTAATCAATGGTATAGTTCTTGATAAAGAAATTGTTCATAGTGGTATGCCGACAAAGATTGAAAAAGCTAGAATAGCACTTGTTAACGCTGCACTTGAAGTGGAGAAGACTGAGATGAGCGCTGAAATTAGAATCTCTGATCCAACTCAAATGCAGTTGTTCTTAGAAGAAGAAAATAGGATGTTAAAATCAATGGTAGATAAAATACACAGCATTGGTGCTAATGTACTAATTTGCCAAAAAGGAATTGATGATATTTCACAACATTATCTTTCCAAACATGGAATTTTGTCTGTACGAAGAGTAAAAGAAAGCGATATGACAAAACTGGCAAAAGCCACTGGTGGAAGAATTACTACAAATCTTGATGATATTTCAACAAATGATTTGGGCTCTGCCGAAATTGTACATCAGAAAAAAGTAGAATCAGACAAGTGGGTTTTCATAGAGGGATGCAAAAATCCTCGTTCAGTAACAATTCTCATCCGAGGAGGTTCACAAAGAGTAGTTGATGAGGCTGACCGTTCCATACACGATGCGTTGATGGTAGTCAAAGATGTTGTTGAGAAGCCTTCAATTGTAGCAGGTGGTGGTTCACCGGAAGCGTATCTGGCTACAGAGTTAAATGAGTGGGCAGGTAGTGCTGAAGGCAGGGAACAGCTTGCTATCAAACAATATGCAGAAGCATTTGAATCAATTCCATTAACTATAGCAGAAAACGCTGGAATGGATCCAATTGACACTCTTATCACACTTCGTGCAAACCAAAGCAGTGGTAAACAAACAGTTGGAATCAATGCGAAGGAAGGTAAGATTGGAAATATGTTCTCTTTGGATATAGTGGAGCCATTGGCTGTAAAAGAACAAATTATAAAATCGGCTACGGAGGCAGCATGCATGATCCTAAGAATTGATGATGTGATTGCAGTTTCTGGTGGTCCAGGTGCTGGCGGTCCGCCCCCAGGCATGCCGCCAATGGGATAAATTCATTCTAGATTAATCTAAAACTTCAAAACTTACTAAACTAACTATATTCGTGCATAAAATTGGAATTGATCTTGGCGGAACTAAGATTGAAGGTATTTTACTAGATGAAAAATATAACACTATTCAACGCAAACGCATCGAAACACACCAAGAAAATGGTTATGACTCGATTGTAAAATCTATCACATCTTTGGTAAACGAATTAAAAGCAAAAACAAATGAGGGAATATCGGTTGGAATATGTACACCCGGTGTTACTAACGCTAATTCAGGAGTGATCAAAAACAGCAATACCAAATGCCTCCTAGGAATGCCATTAAAAAATGATATTGAGAATGTACTTGGTTATCAAATTGTAATGGAAAATGACGCCAATTGTTTTACTCTTGCAGAATCATTGCTAGGATGTGCTAAAGGGTATGATGTTGTTTTTGGAGTTATAATGGGAACAGGTGTTGGAGGAGGGATTGTAATCAATGGAACCTTACACAAAGGAAGGACAAACATTGCTGGTGAATGGGGACATCATACACTATATCCTAATGGAAATGAATGTTATTGTGGAAAGCAGGGATGTGTTGAGACGTATATCAGTGGAACTGCTCTAGAAAAGCGCTGGCTAGAACTTACTGGAAAAAAAGAACCGCTGCAATCAGTAGTACAAGATCTCTCTGACGAAAAAGCGAAACAGTGGAAAAAGGAGTTTCTTGAAAATTTTGGAATTAGTCTTGCGAACGTAATTGATATTTTAGATCCTGATATTATTGTTTTAGGAGGGGGTGTATCAAACATACCGTTCTTGTATGATGAGGGTAAAAAAGCAGTATACGATAAAGTATTTAGCGACTCGATTGAAACTCCAATACTCAAAAACAGTCTTGGTGATTCCGCTGGTGTCTTTGGTGCCTGTTTATTGAATAGTTAGTTATTGCGGTTCTATTGTGGCAGGTGGCTTGCTTGACACCACGTAAGATACCCAAGTAACGTCATCAATTTCATTTGTAATCCGATTACTCATCTTCTCTAGCAGTTCATTTGGAAGCCGAGTCCAGTCTGCAGTCATCGCATCTACTGAATCTACAACTCTAATCACCACAATATTACCATATTTTCTTTCATCCCCAACAACACCAACAGCTTTGTCATCTCCAACTGCTGCATAAGCTTGCCAAACTTTGTCATACAAGTCTGCATTTTGTAATTCTTCTTCTACTATCTTACTTGCAACTCTTGTGATTTCCAATTTCTTTTTTGTAACTTCACCGATAATTCTTACTGCGAGACCTGGTCCTGGAAATGGATGTCGCATAAGCAAATTTTCAGGAACTCCAATAATCTTTGCAACCTTTCTAACTTCATCTTTATACAAATCTCGCAGTGGTTCCAAAACTTTTAGATCTAGCCAATCAGGCAAGCCACCAACATTGTGATGCGTCTTGATTACTGATGCAGGTCCTTTTGACACGCCACTTTCAATCACATCAGGATAAAGAGTTCCCTGAGCAAGCCAGGTAAACGGTCCATTTTCCTTGGAAAATTTTGTGAAAATATTAACAAATTCTTCGCCTACAATTTTCCTTTTTTCTTCCGGATCAGTTACTCCATTTAGTCTTGAAAGAAATTGCTCTTGTTCATCTATCTTGGTGAAATTAATCTCAAAATTCTTCCTAAACATATTCTCTACCTCTTCTGCTTCATTTAGTCTCAAAAGACCATTGTCGACGAAAACACATGCCAGCCTATTTCCAATTGCCTTGTGAATCAATAATGCAGTTACAGTAGAGTCAATGCCGCCACTAACTCCACACAAAACGTTTCCCTCTACTTTAGAAATTTTTTCAACAGTATTTTCAACAAATTTTTCCATAGTCCAGTCTTGATTTGCATGACAAACCTTTAGAACAAAATTTTTCATAATTTCAGTTCCTTTTTCTGTGTGTACCACTTCAGGATGAAATTGAATTCCAAATATTGTCTTCTGTTTGTTTGCAATAGCTGCCGTACGTGAGCTTTCAGTGTGTCCAATTATTTCAAATCCATCTGGTACGTTCTCAGCCTCGTCTCCATGACTCATCCATGCTCTAACAGAATCTCCAATCCCATTAAGAATATCCGAATTATTAACAATCGTGAGTACAGACGAACCATACTCTTTGTTTGCGCGTTTTATCTTACCGCCAAAATTATTCACAATAATTTGGTGACCATAACATATTCCTAATATTGGTACATTCAGTTGGAAGATTTCCTTATCAGGTATAGGTGCACCTGAATCATATACACTTGAAGGTCCCCCAGAAAAGATAATTCCTTTCGGATTTAGCTTTTTTAGATTCTCTAAAGAAATGTCAAATGGTACAAGCTCAGCATATACTGAAAAATCTCTAATTCGTCTGCATATCAAGTGACTGTACTGTGAGCCAAAATCTAAAACAACAATTTTATCCATAACATCACGCTGAGTTTTCAATCATTCGTGTAAGAGACCATGTTGCAGTGTTAATGATCTCATCCACCCTTTCTTTTTGACGATAATTTTTGATTATAATTTCTCTTATCTTGCTACCACTGTTATTTATTATACAATTAATAACGTCGTCTTTCTTTATTTTACCACTTTCAACTTGCTGTATGTCCTTTTTTTTCATCTCACCAATAATACGATCGATGAAAAAACTTTTCAGGGGAGGTGTTTCAGGATCAAGTGTAACATTATCTTCTAAAACAATTGAAACCTCATCGTTTGTAACAAACGCATTCGCAATGGTTGTTCCATCTGAGTTTTTTGTTATCGCTACTTTTCTTTCTTGTTTTATTGCTTTTGCGGCGTTGCGAGTAAGCTCTGAAGCTTTTGTGAAACTTGATTGTTTAAGTATTGTATCTAATACAGAAATATTTCTTTCGAGTTTTTCAATTTGTTCCCTATACTTGATTATTTTTTCAGTCAGCTCTTCTTTTAATTCTAACATATCACGAATTTGTTCGTCAGAAAACTTCATACATCTTCTTATGTAGAACGATATTAAAACGCATTCTTAGCAGTAATTATATTATCAATACTTCGAAGGTTTATTTTTATAAATCCCTTGATTTTAGTTGTGGAATAAAGCTCAGAGCCACTTTTTTTTGCAAGCCATTCTAGTAATTTCTTTCCACGACGTAATTTTGCAATTTTGACTGTTCTGTTAACTACTGTAGCCTTGGAGTATTTTCCAATCCTAGTTCCAAAATCCATTCCAAGAAGAATTATTTTTTTGGCCTTGAAATGATTAGCCAAAAACACACATCTATCTCCATCTGTAAATCCTCCAAAGTTGTGAATCCTTCCCGTAGATTTTGTTTGTGTTGTTCCTATACAATTTTTGAAATTTTTCACAAAGTGAAGCTTTTCAGTGTTGTCACCATGCGCATGTATAATCATTATTGTATTTGTTTTACCAGCTTTTTTTAGTGATTTTATATCACCGTCAAGATCTGTAACTACAATATCAGGTTTCAAGCCGTTTTCGATTATTGCTCTTGCAGCACCATCAGCCACAATTTTTGTAATCTTCCTATGTTTTTTTAAAATTGGAATACAAGAGTGTAATGAAGGACCAGCACCTACTACAAAAACTGGTTTGTTCTCTATCAGATCTTTGATCTTGGTTATCCGAGTTTTTTTTGGCAGCAATGAATCTAATAATTTACATGATTGATTATCCTTCTTTCTTGAGTAACCAAATTCTTTTAGGATCTCTCTGTATTTTGATTCCCAACCCCTGATGGTCATATGACTCAAATTGATAGACCTTGTGATAAATTATGTGAATAAACTAGGAAATGTCCACGTAGGTAATTCAAATCCTGTTAGAATAATGGGAATTTTAAACACAAGCCCTGAGTCATTTTACAAAAAATCTATCTCAACTAGCAGACAAAGAATAGTCAACGCAGTTCATAGAATGGAAGATGAGGGTGCCGACTTTATTGATGTTGGCGGTATGTCTACTGCACCATACCTTTCAACAATGGTTTCAGAAAAAACAGAGGCAAGTCGCATCATCAAGGCAGTTAAGATAATTCAGCAAGCATCTAATCTGCCAATCTCGGTTGATACTTGCAGATCAGTAATAGCAAGAGAAGCTTTGGAATTAGGAGTTGACATAATCAACGATGTTACGGGACTGAAATATGATCATATGATGCCAAAAATTATTGAAAAATATCGTCCGTCACTAGTTTTGTGCGCCTATAGCAAAAAAACCATAACGGGAAATCAGCTACTGAAAACAAAATATTTGTTAAGAGAAAGCTTGGAAATAGCAAAATCAGCAAAAATTTACAGGACAAAGATAGTCTTAGATCCCGCCATAGGGTTTTTCAGAAAAAAAGGCAGAAACTCTTTTTTTACAAAAATTAATTCGGATTGGGTTAAAAGAGATTTGTTGATTTTGGAAAATTTAAGATCCATAAAATTGAATAATCCTATCCTTGTGTCAGTGTCAAACAAATCATTTATTGGAAAAATCCTAAAAAAACAAAATCCGTCAGACCGACTTGCTGGTTCATTAGCGGCTGAGGCAGTGTGTGTTTTAAACGGGGCAGACATAATTCGCACTCATAATGTAAGCGAAACGAGAGAAGCGGTTACAGTAGCGCAAAAATTATCAAAGACTGGTAAAAGGTTGGAACTCTAAGATCCATTTTTTTGAAATTACTTTTTCAATCAGTGGTTTGTAATCTTTTTCGTTTAACTCATAACCAACAGAACTTCGATGCAATTCTATTGCAGCTAATGTTGTCGTGCCTGATCCTAGAAAAGGATCCAGAACTACATCTGTCTTGTCAGTTGACACTTTGATTATACGTCTTATCATTTCAACTGGAAAGGTAGCTGGATGTGGTACATCCTTGCCTATATTACCCGCTTTCTTTTTGATATTCCAAACATCTCCAATTGATGTTAGGTTTTCAATTTTGTAATCAATTATAGAATCAAGGCTTTCTTTTCGAAATTTGAAATTATTCTTGTCCTTTACAAAAAATAAAATATACTCAAAATGTTGTCCGAAGCGTTTCTCACCTGATGGAATGCCGCTTGATTTGTGCCATATGAGGATGTCTTTGAGAAAGAAACCAATTTTGTTCAGGCTTCTGATAATGTCTAATGGTATCAAATATGTCTCTGAGTTGTGCTTTTTCGAATGTACGTTTATCCAAAACGAACCATCTTTTTTGAGAACGCGAAAACATTCCTTCCATACAACTTTCAACCTTGAATGATATTCCTCATAGCTTTCTTTGTATCCAATTTGTCCATCAACATTATAGTTTTTCAAATCCCAATAGGGGGGAGACGTCACAACGCATTGAACACTTTCCTTTTTCACTTCTTTCATTTTTTCTGACGACTTGAAGTGTACCTTGTGGGATACGCCGTCTACAGAATTAAGCAACGACTGTTCTTGCATTTTTCTCACAAATCCCCTCACATTTTTTGTCATTAAGTAGCAGAATTATTCTATCTTGTTTTTGAGTTGTTAATAATATGAATCGAAGAATGACATCTTCCTTTGAAAGCGGAATGTGTTTTGTAATTTTGGCATTACCATCATCTTCTGTCATTAGCCAAACATCGCCTGGGTCTTTTCCGCGTGGGTTATAGTTTTTCTTTCTTTGCCCCCATTCGACTTTTTCCCAAATATGCTTCTCCCTTATTGGATCCTTGTTGAAAAAATAACTACTAATGTTTTTTGTAAAGTGAAATATCATCTTGTATCTATTTACAAACAAATCGTTTTGAGAAAATTTGTCTTCAGGTAAAAACCAGACAATAGAATTCCTCAGGAAAAATTTATGAGATGTTATCATATGGGCGAGCTCGAGAGTGGTTGGCTTTAAGATTCCATTTTTGTATTGATTCTCTACTATAACAAACAAAGAGCCATCTTCTTTTAAGATTTGATGAATTTTTTCAATATTGTTTTTTTTAACATCAAAATCATTAGAATCTATAATAATAGTCTGGATTGATTCCTTTGTTATTTCGTTAAGATTTGGCATTATGAATAATTATTTGGTAATCGACGACATAACTCTTTTTAGTGCAATTTTGCAGTATTTTGATTCCTTGTCTATGCCGATCCATTTTCTTTCCTCGTCTTGTGCCACTTTCATAACAGTGCCGCTGCCAGAAAAAACATCCATAACTATATCGCCTTTGTTACTGCTAGCTTTGATTACACGCTTTATCATTTTTTCAGGAAATTGTGTTGGGTGTGCAGTCTTTTCCTTGCTGACATTAACAACTCTGTTTATCTCCCAAACATAATCGACGGGCCAGAAATCAGTTGGGTTTTTACCCTTTGGATTGTTTCGTTTATCCTTATCCCACTTGGAAGTAATTCGTATATCATCTAAATTAAAAACAAAATTATTCGTGTCTTTAACCATCCATAAGACATTCTCGTATCGTCCAGTCAGTCTCCTTTTTGCGTTTAACCCTCCTTCAAAATGCCAGATTATCCAATTTTTAAGATAGAATTTTTTTTCTTTTAGAATGTTGTAAAATATTGCTCCTAACGGTAAAATTTCTCCATTTTCCAAAGGAGTTTGAGCCACGTTCCAATATAACGCTCCGTCTTCTGTCAAAACTCTGTGACATTCCTTAATGACATCGGAATGATATTTTTTATATTCTTCAAAACTTCTTTCTTTATCATATTCCTTACCAAGCATATAGGATGGACTTGTAATTATCAAATTGATTTTATTAGATGGAAATTTTTTTAGAGTTTGCAGTGTATCGCCATGAATTATTGTGTTTGTAATAGGTGTGATAGATGAAAGTTTAGATATATTATTTGATTTTATGATCTTTATTTTTCTAATATTTTGTTTTCCTGTTTTTGCTAGTTTTTTATTTAACATCATTTTAAATCACTACACCAACTTTTTTACTCTTATTAACAATTAGAAAATTAAAAATTATTTTATAAAGTATCTCATACCTA
>Ga0257112_10001055_pt1 | contig 10580 bp, 10 predicted proteins | sample LP_taG_5_FD_191565 | JGI IMG/M metagenome (GOLD analysis project Ga0257112, IMG submission 191565) | Marine microbial communities from Northeast Subartic Pacific Ocean, Canada - LP_J_2015_P26_1000m | ecosystem: Environmental > Aquatic > Marine > Oceanic | place: Canada: Northeast Subartic...
TAGATACGGGGATCCGGAATGGATAAAAGCATATGGAGGCGAACAGTATGAGTCTGCTTTTAATGCTAAGCAAACCAGTGATGGCGGCTATTTTTTTGCTGGATACACTAGTTCAATTGGTGCCGGTCTATATGATTTTTGGTTAGTCAAATTAAACAACCAGGGTACCATTGCTTGGCAAAAGACCTACGGAGCGCAGCAAGCGGATGTGGGATTCTATGGTGATGTTACATCTGACGGTGGCTTTATTTTAACTGGTTACACAGTTCCTGATGAGCGTACGGATAAAGATTTCTGGCTTATTAAAACCGATGGGGACGGGAATCTTCTCTGGTCACAGACATATGGTGACAGCATGAGCCAGTCTGCAAGTTTTCTTCAAGAGACAGCAGATAGTGGATTTATTATGATAGGAGAAACTAGGGGCGGTTCAACACAGAGCGACATTCTGTTGATTAAAACGGATAAAACCGGAGCCGAAGAATGGCGCAAAACTATAGCTGAACCTGGTAATGACATTCCCTATGCAATTAAACAAACCAGCAATGGTTATATTATGATTTCCACTACAACATCCATGGGAGCTGGTGATAGAGACATATTGCTTATAAAATTTGACTCTAGCGGTGATTTACTATGGCAAAAGACATATGGCGGCGCTTCACTAGAGTATGGTTTTGACGTGGTTGTGGAGTCCGATGGGTATCTTTTAACGGGCTCTACGTCATCCTACGGGACTATGTTCTATGATATGTGGGTCTTCAAAGTTGATCTGAGCGGAGAGATTATTTGGGAGCAGGTTTATAGTGGTACCAATATTGATATTGGCCGTGCTATTGTTGTTAATGAAACTGGTGGCTACACTGTTTTGGCACAGACATCATCCTATGGCGCTGGTGAATATGATTTTTGGGTCTTAAAAATGGATGAAAATGGTGTTGTGCCAAATAAATAATTATTCCAGATTTTACCATCTATTTACAATGAAATTATTTTACAGAAACTTATTATTATTTTTCTTCTCACTATGTTTTTTCAGCTGTGGAGCATATGATGATCATGAGCATGAGCATGAGCATTTTGATTCGATGACTCTGGAGAATTGTGATGGATCAGTAGATGCTGATGCTCCGGATTTTTATAAAAATTATTTTAATTGTGTGGACGTATCTGGTTCAGGTGGTGCTGTAAGCTTAAGCACAAAAGGTCTCCCTCCATATGAATCAATGTACTACTCTGAAGGGTCTGAAAATTATATAGATTTTGTTTCGCAAGGAGATGGATATTATATAAATCCAAATACCATCGCAGAGCAATCTTATTCTATGTCTATTCCGGAAGCTCCTGTTTCTCGAGGTTTAACGATTAATAGTTCTCTGGTTGACGGTGTTATTGGTACCAGTAACAATGAATACGATATGAACGCGCAGGGTATTGCCATAAATGGGGTGATCATATTTAATCCATTGGCCGGACCCGGTGATGATATAGAAGATGAAAAATATTCATTTGATCCATATAACGGTCACCCAGAAATGACGGGTGCATATCATTACCACACAACCAGCAAAGGCCCACTAGAAAGTTTGGAGTTCGACGGTTTTATTGAAACTGCTGTAGTGGGAAGCGCTGAGATTGAATTATATGGTATGATGTGTGATGGAACTTTGATCCTGGGGTGTACTGAGCTCGATGGATCTGAGCCTTCTAACAGTGATTTTGATGCCCAGAATGGTCACGTACATGATATTACGGATGGTACTAATGTTTTTTTCTCAAATAGATATCATACCCATATTTGCACCGATACATACACTGCTCACAAATTCACGCCTGAGATCCAGTACTATGATGGGTGCAACTAAAAGTAATTGATAGTATGATAGTTGATGATTACCAATTATTACATATTATGTAAAATCTGAAAGCCAGAGCGGAGAACAAGGTTTGCACAATAAACGACCATTCCAACACATGTGCTTTCCCTTAACAATACAGATCCTGCTGCTGACCTTCACTCTTGCTTCCATGACCTTTGCTCAGCGCCGAAGTGGTCCGCCGCGGATGCGCAAACATACCGCTACTAAGGTGCAGCCAATCCGGCTCCTGGAAAATTAATGGATCGTGTTGAGGGAACTAATAAGAGTCAATTGAATGATTATACCTGGCTAGATGGGATTGCAGGTGATGGAGCAGTTTTCTTAAGTATCGAAGATTTTATTAACTGGGATCGTTCCTTAGCCAATCATACTCTTGTATCGGACTCCACTTTTCATGAAGCGATCACTCCATTTATCACAACAAGAGGTGATACATCCTATTATGGTTTTGGATGGGGTTTGAGTAAAAAGGGAGCGAATATGGATCATAGTGGTGGATGGGTTGGTGCACTAACATATATTTATCGAAATCCTGATACTGGTGTACTCTTTGTTCTATTAGATAGTTCTACCAATAGAAATATGCGAGAGATAATGGAAACGATTGGAAATCTATTCGCAGGTGATATATGGGAAGATGCTAAAAAATCTAAATGAATAACCGCATCACATTATAGCCCCATATTCGTGGGGTTTTTTGTTTGCGGGATGATGGGTAGATTTGGAATAGTGCCAAAAAAAGTATCAGAAGACTCCAATTTAGAAAAAATTACAAGATTAATCCCGGCATTGATGGGAAAATCGGTTACGATAAATCGAATAAACAAAGGGATTACCAATAATAATTTTAAGGTCATTGTAGATGGCGAAGCATTTTTCATCTCTCTACCAGGCACCGATTCAAAATTATTGAATATTGATTTCACAAATAAATATTATAATAATAAAATTTGTGGCGACATCGGTATATCACCAAAAGTAGTTCATTGTATCAAAGCTGAAGAATTACTGGTCACAGAGTTCATAACCTCCAAAAATCCTGTATCAAAATCATTTCAGGGCTCTGAAATGATATCTGTACTGGTAAAAATGATAAAAACATTACATGGTGCAAAACCGTTTTACAGGAATTTTAATATGTTTACCTATATTTATCATTATATGAATATTTTAAAAAAAGAGGGATTACCAAAACTGCTGTTTCCGATTTCAAATAGGATTGACAATCTTGGTCAAAAACTTGCACTTTACAGAAGACATCTGGTTCCGTGCCACAATGATTTTGTAGTTGGAAATATCATCGAAAATCAGAATCAAATGTTTTTAGTGGATTTTGATTATAGTGGTAATAATGACCCCTGTTTTGAACTTGGCAATTTAATTGTTGAGATGGACTATAATCACAACCAAGTCAACGAGCTGGTTAAAAGGTATTATGGGGAAATTCAAGAAAATATAATTTCAAGAGTATATCTGCAGGGTATAGCCAGTGATATAGGATGGTCTTTGTGGGGTTATGTACAAGCCAAAGTTTCTAACCTGAATTATGATTTTAATCAATACGCAATAAACCGCATGGAAAGAGTAATGAATAAGATGGACTCGGTTGACTATGAATTATGGCTCAAAAATATTTGAATATAGGTCAAGCCCCAGTCACCCGGGGATTTTTGTTTGTGTGGGTATTTTAGTCTTAGATTTAAATACGACCTGTAACAGCATTATCCAATTATTCCTATTACTGAAGCAAAGGATAAAATAATGAAAAAATTATTATACTCATTCATCCTGCTTTTTTCTTTTCTTTCCGCCACCACCATCAACATCCCTTCAGATTATACGACTATTCAGGAGGGTATTGATGCTTCAGTGGATGGCGATACGGTGCTTATAGCTCAGGGTACTTATTATGAAAATCTAATTCTTCAAAAAGAAATAGTGTTGACCAGTCATGCGATAAATGATAACCTTGATTCTGAGTGGACCAATAATGAAAATATTCATGGGACCATCATTAGTGGTACCCCGGAACCAGTCGATCCTAATTTTGGGAGTTGTCTAATTATCCGTGACGAAAATATTCAGCCTGTGATCATAGGGTTAACATTCCAAGATGGTGTTGGGACAGCTATGGTGGAGCTTGACACTTGCGAAATTGATGTTCAACGTCCAGAACGATCTGGTGGTGCAATTCTGATATATAAAGCCTATCCAACTATAATGTACAATAGATTCATTAATAATGGTAGCAGTGCTCAAGCTAATGATGGGAATAATCCATTAGCTGTTACGAATGGAGGAGCAATTAGTCATTACGACACTGGTGATGTTGAATTTGATGAGGATAGAAACAATGCAAGAAGTAATCGTCATTCAAGCCGAGACATACCGGAAGAGCTAAATATTCAAAATAATTATTTTGAGAATAATAGCAGCGGTGATGGTAAGAATTTTTATTCTCGTGGTTATGAAGGAGCCATAGATGTTAGCTATAGTATTTTTGATGATATTGACTGTGTTTCAAATAGTGTAAATGACTTTGTACTTAAATCGAGAGAAAATGAAGCGGAGTACATCCAAAATGATATTTCCGGCAATTGTATAGAAGAAAATTTATTTTATGTTTCCATGGAAGGGAATAATGACAACCCCGGAACAGAATCTGAGCCCTTCAAAACGATCGGACATGCTTTAAGCTTTGTAAAAGATGATTCATCCATTACAACCACAATTTATGTTGGGGAAGGTGTTTTTTCGCCATCGACAACCGGTGAGCAGTTTCCAATTGTTCTTCCAGATCATGTTCATTTGCTTGGTACCAGTCGGGAAACTTCAATTTTAGACGCGGAAGCTGATGCAGAAAAAGAAAGCCGAGTAATTAAAATAGTGGAAGAATGTCAAAATATCAAAGTAGCAAACTTTACGATAACAGGTGGGAATGCTGTAAGTGCAGGATGTATTGGTGGAGGCGGTATTCTTGTGACACATCCCGATCTGCAATATGTTTATGATGGACCAGTGAGTCCTGTTAACGCAGTCTTCGAGAATTTGATTGTCACAGATAATTCTGCAGCTGCCGGTGGTGGAATTTCTATTTGGCGAGTGTCTGGTCCAACTTTGTCGAATCTTATTATTCAGGAAAATACTTCAGAAAAATATGGTGGTGGATTAATGATATTTACAGCTGTTGCATCAGTGACAGATGTAACAGTTAGTGGGAATAATTGCTATACTGATGATTCTTTTGGTGGCGGAATAATAATTAATAATTCAGAAGTGACGTTGACAAATGTTACTGTAACTGATAATACAGCATCTTTTGGTGGTGGAGTGTCCGTTTCCAATTCCGATGCCACTCTAACACATGTGACAATAAGCGGAAATACCGCCACAACTTCTGGTGGTGGATTTTTATCATCACCATTCAGCAATAACACACTAACTAATTCAATTATTTGGGACAATATTCCACAGTCAATTTATGCATTTGCAACAACTACAATTTCCTATAGTGATATACAAGGTGGATGGGACGGTGAAGGTAATATTGATACTGATCCACTCTTTACAGATGCTGGTAACGGTGATCATACATTACAACCAGATTCACCCTGTATAGATGCTGGTACAGCCGATTTAGATGGTGATGGTATAGAAGATATTACAGATTATGTAGGTTTAGCCCCTGATATGGGAGCATTTGAATATGGAAGTACGGCTTCTGTTAATGATCCGAATGAATTACCTCAAAAGTTTGCTCTGCATCAAAACTATCCGAATCCATTTAATCCAATAACAACACTTCGATACAACTTGCCGGAAAATGGTTTAGTAAATATCACCATCTACGATATAATGGGTAGAGTGGTTAAAACCCTTATAAATGGCTCACAAACGGCAGGATATAAAACAATTCAATGGAATGCCACTAATGATAGAAATGAGCAAGTATCAGCAGGATTATATCTTTATACGATACAAGCTGGAGAGTTCAGGCAAACCAAGAAGATGGTACTGCTAAAATAGATTATACCCTTCTCACAACATCAAGCCCTGCTCAGTAGCGGGGTTTTTGTTTGTGGGGTGGTGATTGATTTAATGAAAGAGATTTAATGGTATCTCTAAATAGCTAGGTAAGATATATGATAAAGGAAACACCTAAAACCTATTGCGAATTTGTATCTAATCTAGATGCGACCCATATTCACAAGATCTATCATGACACTCAATATGGTTTTCCCATTAACGATGATAACGAACTGTTCGGGCGATTGATACTTGAAATAAATCAAGCAGGACTTTCTTGGACAACTATTTTAAACAAGCAAAATAATTTTAGGAAAGCTTACGCAAGCTTTAATATTCAAAAAGTGGCAAACTACTCTCAAAAAGATATAAACCGTCTTTTGAGTGATCCAGGTATAATTAGAAACAAACTGAAAGTGAATGCGGCACTTTACAACGCTAAACAAATTCTCCGGATTCAAAAAGAATTTGGATCTTTCAAATCCTGGCTAGAAAATAATCGCATCAGGAAATTGGAAGATTGGGTTAAACTCTTTAAAAAAACATTCAAATTTACGGGTGGAGAGATTACAAAAGAGTTTTTAATAAGTACGGGGTACCTTAAGGGGGCACATCTTAAGAGTTGTCCTGTATTTCTTAAAATAATTAGTTAAAACTATACTCATTTTTTTCCGCCATAAATGGGTGTTTATTCGCCATCCAGCCAATTTAAAATAGACGAAGAGATGTCAGACTCATAATCTGATGGGTGATTATTTGTGAAAAATATTTTAACTTTTATATAAGATTGAAGTCTAATAAAACAATTAGCAAAAAAAGGAATAATAATGAAAGCAGTATATTTTTTCCCCCTAGGAATTCTTCTATTTATTACTGGATGTGAATCTTTATTTAATGATCGAGATGTTCAAAACCCACCAGAATTTGAGTATCTAATACAAGATATAAGTGCAGAACTTGACCTGGACTATGAGCAACGAAATAGTGCTAGGTCTTCTCTCGGACGAGGTAGAGACTTTCATCCTGACCCAGCCGCTTTGTGGGAACTTGCGAAAAAATTACAGCAAACACTAACCCAAGAGCAGAAAGACTCTCTCTTATCTAGGCACTTTAATATAGATGTGCAAATAATCTCGGAAGAGAATGATCATCATCATGGTAGGTTGGAGCATTTTAATCGAATGAATGATCGGATTATACTTTTGATGACAGAAGAGCAATTACCCATCTATCAAGAATTAATAGATACAAAAATGACTTTAATTAGTGATATTATTTCTAAATATCAAAATAAAGAGTTAGAACGTGAGAGCATGCGTTTTGAGATGATGAGTGTAATGGAATGGTTTAGAGCAGAGATGAAGATTCTTTTAACTGAAGAGCAAGAAGAGATAATCACTATAGAAAGAGGAGAGAGAGATATTAGTTGGAGAAGAGGAAGAGGAAGATGGGGACGATTATCGCAAAACTCAGATGAAATAAAATTAGCTATGCAAAATGCGCTTGAGTTGACACCTGATCAAATTAGCACTTTAGAGCTAATAGGGAACACTGTAAAGACTGAGCTAGATGATCTTCGTAATACATACGTTGAAGGAACTGGTGAAATTTCAGCGGAAGATTTTCGACTGGCAATAATTTCTATTATGGAAAATAATATCGATGAGCGCGAACAGGTTTTTACTGAAGTACAGAAAGAAATTATTGAAATACATCGGGCTCTTACTCTCAGGTTTATGAGACACATTCGTTGGGGACGAATATAAAATTTCATAAAATTAATTAATTTTAATTATATGACAGAATACCCTGCTTTTAGCGGGGTGTTTTGTTTGTGGGATGATGGGTAGCTTTAACTTTATGAAAACTCAATTCATATTACTTTTTGTTCTGTTTTTCATCATTATATCTGTGGCTCTAAAAGGCGAAAAACAAGACCAAATCATCATAGGAACAGATAATGTAAATATTCATAAAAAAGGGAATATATTTTTTTATAGAGGGGCACCTTTTTCTGGAAAAATGATAGAAATATACGATTCTGAGATTGATCAGAAAAAATCTTCTGTAGAATACAAGGAAGGTAAGAAGCATGGCAAATATCTATCGTGGTATCGTGGCGGGACAAATGATGAACAACGTTTTTATAAAGAAGGTGTAAAATCGGGATTGCACCAAGGCTGGTGGGAAAATGGAAATAATAAATTTAAATATATATTTAAGAATGGCCGTTATCATGGGTTAATAGAAGAATGGCACGGAAACGGCACGATTTTTATACAAAAGAACTATCATAATGGATTGGAAGATGGTATGCAGGTCTCATTTCGTATCAATGGTGATTTGAGATATAAATATAGATCTCTTAACGGAAAACAATATGGATATATTGGGACAAAACTATGCACAAAACCACTATGAGACAGTTTAATACACGGGTTATGGTGATGCTTGTTCTATGGATAGTGAGCTGCTCAAAAAGTTCAGAACGCGAATTTACTTTACCAATAATAAACTCAAATGATGTTCCCCCTGAGCTTGTTGATGGAACCTGGTCAAATAATGATCAGGAACACAAAATACCAGAATTTTCATTCGAAAATCAGGATGGGATCATCATCACTAGGAATGATCTTTTGGGAAAGATCACAATTGTAAGTTTTTTCTTTACCACTTGTCCTATGATTTGTCCAACTATCACAAAAAACTTAACCAAAGTGCAAAATGCTTACTTGATGGATGAGAGAGTTTTGCTTTTATCTCATACGGTACATCCGGAATACGATACAATTTCGATTTTAAAAAAATATGCTCAAGACTATAGTATTCTTTCTACCAAATGGAATTTAGTCCGAGGAGAAAAGATAGATATAAACACTATTGCAAAGCGTGGATATTTTGCTGTTAACCAGGACATAACGGGAGATTTTATACATACAGAAAATGTTGTATTAGTAGATTGGGAATATCGTATCCGCGGTATTTATAATGGTACATCTTCCATAAGTATTGAACAACTTATTGGAGATATAAAGATTTTGAAGAATGAAATGAATAGATTACTATGAAAAATTTAATAATATATTGTTTCTATAACTGTTTATTGGCTATGGCATACGGGCAGACATATACTTACTTCGGGGACATGAATCGTAATTGCCATATCGGGTTGCCAGACCTGAATAATATGGCCCAAGGCATATTAGATCATGACGGTATTGCCTATGATCTCCAAGTAGATCCGGATGGGAACGGAAAATATGATATCATGGATCTTTTGCTGTCTGTTAATGCGTTTTTGGATGATACTCCCGTTGTATCTCATCCCTTGGCACGATATCCCTTTTTAGATGTTACGATTGAAAACAACTGCAATTTTCTTTCGGTATTTTGTAATGATGTTCCCAACCATACATCGCCCTATTTTATACAGTATGAGGCTGATGGTTTTTACTTTATAGATGAGAACGGAGATGGAGTGAACGATATGTATTCCGAACCACACCCAGGAATGAGTGTGAATCCTAACCGGATTTCAGAGCAGAATTATGTATTCCACCTGCCTCTTGCACCTGAAATAGCCACATCGCCTTCTGCCACAAATCTGGGTCCCATTGGCGTAATCATCAACGGGGTCACATTTTATAATGAGTATGAAGGGCCCGATATGCCTTTAGATGACCAGACCATGAATTCCTTTGATGAATTTAACGGTCACCCAGCGCCAAACCAGCAGGGTGGAGGCGGCAATCCACCCTATCCTGGACGATACCACTATCACGTGGAGCCTCTATATCTCACTGAAGTAGAGCCAAATGCGAGTTATACACGGTTGCTGGGCTATGCTCTGGACGGATTTCCGGTCTATGGTCCGTTAAATCCGGATGGGAGCACCCCAGAACTGGACGATTATAATGGTGAATTTAGTTCTACACCTGAATATCCGAATGGAATATATCATTACCATGTTACAGATAATCCACCCTATTTGATCGGGGCATTTATTGGTACACCCGGTTCAGTTGATAATTAATTTATTTTAATAATTATTCCAAGCCCCACATTCGTGGGGTTTTTTGTTTGTGGGATGATGATGTGTAGATTTGAGAATGCATTCAAAAGCCATTACTGTAGAGCAGTATTTAAATGAACTGCCTAATGATAGAAAAGAGGCAATGTCAATTGTCAGACAGACAATTGTTGAGAACCTTCCTGATGGTTACAATGAAGTAATGAATTGGGGGATGATAACTTATGAAGTTCCATTGGAGACCTATCCTAATACCTATAATGGTAAACCACTGATGTATGCGGCATTAGCTTCTCAAAAAAATTATATGTCGGTTTATTTGACCGGCTGTTATATGTCACTTGATGTTCGCAATAAATTCAAAAAGGCTTATAAAAAATCAGGAAAGCGGTTTGATGCAGGAAAATCTTGTATTCGCTTTAAAAAAGTGAATGATTTACCATTAGAATTATTAGGAAAAACAATTGCTTCTATGGATGTAAATAAATTTATAGAATTAGCCGGAAACTAACATCAAACCCCACATTCGCGGGATTTTTTGTTTGTGTGATTAACTCTAATTTTCAATATGATTAACCCTATTATGATAAGAATTTGCTTTTTTTTGATTTGAATAAGTTAATAACTAACAAAACTGATAAACC